>Ga0105047_10001028_pt1 | contig 49197 bp, 43 predicted proteins | sample MAT04_FD_78384 | JGI IMG/M metagenome (GOLD analysis project Ga0105047, IMG submission 78384) | Freshwater microbial communities from Lake Fryxell liftoff mats and glacier meltwater in Antarctica - MAT-04 (megahit assembly) | ecosystem: Environmental > Aquatic > Freshwater > Ice > Liftoff...
CTGCATGTCCATTCGCACTGGTCACATGACAGTGTCGGCACGGTTGAAGAAATCCTGGCCGCAGCACACGCAGTCGGTACGACCGTGCTGATGTTTACGGAGCATCCGGCCGATCACTACGACTTTTTCGTGGACGGCAATCAAGGTTTGAAAGACGGAGTCCTGATGATTCCCGGTGCGGAGATGCAGGGGTTTCTGGCGTATCCGAAAATGAGTCTGCGCGGAGTCACGACTTCGTCGCCTCAGGAATTGTCGGACTTGATCTCTGGACGCGATGGCCAGATCTTCGTGTCGCACCTGGAAGAACGCATGGACTGGCAGATTCAGGGAGTGACTGGCGTCGAAATCTACAACACTCATGCAGATTTCAAAGACGAAACAAATATGCTGTCAGCGCTGAAGAACCCATTCCGGATGCTGCAAATGGCAGGACTCATCAAGACGTATCCTCAGGAAAGTTTCGCCGCACTTCAGAACTATCCGGCGGATTATCTCAAGCGCTGGGACGAACTGACGCAAATCGCTCCTCATACAGGAGTCTCCGCCAACGATGCTCATCAGAATATCGGGTTCATCATTCGCTGGACGGAAGGCAACAAAGGACGGCTGGAAGATCCGCTGGGAGAAAAGGGGCTTGAACTGGATTTGGCGGCACTGCCGGACATTGAGACGCTGCGAAAAGATAAACAACCCGGAGATATCATCTTCAGCATGTTTCTGGACCGCTACGAAAACAGTTTGCGACATGTGGGGACTCATCTGTTGCTGAAAGAATTGAGCGAAGACTCTGTCCGAGAATGTCTGGAAGCGGGCCGAGCGTTTGTGGCGTTTGACTGGATCGCCGATTCCACAGGCTTCGATTTCTGCGCCAACAGCGTCTCTGCCAACAACAAATCGATGCGTTACGAAATGGGCAGTCAGGTAACGACAACTCCCGGACTTACCCTGAAAGCGATCGCTCCGCTGCCCGTCCATTGGCGACTCATTCGCAGTGGCGAAGTCGTTTCAGAATCTGATGGAAATACCATGAGCTTTGAAGTCAACAGTCCCGGCGTTTATCGCTGCGAAGCATGGCTGGATGTCGCAGGCACACAGATGATCTGGATTCTGTCAAATCCGATCTACGTGACGCAGTCTTGAAACGATTCGTCCACTGAATCATCTGTTAAGGACCGCACGAACAATAACAGTCGGATTTTGCAGTAAACTGATCTCGATCAACCTCCCCCAAGCGCAGCTTTGGGGGGAGGTCGGACGAGCGAAGCAAAGTCCGGGAGGGGGCTTGCACTTTGGTTCGCGGAGAACGCTACGCATAGGATTGAACATCACTCCAACATTTCCAATACGCGTCGGCCCTCCCCCGGACCATTGCTTCGCTGGGTCCGACCCCTCCCTGCCTTCGGCGGGCGGGGTTTGGAAATGCGACTCTTATTCATCGAGCGATCCTAAGCACCAATCGACCACGACAACAGGTTGAGCATTTCCAGGTACTGCATGCGGCGGAGTGTGTCGTCTTCGAGTTGAGCTGGAAATCGCATCGCAATCGTTGACAGCTCGATCATGGCAAATGGATCGAACGAGCCATTCGTTGCGACCTTCTTTCGAGCCAGCGTTTTTTCTTCTTCCGACGCACCGGTCTCAGCCATCCAGCCGTCCAGATTCATCGCCAGTGACTCAAATGCAGGATGCTTGCCGACTCGCCTAAACCAGTAAGCGGCATTGCCAGCGTCCGGCTCGCGGCGGTGCATAATCCCGTGCCAGTAGTCGGCGGTTCTGGGAGTACCGCGTCCTTCCATCGTCTGCGAAATCTCATGGCTGTCGTTCAGGAAATCCCACAGTAACAGAATCCCGGCCGAAATGCATTTTTGCTCGAACGTCGATATCTTCACACCGGAAAGCGCTCGATCAATTGCCGATTTCAGGGCGGCGGAATCCACTCCGCTGTTCGGAGTCAATTGCATCTCTGACACTTGGGGAAACCGATCGACACACGGTAGTGCTGAGACGAAATCGGTCTCCCGATCACCACCGAGCAATGTCTGCAACATTGTATTCGAACTCGCCGCCTGCTGAGCAACTGCCGTCGCAACGCACATCAGATCGCAGGACATTGGTCGTTGCAGAAGCGCAATCATCGGCGCAGGAAAGCCCGCTCGCAGGTCAGCGGGTATCGCGTCGTCAGCAAACACCAGTCGGCGGTCCGCCTTCGGCATCGTCGCCAAAGTTTTCAGCATCTGTCGAACAGAATCCGCGTCCATCGAACTGGTCGCCGCCAGGAAAGCCGACGGTATTGGTTTAGCTCGCCGCAGTTCGGACATCACCGGCCAGCCACTGGGGAATAAAACAACTTTACAATTCTCGAATGATTCGTTCGCCAGCGACTCGGATACAAACAGCAGGATTTCGGACATGCAGTCTACTATTCAGGTGAGGCGTGTTCAGGTCCGATGTTCTTAATCACCAATGACGTCACCTTTGCCGTCGGTCCATTTCATCGCGTTTCGCATCGGTTCAATTCGCAGCACAATGATGCCTTCCTGAAAGACGCGCACGGTGCCGGTCGATTCAGAGACAGCAATGGCAATCGCACCGGTCGCTTTGGAAATATCGGCGGCCGCCCAGTGACGGGAACCCAGGCCTTTGGACAGCGTCAAACCATCTGCAGAAGCTCGCAAATGTCGCCCAGCGGAAATCGCCAGTCCGTCCGATGAAATGACAAACGCTCCATCGATCTGAGCCAGTTCTTTGATACTTTCACGGACGCGGGGATTGCGAATGGCACGCTCGGACTTTGGGTACCCGCGAAAAGGATCGTGGACTTGCTCCGTCGACAGTTCCATAACCTTTCGATGATTGCCGACAACAAACAAAGTCCCGACCGGTTTTCCTTCGCGACCTTCACGGCCGATTTCGCAAGCCAGATCGACGACCGTGCGGAGCGTTTCGAGTGGCACTTTGGTCTCAAGACGCTGCAGGTCGCGTGATGTCAGTCGAGCCAACTGTTCGGCCAGCCGCACTACGCTGACCGTATCACATCCGTCTTTTTCGTAAATGGAATACACGACAACCGCCACGTCGCCTGTTTGCAACAGCTCATCCGCCATTGCTTCAAGTAGTATCTGAGACACTTGAATATGACGAGACTGCGGTTCCTGCTGAATCTCGACAATATCAACGTCGTCATGTCGCACGGCTTCCTGGACATCTTTCTTGTCGGACGCGACGATCAGCCGAAATCCCTTCGAGTCGCGTTTGAGCGATGCAAAATCGTAGGCGCGATCTGCAAGAATCAGCAATGCCGAAGCAGAAACCTCTTCAGCAAGGGCGAAAGCGGTTTTCAGGATCTTCTGAAACTCGGGTGTGATTTCATGTCGCTGCATGGGAAGAGTGTACGAGTTTGCGTAAACCGGTCAACATACAAAATCTGGGTCTTCCTGTTTCGTAGAAGTCAGACTTCGAAAAGCACTTTCAGTGCATCTTTCCGGACCGCATGTTCAAAGGCAGCCGTGACGGCTTCGAGCGGGTAAGTTGCCGTGAGCAATGGCTCGACCGATACCGCTCGGTCTTTCAACATTTCAATCGCGGCAGCAAATGGGCCACAACGGGAACCAATCAGCCTGATTTCGTCGATGACAAACGGAGCCATGTGGAGTGTCTGGTCGGCAGCAACGGTTGTTTTGAGCACGATCGTCCCGCATGGTCGAACCAGTTGCAGAGCGGTCGTCAGTCCTGTTGGTGAACCAGTGCAATCGACGACGATGTCAGAATCTCGCTGCGGCTGAAGATCGTCAAGCGGAATCGCCGGGATGCCCAACTGTTTCAGGATCTGCAGCTTGAAAGCATGCTTGCCGACACTCCGCACCTGACAACCCTGATGCCGCAAAACCTGAGCACACAGATTGCCAAGTCGACCGTCACCGAGCACGGTCACGATTTCGCCGCCAGTCAAAGGCACCTGTTCAGCGATCCGGCAGGCCGCTGCGAGCGGTTCGACGAACACGGCTTCGTTGTCAGTGACATGTTTCGGAATCACGTGCAGGTTGTGTTCTGGCACGATGACAGAATCCGCAAACGCCCCATCGTGTGCGACGATACCGATCACCGTACGATTCGGGCAGTGGTTCGACAATTGACGTCGGCACATTTCGCACGCATGACACGCACAATTGATTTCCCCGACGACACGCTGACCGGCAAACCGCCCGGACCGTGCAACCCCCACGAACTCATGCCCCAGCGTTCCGGCAAACCCCATGTAGCCCTTGCACAACTGCAAGTCGGTTTCACAGATACCGGCTTTGATCACATCGACAACCACTTCGCCATGACGAGGCTGTCGAAGTTCTGCGTCCGTTCTGTACTGCAGCGTTTTGTGGAATACAATGGCTCGCATGATTACTCGCTTTACGACCTTCTGATCGAAATACTACACAGCCGCATGATACCGTTGTTCGAAGTCCCGGAAATTATCTCGGGATAATTCCTGATCGCGCGATCCTGCAATTCACGGAGTCTCAGTTCATGTCACTTCCCGGTCAATTGATAAGTGTACTTTCAGGCATTTTGCTCACTTTCGTCGCAGGATCCGTCGGTGCGGCTGAAGAAACGCATCGTGAATGGACAGTGGACGACGTCGGTCGTGAGGCACTGATTTTTGCTCCCCAAAAAGCAAAGTCCAAACCGACGCCGGTTGTCTTTGGATTTCACGGTCATGGCGGTTCCATGAACAATGCCGCTCGGTCGTTTCGCTACCACGAGTTGTGGCCGGAGGCGATTGTCGTGTACATGCAGGGACTAAAGACACCCGGGCAACTCAGCGATCCGCAAGGATTGCGGGCCGGATGGCAAAAAGAAAAAGGCGATCAGGAGGATCGTGATCTGAGATTCTTTGATGCCGTCCTGCAGTCACTGAAAAAGGACTACAAGGTCGACGAAAGCCGGATCCACTGCGGCGGTCATTCGAATGGCGGAAGTTTTACATACCTGCTGTGGGCGGAACGCGGTGAAACATTTGCAGCCGTCGCACCGTCCGGTTCTGCAGGGTTGAAGATCAAAAGTCAACTGCAACCCAAGCCGGTGTTTCACGTCGCTGGCGAAAATGACCCACTGGTGAGATTTCAATGGCAGAAAATGATGATTGAGTACCTGAAGGAACTCAATCAGTGCGAAGCTGGCCAGGCATGGGACGGAAAATCCACGTTGTTTCCGTCAAAACCGGAAATCCCCTGATCACACTCATTACCAGCCAAGGGCACAAGTTCCCGTCAGAAGCACCACCTCTGATCGTGAAGTTCTTCAAGGAACACGCAATGCCCTGAGAGTCGAAATAGGCACCCACGCACATATCTCTTAGTTTGACGACGTTCCGAAGGCGACTGCGGGGCGTTGTTGCTGATCAATGCCCCGAATGTCATCCCCGACACGAACGGCGATCCACGAACAGTTTTGCGAATCTGTCCCGGTTGAAAATCCATGCCGTTGCCATACACTTCAGGCGAACGCGAAGGGTTGGCTGCGTTCCCCGGAAGCGTGCTGACCATGCCACGTGGTCATGTGGCATGGCCTTGCCGTTCCGCATATCGACCGACTTCATCACAAGCGGCAGAGAGCCAGCGTATGAGACACTATTTTTCTGCGGACGTTCTGAGTTTTCGGACGTTATCGAACAGATGGACGGCCGCGATCATCTTCGTCGTTTTCGGAGTGGTTTCGCATCCCGCCATTGCGAGCGACTGGCCGCAATGGCTGGGGCCGACTCGCAATGGTGTCTCGCCGGAGACGCTCACTCAATGGAGCGAATTTCCGAAAGCCACCTGGAAACGTGAAACGGCAAGCGGATTCAGCGTTCCAGTGGTCGCCGACGGCGTCTTGTTCGTTCATGCCTCGGTTCCCGACAAAGACGAAGAAGATGTGATTGCTGTCGATTCAAAGACAGGAATAGATCTGTGGCATGACACCTATTCTCGAGCCCTGTACAGCAGTCAACTGGGAGTCGGCCCCAGAGCCACTCCAAGCGTTGTGAATGGCCGACTCTTTACGACCGGAATTACGGGCGTCATTTCCTGTTACGATGCCAGGACTGGAAAACGATTCTGGCAGATGAATCCCTGGGAAGATCTGAAAGTTCCTCGTCCGGGTTTCGGAGTTTGTGCTTCACCGGTGGTGGTTGATGGAAAATTGATCGTGGCGGTTGGTGGAGAAGGTTCAAGTATCGTGGCCTACGACACCGAAACCGGAGAAGTGTCATGGAAAGCACTGGACGAACCAGCCGGAGCGGCGTCGCCGATTGTCGTGGTTCGAGGAACAGGTTCCGAAATCCAGAATGAAATCATCGCCCAGACCACTCTGCGACTTGTCGGATTGTCACCGCATGACGGAGCGATTCGCTGGGAACATCCGCTCGTCTTTGAACCCAGTGGAGTTTCTCCCACATCTCTGGTCATCGGTAATCGGCTGATTTGTTCGACACAGGATACCGGAACCATGTCGCTCACAATTCCCGTCGGGAACGAATCCGACGTTCCCACGCTTCAGTGGTGGAAGCAGGATTTGTCGAGCTATTTTTCAACGGGCTCGGTTGATGCGAACGGACTGGCGTTCATTGTGACAAATCAATTGATGCCATTGCCGCGCGCGGACGTTCGTTGTCTGGAAATCGAATCGGGTGATGAAAAATGGATCGCACAGGGCATCGGGTATTTTCATGTGGGCATCATTCGACTGGCCGATGGTAAACTGCTGACTCTCAACGACGCTGGAACCGTTGCGTTGTCGGAACCGCAGGAGAAAGAACTTGTTCAACTGGCAACGGGGAAAGCCTGCGGCGGCACGTTCTCCAATCCAGTGCTGTCAGATGGATACCTTTACGTACGCGACGCATCAACAGTGACATGTTTCAACCTGAACGCAACGCCATGAAACGCCTCCTCGCCATCGTGTGCCTGATCGCCGTTGCTGGATCGCAACTCTGCCGCCTTGAAGCGGCTGATCCGGAAATCCTCGCCCATGCAATTGACAGCCGATTGCAGGCGCGATTCGATGCGGAACAATTGACGCCTGCGTCGCGTGCTGACGATGCCGAGTTTTTCCGTCGCTTGAACATTGATCTGGTGGGAAGTATCCCGACGGCAGTCACCGCTCAAGACTTTATTCGCGACGCCAATGAAAACAAGCGGGCGATCGCGATCGATCGCCTGCTGGAAAGTCCGGAACATGCGGAACATTTTGCAAACGTTTGGCGAGCCTTGTTATTGCCTGAAGCGGAAACCGATCGTCAGATTCGTTATTTCCTGCCCGGGTTTGAACTCTGGCTGCGCCAGCGCCGCTCGGAGAATGTCGGATTCGACGTGATTGTCCGCGATCTGCTTACTGTTCCCATCACCGGAACTGAGGAACGACCGCAGCATGTGCTGACGAATCTTCAAGCCGCCAATCCGATCGCCTTTATCGCCGCAAAGGAAGCAGATCCCGGGAAGCTGGCGGCGACTTCGACGCGTCTGTTTCTCGGCATTCGACTGGAATGTGCGCAGTGCCACAATCATCCGTTTGATCAATGGACACAGGAACAGTTCTGGAATCAGGCCGCATTTTTTGCGGGGATTCGGAGAAAAGGACGTGGGCCATTTGCACCGGTTTTTGAATCACCGGAAACCCAATCAATCGCCCTGATGAACGATGCGTCAAACATCGTTCCGGCAGTGTTCCTTGACGGACATGCCCCGGAATTGCACAAACACGCCATTCCACGACTTGCTCTGGCGGAATGGATAACATCCAGCGAAAATCCTTGGTTCGCCCGCGCGACGGTGAACAGAGTCTGGGGCCAATTGATGGGTTACGGGATCGTGAACCCTGTCGATGATTTTGGAGACTCCAACCCGCCGAGCCACCCGGAATTATTGAATGACCTTGCCGTCGCGTTTGCTGCCAGCGGTTACAACCTGACGGAACTTTATCGCTCGATTTGTCGCACGGAGGCGTATCAACGAACAAGTCAACAGACCGATTCGCAAGAATCTGAACCAAGTCTGTTCGCGAAGATGGCGATCAAGCCGATGTCGGGAGAGCAATTCTACGACAGTCTTATGCAGGCAATTCGACACGAGGCTCCGGCAGAATCTCAGAAACTCACTCGGAACGAAGACCCCATGCGGCGACGATTTCTGGATACATTCGGACAGCAGGGAGATCAAAACAATCCCGATACGTCCGTTCTGCAGGCACTGACATTGATGAATGGTTCTCTGATCGGTGAGGCGACGCATGCCGAGTCTGGCGAATTCATTCAGGCATTGTCCGAGAAACCTTCCGAATCGAACCTTGAATCACTCTATTTGGCCACGCTTAGTCGCCTGCCCACGGATGAAGAAAAAACAAATCTGGATGCCTATGTTTCTAAAACGACTGGACCTGAATATGGGCAGCGCTTGGGAGACGTTCTCTGGATGCTGCTGAATTCCGCCGAGTTTCGGTGGAATCATTAATGATTGGTAACACGTCATCATGACTCGACAACCGCCGTTTGATCGACTGCTCAGCCGTCGCTCGCTGCTGATTGGGTCCACGTTGCTTGGTTGCTCAGCATCCGGGCTGTTGCGCGCTTTGGCAGAGGAAGCGGGGCCGTCTGGTCCAAAGCGATCCTGTCTGATTCTATGGATGGGTGGTGGTCCCAGTCAGACCGACACGTTCGACATGAAACCTGGTCATGCAAACGCCGGAGCATTCAAACCCATTGCGACCAGTGCCTCGGAAGTCCAAATTTGTGAGCATCTGCCTGAAACGGCAAAATGGATGCATACGATGTCGGTGATTCGTTCCATGAGTACCCGCGAAGGCGATCATGGAAGGGCGACTGAAGATTTGAGAACCGGCTATCGACCACAAGGTCCGATTCAGTTTCCCGTGCTGGGTTCACTCGTGGCCCATGAGTGCGGCCCGCAGGCTGGCGAACTTCCAAATTACGTGAGCATCCTCTCACGCGGACTGTTTCGGCCAGGAATTCCGCCCGCTGGTTTCCTTGGGACGGATTTTTCGCCGCTGCTGGTCGGCAGAGGCAGTGAAAGTGCTGAGCAGCGATTGTCCGTTGAGAATCTTTCGCTGGCTAAGGGGGTTACTGCCGATCAGTCAGCAAGACGAATCGACCTGCTGAAGCAGATGGAACAGCCATTCCTTGCCGCCCGCCCCGGGATCTCTGCAGAGGCGCATCAAACGGCATACAATCGTGGTATCAGGCTGATGAGCCCATCTGCTGCGACGGCATTTGATCTGGATCAGGAGACTCCGGAAACGCACACCCGATATGGAACTTCACTTTTCAGCCAGGGCTGCTTGTTAGCGCGAAGACTGTTGGAACGCAATGTTCGCTTTGTTGAGGTTTCACTCGATGGATGGGACACGCATTACGACAACTTTGCGGCTGTTCAACGACTCTGCGGAACTCTCGACCGTCCCTGGTCCGCGTTGTTGCAGGATCTCAAAGATCGCGGTCTCCTGGAATCGACGCTCGTCGTCTGGATGGGGGAATTTGGACGCACTCCGGTGATCAATCCACAAGTTGGACGTGATCATTATCCGAAGGCCTGGAGCGTTGTTCTCGGAGGAGGAGGCATTCGTGGTGGTACTGTCGTCGGCCGGACAAGTGACGATGGGCTGACCGTCGAAGACCGTCCTGTGACAACTCCGGACCTGCTGGCAACAATTTGCCTTGCTCTGGGGCTTGATCCGAAGAAACAGAATCTGTCCAACGTTGGCCGACCAATTCGCCTCGTGGATTTTGACGCACGGCCTGTCGAGGAAATCGTTGAATCATAGTTTTTACGAAGCGAGAGTGTTCTATGAAAATAATTTCTGTGTCGATCATCGCCGTCCTGCTGGCCGCGTGCTGTAGCCTGCAGTTGGCACGTGTGGTCGAGGCATCTGATGAGGAAACTGCGACTCGTGACGCTGGCCGCAAAGGGCGTTACGAACGCCATCGTGATCACGATCCCAATGGAATCGGGAAGTTCTATATGGGGCGTGAGATCGCTCATGTCATGGGATTCGGACCGGGAGGACAAGGGGCTGACTGGCTGGAACGATCCAGTCGCGAAGAGGAGGAACGTCTGACGTTGCTGGTACGTTCACTTCAACTGAAGCCCGGCGAAGTCGTCGCAGACATCGGCGCGGGCAGCGGAGTCATCTCACTTCGCATGGCAGAACAGTTGCTACCAGACGGCAAAGTGTTCGCCGTGGATGTCCAGGATGAAATGCTGGAACGTCTGAAAGCAAACTGTGAGCGATTCGGAATTAAGAATATCGAACCTGTCAAAGGGACTCAGGTCAAAACCGGGCTGAAGCCCGGCAGCGTGGATCTGGCAATCATGGTGGATGTGTACCATGAATTCGAATTCCCTTATGAGATGATGAATGACATCGCAAAATCGATGAAGCCAGGTGGGCGTGTGGTCCTTGTCGAATACCGCAAGGAAGACCCAACGGTGCCAATCAAAGAAATCCACAAGATGTCGCAGGAACAGGCAAAAAAAGAAGTCGAACAAAAAGAATTTGGAATGAAGTGGACCGAAACAATTGATGTGTTGCCTCGTCAGCACATCCTGATCTTCACAAAACAACAGGAATAGATCATGAATGCCCGCGACTGTCTGATCCGCGATCTGTCAAATTCGACTCAGGAAAACACTTCGAATCATGGTTGAGAATCTGCCCTATGAAACCGTCCGCCACAAGGCACTCACGATTGAAGGTTACTCCCGCGCGGCAGTGCAGAGTTACTGGCGCGTTCCGGAACTGAAAATCGGATTTGAACTGGGAGCCAGCCCCTGGTCCTTCATGGGAACACAACAGTTCCTGGTGACTCATGCGCATCTGGACCACCTGGCCGCGTTGCCAGTATATGTGGCTCGACGGCGCATGATGAAAATGGAACCGCCCACGATTTATCTGCCGGAAGAAGTTGTTGATCCGGTCTGGTCAATGCTCAAGTCGTGGCAAAGGCTGGATCGTGGTCGCATGAACTGCGAATTGATCGGCGTCAAAAGTGGCGATGTGCTGACATTGTCGCGAGAACACCGTGTGACCGTTTTCGCGACAACCCACACCGTGCCATCGGTCGGGTACATCGTGTACGACGTCAGAAAAAAGCTGAAGCCCGAGTTTCATGGACTCAAAGGTGACCAGATTCGCGACTTGAGACTTCAGGGCACCGAGGTCGCGGCAGAATCCCTCACACCACTGCTCGCATTTACCGGAGACACTTCTCCCGGTGGTCTTGATGCACATCCGGATACGTTTACCGCTGAAGTGCTGATTACGGAAATGACTTTCTTCCGTCCCGAACATCGCAAAGAAAAGATTCATAAGTTCGGACACATGCACCTGGACGATATTCTGGAACGAGCGGACAAGTTTCAGAATCAGTTGATCATTCTGGCGCATTTGAGCACGAGAACGCACGATGCGGAAGCAAAACGTCGGCTTGATCAGCAACTACCACCGTCCCTACGAAATCGCGTGCTTTTGTGGAAGCAGGGCGACAGGCCACAGTACGTTCCGCAGTAAGGTGCGCGGAAATCGCCGTTGTCCCATGCGGCTCGGTATCATGCCGTGGGTTGGATCCTGACCTGAGGACCAGTCGGGCTACGCAGGCTCGGCGCATAAAAAACCTCTCCCAGCGGTCCTGAGCGCACGCGGTTGACACCCATGGTTCAGATTATAAGGTGGGCACCCGACGCCCGGGTCATGTGATCCGAGACATAGTCGGCGTGACAGTCGGCCGGGAGCAGACCGGGTTCCCTATTGGGTATATCTGAGGGGTCACTTTGTTTTGCTGCAGGACATTGCTGGCAGAGGTAAAGCACACGAAGTGCAGCGACACGATACGCGGCCATTCAATTCGACGCAAGCGTAACTCTCCGCGACTTTGCAGGATATCTATTCCGCGACTTCTCGTGGCAGTATTGAGTACCATCGCAATCATCGGGTTCTCGATTGCAGCAAGACGCCGCGCGAAATTCGTTGAAATTTGGGTGATATCATTGCCACAAACGATTTTGCTGGAACACAATGTTTAGTAGACTGTCGGCTGTGGCTGTTCTGTCAAGAGTTTGTTCCAACAAATCGTTGGAAATTTATGCAGGTTTAAGGGGCTGGCAATGTCAAAGTCCGATCGTCGGATTGATGTCGAAGAAATCAATGGCGTTACCGTCGCACGACTGCTGGAAAAGAAGATTCTGGACGAAGCCAACATTGATGCGCTTGGGCAGGAGTTGTTCGCGCTGATTGACCAGCAGGGCCGGAAAAAAATCGTACTCGACTTTACAAGGGTCGAATACCTTTCAAGCGCAGCATTGGGAAAACTCATCACGATGCACAAGAAAACCGGCACCGCCGGTGGAAAACTGGCGCTGTGCAGTATCCAGAAAGATATTCTGGACGTTTTCAAGATCACGCAGCTCAACAAGGTACTGACCCTGTGTACGGATCTTGACGATGCTCTGGCAAAGGTCGGATAGGGCGTGCAGTGAAGGCCAATCAGCGATTTGCTGCTGCACCGTTTCAGCGTAGTGGAATTCGCCATAATTCCGTTCTTTGGCTTTGGCGGAATTGAGGGACCCCGACCTGAGGACAGGTCGGGCTATTTAGGCAGATCCTGACTTGGTGGTGTTCTACTTGGTGGTGTTCTACTGGGGGCGATTTCGCTATGAAAGATCATCTCGCGAACCTGCAGCATCGGACACGCCGGCATTTTCTTTCTTCGTCCGGGGTAGGACTAGGGGCTATTGCACTTTCTTCGCTTGACGGCGGATTGGCAAAGGCCGATATTCCGATCAACCCCACCACACCGCTGGAAAGTCGAAAACCTCACTTCGACGCACGAGCGAAGCGTGTCATTTATCTGCATCTGACCGGGTCGCCTCCAAACCTGGACATCTATGACTACAAACCTGAACTCGTGAAACGCACGAATCAGGATTGTCCGGATGAATTTCTCAAGGGACGAACCTTTGCATTCACTTCCGGCGTTCCAAAACTGCTTGGCACGCCACGAAAATTTGCGCAGCACGGTCAATCGGGGACATGGTTGTCGGATGCGGTGCCCAATTTTCATCGCGTTGTTGATGAGATGTGTTTTATCCATTCGATGAACACGGATCAGTTCAATCACGCGCCAGCCGAACTGCTGATCTATACCGGATCGCCTCGATCTGGTCGTCCATCAATGGGATCCTGGACGACATACGGCTTGGGCACAGAGAATCAGGACCTGCCGGGATTCGTCGTACTCATAAGCAGCGGAGTGCAACCGAATGGAGGAGCGAATTCTTATGGCAGCGGCTTCCTGCCGTCAGTGTTTCAGGGAGTGCAGTGTCGTTCCAAAGGTGATCCCGTGCTGTACGTCTCTGATCCGCCAGGAATGGATCGCTCAATTCGTCGCCGATCACTCGATACGTTAAAGGAGCTTAATCAACTGCAGGCCCAGGAATTGGGGCATCCGGAAACGACCACGCGAATTGCTCAGTACGAACTTGCATATCGAATGCAGGCCTCGGTGCCAGAGGTCATGGATATCTCAAAGGAGACGAAGGAAACTCAGGAGGCATACAACGCAAAACCAGGCGAATCCAGCTTCGCCAACAACTGTCTGCTGGCGAGACGACTGGTGGAACAGGGCGTCAGATTTGTACAATTATTTGACTGGGGCTGGGATTTTCATGGCACGGGTAAGGAAACTGGCCTGACGGATGGATTGACCAACAAGTGGGCGATGACAGATAAACCAATCGCTGCCCTGATTGAAGATTTGCGACAGCGCGGGTTGCTGGAGGATACTTTGATCGTGTGCGGTGGTGAATTCGGCCGCACGCCGTTTCGAGAAGGCCGCACAGCCGCCAGCGAAGTTCTGGGCCGCGATCACTTCCCGGACTGTTTTACGATGTGGATGGCGGGTGGCGGCGTCAGAGGTGGTTTCAACTACGGTCGAACTGATGAACTGGGATTCGGTGTCGTTGAAAACAAAGTCACGCCACATGACCTGCAGGCTACGATTCTGCACCTGCTGGGTTTCAATCATGAACAATTGACTTACCGTTTTCAGGGCCGCGACTATCGTCTGACGGATGTGCATGGAACGGTGATCGCAGACGTGATTTCGTAGTGTGACCCTCAACTGCTACGTCATTTGCTGATGGTTAGCAGTCGGCAGCTTCCCCTTGGTGAATGGTGAACTTTTCATCGGGCGACTGACGTCGCACCGCTTGCCGGGTTCTTCGTCACGCACACAATGGCGAGCGGCAGGACGTCAGTCCTCCGATTACTCCGCAGATATACGCCCCCCCAGAAAGTATTCAGTGAATCGTAAAACTCATCGCGTGGTGTTCCTGGAGAAGTTGACTTTCGGTGACACAATCTCTTCAGTTCGCACTGCCAGTTCACGGGTTCGGCATTCACTGATATCGACGGCCAGACCAAGTCCGCGAAGCCGTGTACCACGGCCACCGTAGCGAAACGTCAGGTCTTGTTCCGTGAGTGAATCTCGCACCAGGAATTGATCAAAGCTGCCTTCCAGATAGCGAATGTCGGGGACCTGGCAGGCGAAGTGGCGACCGGCGGCGGAGAGAATCCCTGTTTCACCGACCTGACATCCCAACTGGTATCCGATACCGTGCTGGCGGGCCAGTGCGACCAGTTGCAGGGACCGCGAAATCCCGCCGCACTTGGAAAGTCGGATGTTAAACAAATCGCAAAATTGTCCGGCGATCGCCCGTTCTGCGTCTTTCATGCAGCACAGCGACTCATCGAGCATAATTGGGATGTCAATCTCCGATCGTACGTGCTTCAAGCCGGCGACCTCCGCGTGCGGGACTGGTTGTTCAAGGCTGGAAGGTGCGAATGGTAGCAGCACAGACATGTTTGAACGGACTTGGTCGCAGTGCCATGCTTCGTTGGCATCCAGCCGCAAATCGACTTTACGACCGACGATTCGTCTCACACGTCGCAACGTATCGACGTCACTGATACCTTCCGTGCCGACCTTGACTTTGACCTGACGAAACGCGAACAGCTTCATCTTCAATGCCGAGATCCACTGACTTCCCGGAGTCATAGAGGTCACGGCTCCACTGTAAAACACTTCCTCCCGAGATTGTGCGAATTTCATGACTGCGGGGTGCTTCCTGATGAAATCCCCCAAGCTGATTTCTTCCGCTCGACACGCCGCATCGAGAATCGCCAATTCCAGCGCGCAGCGAACTGAGTTACCGAAACACTCGCGGACATGGATACCCGAATCCGGCGCCACATCTGCCAGTTGAAAATCATCGATCGTCCGACTGATTTCTGCGGCACTCGAAAACGTGGTCTCGTGGAGACGTGAAAAATCGGTCTGTTTCAAATGCCGCCAGACAGAATCGATTGACTCGCCCGTCACATACGGTCGAGGAAGTCCTTCGCCCCAGCCGCAACTGCCATCATCCAGCACGCAGCGAACAATCAGCGTCTCGTTCGCGCTGCGCTCGTGCGAGGCATGACGCACCGCTTTTCGCAGTGCGATGGGAACCTGAAAGGCTGTTAGGCGATGAATTCGCATCAGATGGAGTATAACAAATAACGAACTCAGCACCCTGGCATCCTGAGTTCCGACCGAGAATGGAAACATGGAATACGGGTCACTATACTGCCGAACGATACGGGCTGATTGGCCGCTCTATTTGTCCTCGCAGGAGCCAGTTTATGCAGGCTTTGTTGATTCGATATGCGTTTGCCTTAGCGGTGGGTCTCACCATGATGTTTGATAGTCGGACTTCCAGTGCTGAAGATCTGCTGGTGTTCGTTTCCGCCTTTGCGGCGGGCGACGAAGGTGCCATTCATGCGTATTCGCTGAATTCCGATTCGGGGCAACTGAAATTGTTGCACCGCACTACTGATGCTGAGCATCCGTTCTTTATCGCACTTTCGCCCGATCGAAGGTTTTTGTATTCGATCCATGCCACAGGCGAATTTGGTGGTAAAGAAAACGAACAGGTGTCTGCTTACAGTCTGCAGGACAAGTCAGGCACGCTGAAATTGTTGAATCGGGTTTCTTCCCTTGGCACAGCGTCCTGCTATCTCGATGTGGAAGCCACAGGAAAAACGGTATTGGTTGCGAACTACAAGTCAGGCAGCGTTGCCTCGTTTCCTGTTCATGGCGACGGAACACTTGGAGACGCAAAAACGTTCATTCAGCACAAAGGACATGGTGCAGACAAGGTACGCCAGGATGGTCCGCACGCTCATTGCATCGTGGTCAGTCCGGACAATCGATTTGCACTTTCTGCGGATCTGGGACTTGATCAAATCCTTAACTACCGTCTGGATGCGGCAGCTTCCACTTTAGTGCCATCCGCGCAGCCGTTTGTGCGAACTTCTCCGGTCGCGGGACCACGCCATCTGACGTTTCACCCGAATGGCAAACACGTGTATGTCATCAATGAACTGGGTAACTCAGTCACGCTGTTTGATTATCTTCCGGACTCCGGATTCCTCATCGAGCAGCAGACGATCTCAACGGTGCCCGCAGATTTTTCCGGAACAAGCTATTGTGCGGACTTGAAAATCACGCCAAACGGAAGATTTTTATACGGAACCAACCGAGGTCACGATAGTATCGTGGCGTATCGACTGGACGAAAAAGGTCGGCTGACTTTGCTGAGCATAGAACCAAGCTTAGGCCAAGGTCCGCAGAATCTGGTCATCACGCCGGACGGAAAGTTTGTGCTGTGTGCCAATATGCCGGGCAACAATCTGGCGGTCTTTCAGATCAAGCAGGATACCGGCAAACTGACGAAAACCGGGGAACCGATATCGCTTCCCAGCCCTTCGTGCATCCGCATTTACTAATATGGCTGGTGCTGCAGTGAACAAATGACTGTGCATCGCAATGAGATTTTGTTTCCACCGAAAGCTATGGCATGAGTTCAGGTCAGCCCGCCTGCCGCGTTGTTTCCATGGACCAGTTCCGGGGTTATACCGTCGCCGGAATGTTTCTGGTAAATTTTGTGGGCAGCTTCAGTGCATTTCACTACGTGTTTAAGCACAACAGCGGATTCTTCAGTTATGCCGATTCCATTATGCCCAGCTTCATTTTCTGTGCGGGCTTTTCGTACCGTCTGACTGCCATCCGGCGATTTGCGGAATTGGGTGCGCCCAAAGCCTGCTGGAGCTATATCAGCCGCAGTCTCGCACTCGTGCTGGTTTCGGTTTCGATCTTCACCTTCAATGCTGATGTCGGCGATAGCTGGAGCAAGATCGAGAACGTTGTCGGGCTGCCAGGGACGCTCATCGAGTTCCTGTGTGAGTTTGTCAAATCAGGAATGTGGGAAGTGTTGTCGATCATCGGAGTTACCCAGATCCTGATACTGCCGGTCATCAACAGTGGATTCAAAGTTCGCATGATAGCCGCGATTGTTATGCTGATCCTGCATCTGCTGCTTTCACAGTCGTTCAACTACGATTTTGCAAATGGATTTCCGAACTGGTTCAACAATTACTTCGGGGCGCACAACAATACGGTTTGGGATGGTGGATTGTTCGGTACCGTTGCCTGGGCATTTCCGATGCTGGCAGGCACGCTGACATACGACTTAATCGCGTCTCGAACCGCACCAAAAGCCTGGCGTACGCTGATGTTTGCGTCTATTGCGTTGATGGCCGCCGCGTATCTGACAAATTGCTTGTCCCGATTGTACGACGAAAATCCAGCCTTGCAGCCGCTTGTCGATCGAGAACGCGAATCGCTCGTGAAACAGCAGGAGCCTTTCGTTGCAGAGTTAGATTCACTGAAGTCAGAGATCAAGACTTTCGAGGAATCGAATACCAAAGAACTCCTGAAGCAAAATGAAGAATTCCGAAAACTCAAACGTCGCGAAAAAGAGTGCTCCGAAACCGTTAAAGGATTCGAAAAGAAGATCGGCTCCCTGGACAGAATCGCTGTCGATCCGGTGATTCCTTCATCGGAGCGACTGCAAAGTGCAAAGTGGGGCTGGGCAGATCTTCCATTCGTCAAGCCGGATCGAGAGAAACAATTGGTCAATTACTGGCTGATGGATAAGAAGCGGATGGTTTCCATTCCATTCACGCTGTTCTCAACGGGCTTTGGTTTGTTCCTGTATTCGCTGTTTATCGTTGTCGTTGACATTGTGGGACTTCAAACGGGAGTCTTCCGAACATTGGGTCAAAATCCATTGGCAGCCTACATCATTCACGAAATGATCATGCGAGGATTTCACGGTCTGACTCCCGATGATTCACCACTGTGGTGGACGCTGTTGATCTTTGGCATCTTCTTCGGGACGACTTTCATGATGGTCCGTTATCTTGAGAAACATAAGTTGTTCCTGAGGCTGTAAGGCGTGCGGCAGTTCAATATTTCCCAATCCGAAGCGTCAGCGAAGACCGTTTCCTCTTGATTTTTTGTTCTGGTTCATCGGGTTGTATGCTCGACGCGGCGAGAAATGCCCCTCCACGGCGAGCGGAGCGGCGTAAGCCCTCCGAGCGATGGGGGCAACTCGGTGGGCTGACACCAACTGCTCGCCTGAATCACATCCCGGCAATTCAAGTTCGTCGTCAATCCTCCGAAAGTCATTTCATGAGCACCGATAAACCAGCTTCCCGTATTGTCTCCATGGATCAATTTCGCGGATATACAGTCGTCGGGATGTTCCTTGTGAATTTCGTCGGTCAGTACGTATTCATGAAGAAGTATTTGCCGTTCATTCCTCACGGTGACGGGTACTTTGCGTATGCCGACACGATCATGCCGAGTTTCATTTTCTGTGCGGGCTTTTCATTTCGTCTGACTGCGATTCGACGTTTCGCACAATCAGGCACGATTGATGCAACATTGGGATACCTCCGCCGCAGCATTGCCCTGATCGGGATTTCGCTTGTGGTGTTTGGAGTCGGAAAGAGCTTCGCAACATGGGGTGATTTCTCGACAGAATCCGTCTCGAACTGGCTGTGGGAACTTGTCAAAGCTGATCTTTGGGAAGTACTGTCAATCATCGGTGTCTGTCAGATTCTGTTGCTGCCAGTGATCAATCGTGGCTTTTGGACACGACTGCTGGCAGCATTCTTTCTGCTGGCCTTGTACGTCCTGATCAACTATTCGTTCGGCTACAATTTTCAGGAGGGGCTGGTTAACTGGTTAAACAAGTATGTCGGTGCCGATGGACGTCGATCGTGGGACGGTGGTTTTTTTGGACCGATTGCCTGGTCGATTCCGATGCTGGCAGGGACTCTGGCATACGATATTCTGATGGTCCGGCCTCCCGGAAGCGCGATGAAACTGTTTCTTATCGTTGGCACCTGCCTGATGACGGCGGGCTACGGAGTCTCGTGCTTGACTCGACTTTACGATCGCGTTGAAGGAGCGTCGTCCGCAACTGAGGGCGAACACGCGACTGAAGGCGAACACGCGACAGAAGGCGAACACGCGACAGACCCGGTCTGGCCACGAGCAGAACGCTGGACATCGCCTGGCATCGGCTGGGCAGAACCGCCGTTCTTCGCACGGGCTCCCACCGAACAGAGACAGCTCAACTTCTGGATGATGTACAAACGCATTGTGGCACCGCCGTTTGTGCTGTTTTCGATTGGATTCGCACTGCTTGTCTACAGCCTGTTTATCGCTGGGTCGGATATTGGAGGTGTTCAGTCAGGCCTGTTTAAGACGTTTGGCCAGAATCCGCTTGCAGCCTACATCATCCACGAAATTACGATGCTTTGCTTCAAGCCGATAGCCCCCAAAGACTGCGAGTGGTGGTGGCTCGCGATCACGTTCTCGGCATTTTTTGCAGTCACCTGGGGAGCCGTCAAATACCTCGAAAAAAATAAGTTGTATTTGCGACTGTGAAGTTACTTAATACCGTTCGAACAGACTCTGAATCCGCAGCACCGCACCGTTTTCCGGGAATGTGTGGAAGGCGTGAACGACAAAGCCCTCCGGCAGCAGGTCGCATTTGAGCAGGCTCAGACAATCCGGACTGGCACTGCTGGCCCCGGGAATTGCAACGGCCAAAGTGGAAGTGCGGGCGTCGGATTCCAGTTCCTGGTGCAGGGTGAGATAGATATCAGCAGGAGCCGTTTCCAGTTGATAGCTGCAGTGATACCGCACGCCTTTTCCTTCGACCGTATGCGTCCGATATCCGATCAGTCTCCGAGAAACTGCACTACACAGCGTGGGCAGTGGGGAAAATTTGGACGTGGCAACTTCGACGAGAGTGTGCTGCGCGGTCCGATACTCAATCATATGCCCGGATCGTCCCAGTCTCAGCGTCGCCGTATCACCGGCAGTCGGGATGCGGGTTTCGCAGACCGAGTCGAACAACTCCGGATGTACGGAGCGTTCAAAAACGCGAATCACCATATCGGCGACATCAGGGCGAGCGTATCCAACGGTCATGGCAGTCTGCCTGAAATATTTGAGATTGTCAGGAAATCGATTTTGTTTCGGACGCCACACTTCACATGGTCTTGAACCGATTCTCCTGCAGCGGAACTCCACGATTGTAGGCTCATCAGACGGCTGGAGGAAACATGAAGACCAATCCTTCAGACTGTTTTCCAACAGCAGCCTGATTTTATGAACTTCTGCCGCTCGCGTGAGCTCATCGGTGTTTACCGAAAAACTTTTTACACAGGCTCTGGAGATATTGGAACGGCCTCAAAAGCCATCTGAGCCAGCCAGCGGGTCGAATTTTTGTGTCAAAACAATGTGGACAATAGGATTCGCGAAATCCAAGCAACCACGCGCCCCACCACCATCCGCGAAGTTTTGCCTTAACCAGCACTTCACGGCAGAAGGGGCATCGATACGGATGCAAAAGGCGAAGCGTTTTTGTTTTCTTGCGTGTCATTGAATCAGCGGTGTTTATCGCGGGTGTCTGTAATGAACCGAAAATATGATTTCTGATATATCAAAACCCGATTTAGAACGCTCGTTTGATATCACCGCCGCCATCATCGGAGTATGGCAGCCACAGCAACGCGATGCGATCCACTACGGTATCGGTCTTTCGAGGGGAAATCTCCAGAGCGCTGAACTTCATCAGATCTGTGTCCAGTTGATCAGAGATCTGCTGAACTTCAGCTTCGACGACAGTATTCAATTCTTCACGTTCCTGAATAAGTGCAGCGTATTGTTCTTCCGCCGCGCGGATATCCGCCGCTTCGGATGCCATGCCAGTTGCTGACTTGAACACAGATCCCGCGCGTGTGATGTTCGTCGCACTGGCAAGTTTGCGACCAAATAAGGCTCCCAGAACGCCAGTGCCGAAGCTTACCGCCGTCGATAGCATTTTCGTAGATTTCTGAGCTTTCTCCTTCTCAATCTTCTGTTCGGCCCGCCGAATCTTGTCGTCCAGCGTTAAGCACTTTGAGGCATACTTGCGACGCAGCTTTTCGATCAAACGATCACGTTCCTCCCGCGCTCCAAGACGCAGGCGGATGCGAAAATCGGATTCTGATTCGCCGGGAGACGACGACTGCTTCAATTCCTCACAACTGAACAATGAAAGTTTTCGATCGCGATACAGATGATTTTTCAGTACGGACGTCCATGTTGCAAACGATTTCTTCTGAGTGACCTCGGCGGGCAGATCGCGATATTCGGCATCCGGGAATTCCGGACCCGCCAGAATTTCCGGTAAATCCGCTTCATCCCATTCATCCGATTCCATCCACGGATCCACAGGTACAGAATCGGCGGCGAGACGAATAAGTGTTACGGGATCCCAGAAGTCAATTCCATTCTTGTTGTCGATAAAATGCACACGTGACTGTCCCAGCAACGACGGTCGATAGACAACTTTTGTGACATGCATGTGGACCGGCAGAAAGTATTCGGGAATTCCCGGAGGCAACACCGGACGTGCTGGCTGGCTGGGGAGTTCCACCTGCGGTGCGGCGAAACGTTCGGCAACTGCGGCGACGGGTGCTGCGCTATAGCCAACTGCAGCAGCATCGGTCTGCTTCAACGGAGTCATCAGTGTTTCGATCTGCTGACGGCTCAGTGGGCCTCGGAGATACGACAGCGCCCAGCGGCTGCGAAATACTGTCGGTGCGTCTTCATGGACATTGTTCATAAGAAAGACACGACTGCCAAGACCTGCCAGCGTCTGTTCCATTGCCTGTCGGTTGAATTTCGAGCCTGCCGAGTTCGCAGCTCCTTCAAGTCCCTCCAGCACCCGCATTTTGTCACGCTCCGTCTGCAGGCGGCCAAGGAACCAGGTTCCGCAGTTTGACAGACCTTTGTAATCAAGGTCCACCGGATTCTGTGTCGCAAGAACACACCCCAGCCCAAAGGCGCGTGCCTGCTTGAGCAGCGTCAGCATCGGTTGTTTGCTAGGCGGGTTGGCCGTCGGCGGAAAGTATCCAAACACTTCGTCCATATAGAACAGCGCGCGAAGACTTGATGTCCCCGTCTGGCTGCGCATCCACGATACCATTTCATTCAGCAATATCGTGACAAAGAACATGCGTTCCTGGTCCGACAGATGTGCGATGGAGATGATGGCCAGGCGAGGTTTGCCTTCCGGTGTGTACAGCAACTTCTGAATATCGAGCGATTCGCCTTCCAGCCATGCCGCAAAACTTGGCGACGCCACGAGATTATTCAGCGTCATGGCAAGTTTGAATCGTTCATTCTGCGGATAGAACGATTCCAGATCGAGAAAACCAACTTTATTGAATGAAGGCGACTGGATTGATCGAATGAGCGTGCCCATTTCGATGTTTTGATTGCTGCGCCAATAGCCGTCAAAGATTGTGGCCAGCAAAATGTGTTCGCGACTGCTGATCGGATCTGCATCGACCTGCAACAATGCCAGTAGGCCGGACACGGCAGACAGGATTCTTTCACGCATGGCCTCGGGAGAATTGCGAACCTGAAGACTTGGTGCGTCAAAGGATTTCAGCACAGTGATCTGACGTCCGGCGCTACTGGCAGGTGTGTAGATAGCAACCTCTGCGGCATCGCGAAATTTCTGAATTCGTGTACCCGACTGTCCCCATTCTTCCAAACCTTTCCGCCAGATATCGGCGGTCTTCTTTGCATATTCCGGCGTTGTCATTCCGTTGCGAACTGCGTCCTGAGGATCGACCCACGGTTCAAAGTCCGTTGGCAGCAGTTCAGGAAACGTGAGCATCAGGTTGCCAAGATCTCCTTTGGGATCGATGCAGATGGCGGGGATGCCATCGAGTGCCGCTTCTTCCAGAAGTGCCAGGCACAGTCCTGTTTTTCCGCTGCCAGTCATCCCGACACACACTGCGTGGGTTGTCAGATCTTTCGAGTCGTACATCAGCAATTCGCTGGGAGACGTCAGTCCGGTTCTCAGATCGTGTGTTTTGCCCAGATAGAACTGGCCCAGTTTTTCATAGTCGGTCATGTCGTTCAAAACTGTCATAACAGGTTGAAGTGTGTCAGAAATGAGACAACCAATTGTTCACAATCAACGAACTCTGGCCAATCTCAGCGGTTTCGGCAACATCGGTCCTGCAATTTCCTTGTGCAAGTTGCCAGTCATTCTTGACATGAGGCAGTCAGTTTGACACCATCCGCAATTCTCATCGCAGATATCTGCACGACTTTCGGCGGTGATTTCTGTGGTTAGTCTGCAAAACGAATGAATCTGGAAGAAGTGTAATGGCCGTACCAAAGAGAAGGCAGTCTAAGGCTCGTTCGCGAAAGCGCAACAGTCACAATACGATTAAACCACGTCAGCTCGCAAAATGCACGCAATGCAGCACAATGACGCCGACACACGTGATCTGCCCAACTTGTGGCTACTATCAGGGTCGCACTCTGGTTGAGGTCGAGGAATAGCCAGAATGCGGATCGCCCTGGATGCGATGGGGGGCGACTTTGCTCCTGGCCCCAATGTGGTGGGTGCGTTTGAGGCTGTCGAGCGAAATCCAAAACTCGAAATCCTGCTCGTAGGCGATCGCGCGCGCCTGGAAGAAGAGATTGCAAAAGCAGGTGCTCTCCCCAGTTCCGTTCGGATCGTCGAATCGGAGGGTGTCGTTGGGATGGAAGAAAAGCCAACGGTCGCCCTGCGCGAAAAACCAAATTGTTCGATCGCTCGCTGCTGGCAATTGATGGCAGCAGGGGACGCCGACGCCGTGGTCAGTGCAGGGAACACCGGTGCTGTCGTGGCTGCTGGCCTGCGGACTCGCCTGTTTCTGAAAGGCGTGAAACGTCCAGGTATCGCCGTTCGAATGCCAACCGTCAAAGGTTCCTGCGTTCTGATTGACGTGGGTGCAAACCCCGCAGCGCGAGCCGAACATCTGGCTCAGTACGGACTCATGGGAGCCGTCTTTGCACGCGAACTGCTGAGCATCAAATCACCGCGTGTCGGGTTGTTGAACATCGGCAGCGAAGAAGGCAAAGGCACGGACTTGTACCGTGAGACACATGCCTTGCTTGTGAATTCACCGATCAAGAATCAATACATTGGTAATGTTGAAGGTCGCGACGTCTATCATGGCGACGTTGATGTCATCATTTGCGAAGGTTTCGTTGGCAACGTTGTGCTGAAAGTCAGCGAAGGTATGGCGGAATTTGTATTGAAGTCCGTTGGCAGTGCTCTGATGAAAGACCTGGATACGGAACGTGACCTTGCCATGAAGTCGCTCTCGAGGTTGACTGAACAGTTTCACTATCAAGAGTCCGGCGGCGCACCGCTGCTGGGAATCGACGGGATCTGCATCATCTGTCACGGCTCGAGTGATCACCGATCCATTCGAAATGCCCTGAAAATGGCGACTGAAATCGACAACCGTCATATTAACTCGCAAATCATGGAATTGCTCAGTCACCAGGCTCTCTAGCATGTCCAAAATCGCACTCTTCTTTCCCGGCCAGGGCGCACAGCATGTCGGCATGGGACAGCGACTTGCTGCCCAGTATCCAAAAGCACGCGAATTGTATGAGCGTGCGGCACCGATCCTTGGTTTTGACCTGGCCAAACTTTGCTTCGAAGGACCTGCTGCGGAACTCGATTCCACCATTATCAGTCAACCCGCGTTGTTTGTGACCAGTCTTGCGGCACTGGAAAAGTTGCGTGCCGACAATCCGGAGGTTGTGCTTGGATGCGAAATTGCAGCGGGGCTGAGTCTTGGTGAATACACAGCACTGGTGTTCGCCAGTGCCATGTCATTCGAAGACGCACTGCGCGTTGTGAAGCGTCGTGGTGAAGCAATGCAGGCTGCTGCCGACGCTACGCCGTCCGGCATGGTCAGTATCCTGCTTTTGGATCCAGCTCAAGTCGAACAAATCTGCAAAGAAGCGTCGGCGCACGGGCCGATTCAGATCGCCAACTATCTGTGTCCGGGAAATCTGGTTGTGAGCGGCGAAAATGCGGCGTGCGAACGTGCAGCCGAGTTGGCGACTGCGGCAGGTGGGAAAGCGATTCCGCTGGCGGTCGCCGGTGCGTTTCACACCAACATTATGAAACCCGCCGATGAGGCACTGGCAGAGGTACTGAGCGAAGTAGAGATTCGCAGCCCCGAGATTCCGGTTGTGTCGAACGTTGACGCTCAGACCCATTCAGATCCTGAAGAAATCCGGCAACTGCTCATTCGACAAGTTATCAATCCCGTGCGCTGGGAAGATTCGATAAACTTGATGCTCGCTGAAGGCTGCACCGATTTTTACGAAGTCGGCCCTGGCAAAGTTCTCAAAGGCTTACTCAAACGCATCAGCCGCAAGACTGCGTGTACAACCATCAACGATTCGTTCGACGAAACCGGTGGGATCTAATCCTGAGGCGGATTTTTGAAGAGACCACTTGTCGCTCCGCCTGATTCGGGCGGTTTGCGGCCTGGTTTGGAGAATAACCCGGAAACATCGTGGGAAGACGACGGCCTGCGGGGCGAAGAAGTCACCGAGGCACTGCTTCCGCCGTTTGGCAGAAAGCCTGGATACTTATTGCCTTGAATGAAGGCGAGATTCTTACGAGAGTAGCCAACGTATTCCAGGAAGCTCGACAAGCTGATCACATAAACTCCGTTATTCAGCGCCGCGTTCTTCATTTTTGACGCATTCTGCTGCATTTTCTGATACAGCGCCTGCCTGACAGTGTCCTTGGTCAGATTGCCTTCGCCCAGATCGCCAATGATCAGGAACCGTGTTTTTTCCGTGATCAGCGAGCCGATGGGATCGGCTTCCGTCAATTCGTTGTTATCCTGATCTACCAGTACTCCAAGGTCATTGATCTGGATTGCAATCTTCGCGTTTGCACCACTCACCAGACGGACAAACTCATCGCGATCGCCACCAGGATTGCCGTCAAAATCCAGCAGTCCGGCCACTGCAATTTCCAGTTTCTGGCCTGAAGCAAAAATCGGTGAATAGATCGGATCGTCGGCGGCCACGGGATAACCAGGCAACTGGTCGACAATCCGCACAACCGAACTGTGTTCTCCGGTGATCTTGATGACCTCGATTTTCCCCTTGATGTCTTCGTTACTGCGACGCCCAACGCCACTGTTGTTTTGCTTGTAGACAGAGAACGTTGTCCCCACTCGCAACTCGTCCCGTCGGCCAAGATCGATTGAACCTTCAAGAGAAGACTGATCAACAAAGACAAGACGACCGTCTTCACGTTCGAAACTCAGGTCTTCCTGTTCACGAGCACGCTGTGTCAGCACGATCAGGGCGTCTCGCTTTTCACGGATATCATTTTCCAGTTCTTCGATCTGACGCGATGACTGAGTCTGCAATGTGGCGAACTTGTTCTGTTCTTCACGGATGCTGAGCTTGAGTTCATCGACCTGCTTCTGACAGGCTCCTAATTGTTCGCCATGCAGGGCTTCATTCTTACGCAGCTCGTCCTCTTTCGCGGCCACCTGCGCCTGCAATGACTTCATGGTGTTTTCGTGTCTTGCGATCGCGGCAGTCAGTTCTTCGCTCTTGGACTGCAGCAATAGCAATCGTTCGTTAGCTGTCCCGATATTTGAATCACGCAGGGTGGCAGTCGTGATCATCGCCTGTTCAAGGGATTGAGTACTGGCAGATCCGTCACTGGCTTTCGCCGCGATCTCGGCTTTCACTCCGGCTACAACTTCATCCGTTCCGCTATCCGGGTTACCGTGTCCGATGAGCTGTTTCAAGGCGTTCAGTTCGGTAATCTGCCCCTGAATCGTTCCTTTGGATGTTCGTTCAACGTCCTGGGCGGCAGTCAATTGCCGCTGAAGGTCGGCGCTGTTGGCCCACGTCATGTACCACGCGACCCCCAACAGGACGCTCAGCAGAACGAAGACCGAGAGCCATATGCCCAGGCCAGTATTGTCTTTAGAAGCCATTGAACTGCCCCTGAACCAACGTTAAGTCAGCGTTTTGGAAAGCATAAGTGAAGAAAACGGAAACCGTCGTTCGACGGCTTTCGCGTTGATCTGTCGGAAGACACACAAGTCCATCCATCGTCAATCTGAGGATTCCCCCACACTGATGTGCATGAAGTTCAGGCAGTTTCTGCCGGAGTCTGCCTGAACGACAGTGATTTTCCGAACAAACCACGCGAACCGACGTCCAATTCCATCAGGAAATCGGCTGACAGCGAATTTTTCGGTTGTTCCAAAGAAATCGGATGGTTGTGACCTCTGTGAAGATACAGCCCAGCGACAGGGTGTCAAGAAATTATTGCCTAGAACCTGCCGCTTCGCCAGTAAGGAATCGGGGGACCGTGATGCCAAAAACAAAGGATTGCGTTCGGTCGCGGTTTTGTCACAATCTCATGCTTGAAACATCGTCGCGGTCGAATTCATCGTATTCTTGCGATTGTGTACTCTGCGATGCGCGAAATTTATGACAAACGCTGGAGATCCACGAATCCCGTTCGGAGATTCCTGGCCAACGTTCGATGTTAAACCGTAGAGATTCTGTTTTAAGTGGCCTTTAAGTCGGGAAGAAATCGTTGAGAGCCCTGATTAGCGACATTCACGGGAACCTTGAGGCACTGACGGCTGTTCTGGCTGACATTCGCAAAAAGGGCGTTACCGAAATCTACTGTTTGGGGGATATCGTTGGTTACGGACCAAATCCCGCCGAGTGCATCGATCTCGTGATGGAACTGGATATGTGCCTGCTTGGTAATCACGACCAGGCCGCATTGTTTGATCCCGAAGGTTTTAATGCCGGTGCCGAGCGCGCCATTTTCTGGACTCGATCCGTTCTGGAACAGGGCGTCGGGCCGAAGGCGGAAAAGCGCTGGGACTTTCTCGGTGAACTCAACCGTCGCTTTCGCGATGACGAAACTCGCACGATGTATGTTCACGGGTCTGCGCGAAACCCGCTGAACGAATATGTTTTCCCTGACGACATCTACAATCAGGTGAAGATGGAAAAAATCTTCGCACTGATTGACCAGTATTGTTTTCAAGGACACACGCACATCCCAGGCGTCTTTACTGATACCCTGGAATTTTTGGCACCGGAAGAAATTGATTTCAAGTATAAATTGACGGAACAGAAAGTGATGATCAACGTCGGATCGGTCGGACAGCCGCGGAACAATGATCCGCGTTCTTCCTACGTAACAGTCGATGGCGATCTGGTTGAGTTCCACCGTGTCTCGTACGATATTGATGAAACCGTCAGCAAGATTTACGGCGTCCCGGAACTCGACAACTTCCTTGGTGACCGACTGCGCGAAGGACGTTAGGCACGTCAGTCGATGAAACTTGCTATGACTCGACGCAGCCTGCTTCTGCAACCGCTTGCCAGTTCGGCGGGACTTCTCGGCGCGCTGCTGCTGGAGATTATTGTCTTCAGTGTGCTGCAACAGCGGTTCCTGAGTACCGCGACGTTTACCGCAGTCATCAATCAGATTCCTGCACTCACGGTTGTCGCTGTCGGGATGTCGATCGTCCTGATATCCGGAGGCATTGATCTTTCGGTTGGTTCTCTGCTCGCGCTCACCGGATCGTTCATCGGAATTCTGATGGTCGATCATCACTGGGGACTCGCGACTTCCGTCATGGTTGCCGTACTGGTCTCAACGATGTGTGGCATCATCAACGGCATCGTGATTGTGTCATTGAAGCTGCCTTCATTCATTGTGACACTGGGATCTCTGCAGATTGCCCGTGGCATTTGCTATCTGATCACCAGTTCCCGAACAAAATACGTCGGTGCAGACGTCGAACCTATAGCAGCGAAGATTGACTGGCTGGGAATGTCTCCGGCGTTTCTGTTTGCGCTTGTGACCGTTGCGGTCGGACAGTTTGTGCTCAGCCGCACGATATTTGGACGGTACTGTATCGCGATCGGCAACAACGAAGCAGCAGTCCGCATGAGCGGCATTGACCCCCGCTGGACGCAAATTGCGGCATTTGCCATCTGCGGATTTCTGGCAGGGGTCGCAGGTGTGATCGAAACGTCGCGTCTTGGCTCATCAGATCCAAACGCTGGCGGCCGCATGGAACTGGACGCGATCGCCGCAGCCGTCATAGGAGGCACAAGTCTTTCCGGAGGTCGCGGTGGAGTCGTCAGCACATTTTTTGGTGTGCTGATCATCGCCGTGCTGAAAACAGGCTTGATTCAGCTCGGAGCAGGCGACGGAACGAAACTGATCATTACCGGACTTGTCACAGTCCTTGCGGTTACCGCTGATGCCTTCCGCAGTAAGCTCGCGCGAAATCGCGTTTCATAATAGACCATCCGCCGGCGCGTCATGGCATATTCGCAGTTATCCAGGTGACAGCCTGGGGAACGTAATCCGGTGGCAAACGATGACCGGCGTCCAAAAAAAGTAGCTGCTTTCGCCCGCTGGGAATCAGGTCGAATAACGCCTGCGCTGTCTCCACAGGGCACATTGTGTCGTGTCGTCCCAGAATCATCATAAACGGACGATCTCCGATGGCTTTCGCAAAGTTCTGTGGCGCAATCGTTGACCACTTTGAGTGATCAGCCGGAGCGCAGCACGACACGGACACCTGGATTCGTGGGTCCACGCCGGTCAACAGAAACGCCTGCGCTCCGCCCATGCTGTAGCCAAACACGGCAATGCGTTTTGCATCCACTTCGGGACGAGTCTCCAGGAAATCGATGGCGCGGCGATAATCGCGAATTGTCTGAATGTAGATTTCCTGTTGAGTGAAGTAACCCTTGCGCTGCAACCCGGTTGTTTCCGAATCGATGTAATGGTTGACTGGAGCAAAATCGTTTTCGACGATACGATCCCCGTGACATTGTGCGTCCAGCGCCAGGACTGCATAGCCCGCTGCCAGCAAAGCCGTACGAACATTGCCCCCGCTGATGTAACCACCATCCTTCCAGAAATGTGCTCTTGAGCCGGACCAGCCATGCAGCAGAAGCACGCAAGGGCGGGGTTTCGTAGTATCGCTCGGGTATTGCAGATAACCAGGGACCAGGAATCCCTGCACGCCGCGAAACACAATTTTTTCCCGGATCGAATTGTCTGCCTCGATTCTTTCGACAATCCTCGCCTCCAGCGGAATCGTTGGATCGGTCGCATAGACCTGCTGCACAGCCTTCGCGGCTTCGTCACTGAGAACCTCGATTTTCGCATGTTCTGAAGGTTCCTGCGCTAATGGCTCCTGCAGACTGGACTCAGTTGCAGTAACACTCAGGTCGGAATCCGTCTGGCAGGCGACGGCACTCGAACTAATTGCCGCAGCGCAGAATGCGGCAATCAATAGCTGTCTGAAATCGAAAACTGCGAAGACTTGTCCCATGTCCGCCCTCAATCTTTCGCCTTGTGAAGGAATTCTGGCCCCAGTCGCTCATCGTGATCACTCGGGCAAGTGCATCGTAAGTGAGACTCACACGGGATGTCACGTTCGTCGTGATCGCCAGATTTCGAACTGGATTTTCACTCCTGAACGCGATTACCATACATGTCTGCTTGCTCATGAGACTTGACATCACCCGAACCGGTTCCTGACCCGAATCACATCTTTTTGCGACTACGCCTGTCCCCTGACAAGGTCGCTCAATGGCCGGAACTGCTGCTTTCGTGAACACCTTTAGGGTGTATGCCACTAACAACCCTAAGCGCCGTCATATTCCGAACAAGCGTTTTGCCCTGCGTATTTGTCCCACAATGTTGTGTTGAAAAATCGATTGGCTCTATGGCCGCAATCCATCTCGATTCGGCAACACATATTTAGCTGTTATACCCGCTTACCTTCGGAATATTGCCCATCATGAGCCCTGCGAGTGAGAACGCAACAATAGATCGCATGACTGATCGTTTGGTCAAATGGTCGCTCGTCGGCACTGAAAACGGCGTGTCGCATCACGCCATCGCGATCAACACAGAAAACTTTCGAGTTGGTCGACGGCAGGATATGGATTTGCGTATCGATTCACTCTTGACGAGCGGCTATCACGCAGAACTTTACTTCGTCAATGACTCCCTTTTCGTAAGAGATGCCGGGAGCACCAATGGTACGTTTTTGAATGGAATGTCAATCACTCGGGATGTGGAACTTCACCACGGAGACTGTCTCGATTTGGGCGGAACGGCCTTCCGAATTGTTCGACAAGGAGATATGACGCGCGGACCGCAACTTGGCGCATTCAACGCAGTCATGAAGACCAGTTCCCCGACCAACGCGATCGATACCGCAGGCGAAAGAAGTCTGGCACGATTGTTATGTGGTGGAACATTGGCCCCGTGCTACCAGGCGATTTATCATTTGCAAACAAACGAGTTGGCCGGATACGAATTTCTGGCGAGAGGTCGCTATCCCGGGATTGAAACGGCCGGTCAATTGTTCACTCAGTCGGCAAAGGCCGGTCGCGATGTGGAACTCAGCGTTCTTTGCAGACAACAGGCGTTTGTGCATTGCCATCTCCTTGGAGCCGACTTTCCGATCTTTGTGAATACTCATCCCGCCGAACCTTTGCTGGAAGTCGTGCTGCCGCAGATGAGGAATCTTCGACAGGCTTATCCTGATCGCGGTATGGTTCTTGAAATCCACGAATCGGCCCATACCGAACCGGGTTTGATTCGCGAACTGCGGAAACAGTTGTCGATGATCAACGTTCAGCTCGGCTTCGACGATTTTGGAGCAGGTCAGAATCGCCTTCGCGAAATGATTTCTGCGTCTGCCGACTACATCAAGTTTGATCCTTCATTGATTCGAGATCTGCTGCAGGTTCCCAAAGAGCAGCGACGCTTTTTTGCGATGATTCTGAATGGCATTAAAAACGAAGGTACGATCACAGTTGCTGAAGGCATCGAGACTGCCGAGATGGACGAAGTCTGCCACGAACTCGGCTTCGACCTCGTCCAGGGCTATCTTTACGGCCGTCCAACGATGTACTAAGCATCGAGCAGTCTCATGGATCCACGACCAGAAACAGGATCAACCGTTCTTCCTGTACTTTCCATTCACATCACCGCACGCACCGATCGTGCCGACGAAGGAGTTCACAGGAACTTCCAGGGCGAACGGCTATGGGGATTTTGTCGTGCAGACCGACGACACAGTCGGACGAGTCCTGGCGGCTCTAAAGAACAAAGGCTTCGCAGATAACACGCTGGTGATCTTCACGGCAGATAACGGTCCGGGACGCTATGCCTATGATCGCATTCGCAAATTCGAACACCGCAGCATGGGGCCACTGCGAGGACTCAAACGCGACATCCGGGAAGGCGGACATCGTGTTCCGTTTATCATTCGCTGGCCCGGTAAGGTAAAAGCCGACGCCGTGAGTGACGCCCTGTTGAGCCAAATCGATCTGCATGCCACGATCGCCGCCATTGTGGGGCACGAGCTGCCTCAGGGAACTGCCGAAGACAGTTTCAATCAGCTCGAACTGATCACCGGCGGAGCCAGCAAACGTGATACACTGGTTCACAACACCAATCCAGATGGCTACGCGATTCGACAAGGCAACTGGGTTCTGATCGACGCTAAAACCGGTGGCGTGTCCGCCGTGCCGGATTGGTTTAACACAGCCAACGGTTACGAAACGAATACGCAACCGGGAGAACTCTACAATCTTGAAACGGACATTGCCCAAAAGAAAAATTTGTACTCGGAACATCCGGAAAAGGTTGCGGAGCTAAAACGGCTCCTGGCAGAAATACGCGAACACAGCCAAACGGGCCGGTAGTTTGCCAAACAGAGCGCACGTGTCTTGATTTCAATCGTTTAACCGGGAACCGGCCTGCTGCAAGACTGCGTGCTTCATATCGACTATCGGCGAAATTCCGTGACTCTCGATTTGGCTGATTCAGCGTCAATAGTCTGCTGGACCCAGGCACTTGGCCTGACACTTCCTGTTGCAAATACTCAACACCCTAGCTGAATGGTTCGGCACCGGTACAACTTTCAGCCACATTCTGAAACTGCGGATATCTTCCCGTCTTCGTCCAGGTACAGAGTGAGTTCTCCCATATCTCCAATCATCAGACTGTTGCTCTTCGCATAAATTCCGTTTTTCTTGAATCCATCCGTCAACGGAGCCTCCACATTGACCCAAGGCCATTTCGTCTCGCTGCTTGCTTGAATTGATGTGAGCTGGCAAAGGTAATCTGGCGGAACTTCTCGATGGATTTCTTGAGAGTTATAGGGTACGCCTCCGATCTTCGTCGCCCAGAAAACCGGGAGGATCCATTGACGCCCACGGCTCGCGTCTTCAGGCAAATCGAAAGCTGCGTCCCATTTCGACGGTACATCGACAGTCCTAAACCGCGCGCCCCACGCAGTTACGAATTCGAAGGCGTGCGTTGGTGTTGGCATGTCCTGTGTGGTGACAATGTCGTTGTCTTGCTCAGTAGCCGATACCCAGACAAAACGCAGTTTCTCCAAGTCGGCGGGCAGAATCGCGTCTTCGTCAGCCACGAAGACAAGTAATAAGTCCCCAGGCAAGTCCTTCGCTACAGTTTGCCCAACGAGGTCGCGACTGTCGCGAAAGTCGAACTGACAAAGAAACTGCGTGACAGTATCGCCAACAGTTGGCCACGAAATTCGCTTTGGAAGAAAGGGACGACCCCCAACGCGAGTCATTCGCAAGTCAGGCGGTGTACCGGTGCCCCAAACGAAAAGGTCGCAAGGAGTTGCGTTAGGGTCTTCAATTCCATACCAGTGACGCAAGTGCTGCCACGACACCAAATCGCTTGCACTGCCGACGTGCCAAACATCAGGAACTTCGTCTGGATAGAGGCGTTCCAGTGATCCAAAGTCGACTTCAGGATGCATCCCGCGGCCAGACCGGATGAAAGGAGCAAGGGACATGTGAACTGCACTCTCTTTGGCTTAACGAACTGCGATCTATACGGCAGTCAATTCGCCGGACGTATAGGCCGTGCGTTGAACTTGTCCGCTTCGTGATTTTCCGGCGACGCATGCGGAATCAATCAGGTTCACTGGGCGGTGATGTGAGTTTATCGATGAGCGAGCGGGTTGTCACCTCCCATAACGGGCCGGTAACGAAAAGTAACGGGGGGCAGCCGTTTGTGATTTTGATCTCCGAAATTCCAACACTTGCTGAGAACTGGCCGACGAAAGAGTTGTTCGGCCCCCTGAAACCCACGTACGAAACACAAGTACACGAAACACAAGTACCAGGCACTTGGAACTCGAGTAATCAAGTTGCTGACGGCTTTGCTAGACAGAATTCAGCAAACAGCAACGCGAATCATCGGCCTGATTAAGAATCACAAGAACGCTCCCATCAACATCCGTTTCAGCCACCGATCAATGGGCCAACGCCATTTGCAGGCGATCAAACGGGATTGATTGAGTGCAAATGGCGTTGGGTCAATCAGGGCGTTTCATGAACTGAACGACTTCACCATAGTCGCTGCCTTCGATGACTTCGGGCGTTGTGTGAGTGATATCTTCGAGTTGCCCAAGCTTGCTTGTCCATCGTCCGTCAGATTGGGAAACAGATCAAACAGGTTCATTCTTGCAACTGACCGTTCTGCCTGCCCCACTGGATCCACGCATTGTCCTCCATCATCAAAGGAATCATTTCACATCCACCTGATTTCAGCAAGTTCGATTTCTGCATTACGATCCGCTTTTGTGTGCCTTGTCGTAGACTGCTGGCCTCCATAGCTGGGAAACTCGCACGCCGCCTTCGTGGAGATGTCCTTTCAAACCGAGCAGCTCACCAACACTTTTGAATAAATCATAATCGACTTCCTGATCAAGATGTGTAGTGCCGTTGTCGGACGTCAAAACCACAATGGTGTTTTCTTCAAGGCCACGTTGCTTCAACCGATTCAATATCGCTCCCACATCGCTGTCGAGATGGCCGCCCCCCGTAATGTTTCCGTTGCCGAACAATCATATCGCGTCCACACCAGTCCCTCCACGCGATACGCACCGCAGCGAAATCGGAGGACTTACGTCCTGCCGCTCGCCTGTGTCAGACCGCGACTTTCGTGGATCATACGGAATTTCTTCAAAATTCTTTGAACCAACTGAACCGGATTCGCACTAAAGATTCAGGTGGCCAAATGACGGATGCGGGCTGGGAATATTCCGGCCCCATCGACACTTACTTGGCTGCACTGAAATTGGGATGCGTGACTGCATCCTGTTCACTGCGACTATCACTCTATTCTTTGCCTGAATTCTCCCGTGATCAGCCAACTGCGCACCCGTTGCGCGCTGTGCTTCCACGGAGACTCGGGCTCAAATCAAGTCAGGAGATTTTCAATGTTCACACGTTCGTACTCTGGGCCGATCGCATCATTGAAGGACGCTAAAGGTGGCAGGAACCGATTCCATCCAGAGGACGATGATAGCTCTGACGAGGACTGGCTACGTTCATTGCTGCGACGTCGAAAACTCATCCCGATTCGCGAAGAGGTTAAGTTCAACGTTACCGCTCACCGGGCGGCGATTGATTGTCCATTTGTGAAATGTCTCCACCGCCGCTCCAGTGCATCGGATGGCTATCCGCCGCAACCCGTTCGCCACGCCGGTCGATCACGACCCGTCCAGACGCTTTTTCCTTGCGCTGGAGGTCAGCAAAAATGCGATCAAGATCGTTATCAAAGTCGGCGGCAAGCCGATGGCGGATTTCGCGAATTTCAGCGGTGATAGGATTAGTCATCAGTGTCATCCAGTGAAAGTTCCTGCGGCGTGCAGATTACAGGTGGATCGAAGCCAGCCTCACGAATCACGAATTCGATGTGGTGCCGCATCACGGCATTCGCAATGTGCTTGAAGTTCCAGGTCAACAAGTAGTTTACACGGTGAACAGCAGCGATTGCGATATGAAGTGCATCGCGAGGTTCGGAAGCAGGGACAGCCTTAGCAGAAATCAGGTTCGCGGCCAATTCGCGGCACTCTTGCGTAATTGCAAGCATTCTGTGGTTCGCGATTACATCAAGGCGTTCCTGCGCCGCTGACGGGTCGCCACCACCACATTCGTCAAAAACAAGTTGCGAAACGACAAGTTCAAGGTGTGATGGAGCGATTGCCCACCAGTCACGGGTCAATTGCTGCTGGGCAGCGGCAGCAGGATCCTTCAGCAGTCGCCCCGCGACATGGCCGACAATTGTGGTTTCAACGTATGCAATTTCCATATTCACATTGTATCACGGCTGGCGAGCGGCGCAAAACGCGGCATTCTTAAGTCGGCGAACGTTGGTGTTGATCGGGCCGCAGAGAACGACGCTGCTTTCAAAAACCGCAGGGCCCCCGACTTTGGTCCATCGCATTGATACGCCTGTCAGGGCGTATGATTTGTAGGGTGCCATTTCCTTTACTGGAAGCCAGTGAGGTAACAAACCGTGGGGAGAAAGCCTGCGAACGTGTCGCCAAGCTGACAGAGAATCGTCGTCAGCCACATTCACGTCAAATCTGCGAGCCCCGGAAAGATTGAAGGCAGTGGACAAAAACCTGATACAAGGCCGGTGCGGACAGGCGAGCGAAGTACGGCAGCAAAGCGGGCCAGGCATCTGTAACTTTTGGTTTCAGAAATTCCTACACTTGCTGGGAATCGGCCGACGAAAGTGTTGTTCGAGTTCCCGAAACCCCGCCCCGGCTCTGAAACCCTCATCAGCGGACGTTCTAAAACCGTATTACCTTTTTAACGTAGGCTGATCAAACGGACGAAGAGGAAACACATCACTCGGCTGATGCTGCTCGGACATGAGTTTCGAGAGTTGATCAACAACATCCAGATGCTGTTCAGCCACATTGTGTTGTTCGCTGATGTCCTTAGCGATGTCATACAATTCCACGTCGATATTCCCGCGAGTCATTCCCTGTCGCACGGCTTTCCAGTCTCCGACTCGAACAGACTGCTGGCCGCCGTAGTTGGGAAATTCGCGATACAAGAACGATCGCTGCAGTAGTTCATGGCCAGTCAGCAGTGGCAATAGATTCACGCCGTCGGTCGTTGACGGAACCTGTTTTGCCGCACCGATCGAGTTCAGCAGAGTCGGCATCCAGTCTTCAAATCCGCTGACGTAGTCGCTCTTCGAACCAGCTTCCACGTGACCCGGCCAACGCACAATCGTGGGGACTCGCACTCCGCCTTCGTAAAGAGAGCCTTTCAAACCTCGCAGCTCACCAACACTTTTGAAAAATCTAAAATCAACTTCCTGATCAAGATGCGTGGTGCCGTTGTCGGATGTGAAAACCACAATGGTATTTTCTTCGAGGCCACGTTGCTTCAACCGATTCAGGATCGCTCCCACATCGCTGTCGAGATGGCTGATCATCGCCGCGTATGCTGCTCGTGGAGTGAAGTGCGGTGTGTATCCGCCCCTGGCAGCCGTGAATGGCGGGTCGTTCCAGCCAAGTTCCGCGTACGGCTGCAATTCCCTGTCCGGAACATGCAATGCCACGTGCGGCAGGACCGTTGGGTAGTAGAGGAAGAACGGTTCAGCCTGATGCTGGTCGATAAAGTTCAACGCTTCGTCACGAATCCGATCAGGCGCGTATTCCTGACCTTTGAATTGGTCGTAACTACGCGGATCGGCAGAGTCCGCTTCATCGGGAAGTTTAGCGTGTCCCGGAATCGGTGGCGTGTTATTGAGCGGAATGCGTTTGTTGTCACTCCAAAGATAATCAGGGTAATAACTGTGCGCATGGCTTTGACAGTTGTATCCGAAGAAACGGTCGAATCCCTGACGCAAAGGTTCGCCTTCAGAACCGGGACCTCCCAGTCCCCATTTGCCAAACGCTCCCGTCGCATAGCCTTCCGCCTTCAGCAATTCGGCGAGCGTCACCGTCGAATCCGGAATTGGTTCCTGACCTTCCGGCTTCATTGCACGGTTGTCGCGCACATGAGCGTGTCCCGGATGCAGCCCGGTCATCAGCACACATCGCGACGGAGCGCACACAGCATTGCCTGAATAATGCTGAGTCAATCGCATCCCTTGAGTCGCTAATCTATCCAGGTGCGGCGTACGGTTTTTTTCCTGACCAAAGGATCCCAATTCTCGGTAGCCAAGATCGTCGGCGAGAATGAACACGATGTTGGGACGCTTCGCATCCGTGGCAGCAACCTGCCCACTTCCCAGGACGATTCCCACCAGCGCAATCAGCCAGCGAATCAGCAAACTTTGGGTCGGCGATATCAATTTTTTCATGTCTCGACCAATACATTATGGTGGATGATTCATCGTGCCCGTCAAGTCGAACCAAATGTTCAAAGTGGGCATCGAGTCCCGTCTGGCACTAACTGCCCCTGTTCTCAATTCGTTAATCTTGTAAAAATCTGAAACAATGAACAGACAACAGCGAACCAATACCATGCTCTTTTGGGATATTTCTGTCCCGAACTTCTTGAAGTCCGCCCTGAGTTTGATCGAGCCCCAGGAATGAACTTTCCCAAGGTCCCCGCATGGCTGGAGTGTTTGCGTTTAACGAAACGCACGACTTCAGCGCCTTTACCCGAAACAACAGTTGGTGGCCGAAATCAGAGTACTACACACTCTTCGTCAATCTTGTCATATACGGCGGACTGACGCTGGCGATTCGCGGATTTGTGATTGCAAGACTTCCCACTTTGCTGAATGGCGAGGACTCGCTCCATGTCAGCGCCACGCGACCAGCGTCTTAGCAATTGTCCCGAAATAATATCCTTTTGGTTTTCCCTTGGGTTCACGGCGCGCTTACGACAGACAAGAATTGCTGGCAATCGCATTTCGGGTTTGACTCACAAATGTCACTCGGCGTCTCGCCCGCTTCGTTCTTTCGACTGCGGTCGGCTCCAGCATTCAGCAAAACTGCAACGTTGTTTCAGCAGCGTGCGGGCCACACTGCGATGGTCGCATCCGGAATCAAGTTGGGGCTGAAACGACATTTGGCAGGCGGACCAGTGCCTCATGGAGCAATGACAGGATGCCGAACAGCACCACTGTTCCGACCGGAACCGCTTCCAATCCTCCGATTCCAGCCATGACGCCGAGCATTCCTGGCACGGCGGCGGCCCCGATCATCGCTGCCCCGATTTGGAACCCGATGGCATGTGTCGATAACTCCGTCCCCAGCCGCTGCGGAGTCCGGGAAATCAGGCAAGGGAAGACGGGAGCGAGTCCGAATCCAGCGAGTGCGAGACCCAGGAACGTCGCTTCAACGGGGAGTCGGGCTGCAAACAGTAACGCTCCGCTCCCTGCACCCAGCAGGCAATACCGAAGAAGGCGATCGATTCCGACGCGTTCAGCAATGAACCCGGATACGATGCGTCCCGCACCTATCGATCCCCAGTAAACCCCGACCGCAATCCCTGCCAAGTCCGTGCCGACATATCGAGACTCCGTCAAAACCGTGAATGTCCACTGACTGAATGTCACCTCAAGGCCGGTGTACAGAAAGAATACGGCCATCTGGAGCCAAACGGCGGAATGTCGCAGGACACTCCCGGCACCAACCGGCAACCGCTTATTCGCGGCGATTATCGACGTCTCTCCCCAGAACCGATGCGTCATCAGAAACATGATTGACATGGCCAGCATCGTCCATCCCACGGACGAGTAGCCAGCGCTGTAGTGGCGACCACTGGCGAGCACGCTCGACATCAGGACCGGGCCGATTAAGGCACCGAAGCAGTAGCAGGCGTGCAACCAGATCAACTGTCGGGCCGTCATATGGTGAGCCGCGTACCCATTCAGGCCGGAGTCGATCGCCCCGGACCCAAGACCGTGAACCAGCGCACAGAACACGAACGCGGCCCATATCGGGGAGAAACCGAATCCAAACATGGCGGTGGCCACGAGTCCGGTACTCGCAGCAAGGACCAAGCCGATTCCGAAGGCATGCATCAATCGGCCGGCAAAAAAACTACTCAGCAGGTATCCGACACCTGAGACCACCAGGACAAGACCGACGGCTCCTTGACGCAGTTGAAACGTGTCCCGAACCGACGGCCAGGCCACTCCGACGACAGCATCCGGAAGACCAAGGCTGACGAAACCGATAAACGCGAGAGCGAGCAGGAAGTAACCGGGGCGAGCGGCAGAGCGGCGATTCATTGTGGCGAGTTCTTTCATGCCATTGTTCGCATTGTGGCAGGGGCGGCGAAACGCCGCAACCCGCAAATCTGCGCACCCCGAGTCGCGTCCTGCACACGGAGAATCGATCTGGAGGCGATGCCTCAGTTTGGATACAGTCCGTCCCGCTTTTCGGCATCTGAAACCAACTTGAAATCCAGAGGCGAAAGTTGTAGGCATTTCGATGCGGTGACTTTCCATCAGCTATGACAGTAAATCCTGAACAGTTCGACGTTTCGCGGTCATTCTGCGTCATGCTGCATGACGTGGCGCCGATCTATGCATCACATGTGGCGACATTCACGCAGTCTCTGGCGCCATTGGTAGGAAATTCGATGTCCGCCGCGGTCGTGCCGTGTTGGGGAGGCGTCTGTTTGTGCGACAAGGATCGACCATTCCTCGACCGTGTCCGCGCCGAATACGCGAACATTCAGTTGCATGGCTACGAACACTTTCGGCCGGGGCGCGGCGGGATGTTGTCGAAGATTGCGGACGGGAAGGACGAAATGAATGGTCTCGACTCTGCCGAGACCGACCGTCGCCTCGCCGCAGGCCAGGAGATTTTAAGGCGATGGATGGGCCAGCCAGCGAGCGGGTTTATCGCGCCGACTTACAACATCGGGTTGGCAACTCCGGAGCGACTCTCAAGATTCGGCATCCACTATACCGTGGGATATGGTCAAGTTGTGACATCCACAGGTCAGCGGCTGCGGTTGTCGAGCTGGATTTGGGACGTTTCCCCGATACGTGTCCTGTGCCATGCGGGGTACAGGTTGGGGGAACTGCAATACCGATTCCGAAGACATGCTCTGCCGTGTGTCGTCCTGCATCCACTCGATCTGGAACGCGGGTTTCTTCCTCAGATTGAGCGAACAGTGCAGAAACTGCTTCGCGGGGGGCGGCAGCCGGTGCTGCTTGAGTCCCTGGGATATGGTGCTAAGCCTTCAAGTGTTCCTGCTTGATCATGCGTCCAGAGACGAAGGTCGCACCGCGCCAGTGAGTGCGGACCAGTCCTGCATGAGACATCAACGCGCGCGCTACCGTGGCCATGACAAACATCCGTCCCAGAGACGCTAACGGGGCAGTCGAGAGCGGAGCTCCCACCAGTCGAAACAGGACCACGTCCTGGAAGCACCTGAGACCGAACGTGATCGTAAACGCAAGCCCGGCACCGTGTGTCAGCCAATTGATGCTTCCCGTAGTAAGCGCTTGCCAAAGGCCCCACAGCATGGCACCTAGCGGAAGCAAGAACAGGAAAAGCATTCGGAAAAATGTGATCAGCAGTTGTGCAGGCGTGAGCGCTCCCTTGAAGATACGACTCCAGCCATTCCACGATTCCGACAAAGTGGGATAGGAACCGGTCTGGTAGAAACCCTCCCCCTGTGCCACCGCCAACCGCAGACCCGAACGTTTCGCCACACGCGCCATTTCAAGGTCTTCGCTGATTGTCGCGCGAACCGAACCCCATCCCCCGATGGACTCGAATGGTGTCCGACGGACCATGATGAATGCACCATTGCAGAACGCATCAGGCCAGTCAGGGTCGCTCACACGCTCCGGTCGCAGCCAGATAAGCAGAGCCTCAGCACAACACGGAACGGCCAGGCATTCGCGGAGAGTATTCATGGTGTACTTCGCCGCGACCGAGAAGAAATCAAGCTCGCCGCGAAGCATCTCCAGGACGCTGGTTCGCAATGCTGACGGAGCCAGAAACTCACAATCGGCGTCGGTGAAGCACACCATGCTTCCACGGATACTTTTCATTCCCTGATCCAGCGCATGTGGCTTTCCGAACCATCCCGACTGCAATGAAGAGACATGAACGACTCGCAATCGATCGCCGAATTCAGTAACCAGTCGGTCAAGAATCTCGCCCGTCTCATCGCTGCTGCGGTCGTTGACGGCGACGACTTCCAGATCAGGGTAGTCCTGGCGAAACACTGATCTGATACAGATTTCGATGCAAGCAGACTCGTTCCTTGCAGCGACGATGACGCTGAGTATCGGAAGTTCCGACAATTCAGGCGAATCGATCATCGGCCGCAGTGGTGATTGTTTTCGGCTGGCGACCAAAAAAATGACGACGAAGGGGATCCACAGACACGTAATTGTCCAGGCAAGCAGCGTCAGTCCGTTTGGGTAGAGAAGGTTCATGAAACGGATTCCTGTTTAATGAAGCATCCAACGACGAACGGAGATGCGGAAAGTCTGCTTCGCGGTGCTGCGTCAGCAACAGGACCCGGGATCGAGCCGCGAAATATCCAGAAGCGATGCACGAGAGAATAACGAACACACATGCACTGCCGCAGTTACGCCGACGATCGAGACTCGCGAATCGCCGACGAATTCCAATTCTCGTTGTGAGACTTCGAGATTGCCGCCCGTCTCATGGCGTGACGACTGAAACCTAGTTCACATCTGACGAATGGCAAATCGTGAGCACTTGAAGGTTGCAAGTCAGCAGAAATTGGATGCCGGAAATGATGATTCCGAATCAAAAGTCGTTTGTTCAGTGGTGAATTCGGCCAATATCTGCAAGTGCCGGCGGTGTATTCAAATCGACGGCACATCAGTTGTGCCCCCGTGTTTAGCCTGCTGATGCTGTTTAACAAATCCGGTCATACTTACTTTTCCCTCGGAAAAACGCAACAAGGCCTCACCGTCTGCTGAACGGTCAGGCCTTTTGCAAAAATCGAATTCAGATCGACGCGGCGGCGTTGCCGGACCAAGTTTTAGTTCACGGATTTGCCGTCGAACTTGGAAGCGGCTTCGGAGGTCTTGATGTTGGCAGGTGCGCTGGATCGGCTTGCGGCCGCCGGGTTTTCCGGCACAGTGCGGTCACTGGCTTCGCCGTCAGCAACCTGCTGATCTGCCTTCGGTGCCCAGTTGGTCACTGACCATGTTGGATACTCGTCCGCAACACTGGCGGCCAGATCCTGAAGTAGTTCCATGACCTTCTTGTTGTTCATGTCGCGATTCGCAACGACTCGCTGCAGCACAAAGCGTTTGTTGTTCGGAATGTACGCGAAGAACTTGCCTTCGCCCATTCGATCGTTCGCAGCCAGCAGACGCAACAATGCTGTTCGCGGAACTTCTCCGGCGGTCTGTGGAATTTGATCCAGCCACGCCATTACCCAGATGGATTCGCCGTTGCGGCTGAGTACCGCCGACATTGAAAACTTCCACTCTTCACCACGATAACTGGTCTTGAAGGCGAAATCGTAACGCTGCTCTGTCTTGGTTGGCTTTAAGCCGATCGTTGCCAGGATCTCACCTAACTCCGGCTCGGAGATCTGACCCGGAAGTGGCGCTGGCCGAACTTCCGGTTGTTCGTCCTGAGCAGACACAGACAACCACATGCCACCAAGCAAGAGCAGTGCTGGCAGCAGTACAGCACTTAACGTTTTCATCGTTCACTCCCTTGAATCGCTTCGGCAAAATCTGCCGGAGTACACTGATGTTTCTGAGACCACTCGGTACTTCGTGATCCTTCACGCATGCGACCGAATGCTGCAGTCCTGGCACAGATGAAGCCCGCATCCTCCACAAGAATCTGCGATTTTCACTGAGTTTCCAGCTCTGCAAGGTACTTGAGGCAGATCTGGGACCACGTTTCAAATTCATCAATTTGGCGCACCAATTCTGACGGAGGTGCGAATCCTGAGTTGATCATCGACTTTTCACGGGGCAGAACTTTGGGATTGTCTAAATCGAAAATATGAACAATCCCAAGGTGAACTTTTCCGACTTCCGTTTCATCATCGTTAATCAGCCCAACGCACTTTTCCTTCCAGCCTGTCCCAATCTCCACTTCCTCTTCAATTTCTCGTTTCATTCCTTCCAGATACGGAGTAAGTTCGCCGTCGAGATCCAGTGTTGAGACATGTCCGCCGACACCGACCGATCGTTTGGCATGTAGTCTGGCTTCTCCCTGAGCCGTCCCGCGCTGGTAGTAAAAGACCTCACCGTTGCAGCGAAACACGCAATAGGGAATCAACTGCTTGAATGTCGGATCCTGTTCCATTTCAGGCCGAGGACGATAATTGGCATGTTGTGGATTCAGAATGACATCAAGGTAGCGATCAATATCGCCACAAAAACCCTGAAAGTGTCCGACCTCGTGAAACACGGGCGTTGGGATGACGAGAATGTGTTCAATTGTCATGCAGAAATTCCAGCAGGGGTGTGGGTTAAGAGTTCGACAGAAAGCATCGAGTCTGTTTTATCACGGCATCGGGGGCGTCTTCGAAAACGTAGTGACCAGCATGGGGGAGTTCAAGTGAGTCCGCCTTCGGAAATCGACGACGGAACTCACTGAGAAAATCCTGCGGCGTAAAGCACCAGTCTTTCATCCCCCAGATCAACTGCATGCGGTGATCGCAAAACTGTGCCAGGAAATTTTCAACTTCTATCAATGTGGCATAGCTGCGATGCGATGGGCTGAGTGGAATATCCCGCACGAATTCGTGAACGGCGATCCGATTTGCCCACGAATCATACGGCGCGATGAACCCCGCACGAGCGGCAACGCTGAGTGGCTTTTCGACGGCCATGGTTAACGCAGCTCGGGCGAACAGATTAAGTCCACGATCTCCGAGTTTGCCGAGCAGTGGGATGCGACACAGCGAAATTCGAAACGGAATGGCCTGACTGCGAAAGGCTCCGGTGTTCATCAGTACGAATCGAAGAAATCGATCGCTGAGTCGTCCGGCACAGCCCATACCAATCGCACCGCCCCAGTCATGTGCGAACAACGTGATCTGTTGCAGATCGAGCAACTTTACCAGTGTCGCGAGTCGCTGAATATGTCCATCCAGCGTGTACAAATTCCGATCTTGTGGCTTTTCAGAGAATCCGCAGCCCAGATGATCAATCGCAATGACGCGATAATCCTGACGCAGGTTTTTCACAAGTTGCCGCCATGCAAAGCTCCATGTTGGATTTCCATGCACCATCAACAAGACCGGCCCGCGGCCCTCATCGATGTAGTGCATCGTGTGGCCATCGACTTTGAACCAGTGCGACGCAAAAGGATACTCGTCTTCAAACCCTTTTCGTCGTTCCGCGCGTTGACGCAGTTCCGGAGAGATTTCTTCCGGTGCAGGCAGGCGAGTGATGAATTCGGGCGACGGCATGGCGGAGATTATGTCGATAATCGCGTTGATTCCAGCATCAGCCGCCTGCGTTTCGTACAACCTCCCGAAGCTGGTACACGGCCGATCGGATCTGATCTTCGGTATGATCACTGCACAGTGACATTCTCAGTCGCGCGGTCCCGCTGGCCACCGACGGCGGGCGAATCGCCGGTATGAAGAATCCGTTCGCCATCATCTGGCTACTGACACGCATGGCGCGGTCATCATCACCAATCAAAATGGCGATGATGGGACTATCGAGTGGTGCGAAAATCATTTCAAGGCCAAATTCGTGCAGCAATTGCCGCGCAAACTGTGCTCGTGCCGCAAGCGTTCGACGTCGTTCTGGTTCCTGCGTGATGATTCTCAGCGCCGTCGTCGCTGCGGCACAGACGGCTGGCGGCAGAGCGGTCGAAAAGAACTGACTTCGTGCAGAGTTCCACAGCCATTCGCATAACACCCGGGAGCCTGCAACGAAACCTCCCAAACCACCTACGGCCTTACTGAGCGTTCCAATTCTTACGGCGACCCGGTGATCCACCTTCTGCAATTCGCAAACTCCGCGACCCGACGCGCCAAACACTCCGGTTCCGTGGGCTTCATCGACAATGAGTGTGGCATTAAAGCGATCGGCGATGTCGCAGATCTGCGTCAGATCGGCCAGTGTTCCATCCATGCTGAAGACCGTATCCGTGACAATGAATACTGCGTCGCAATCATTCCGGCTCTGTGCGATCGAATTCTGAAGCTGATCAAGTTCCGTGCGAGAATAGATGAACACTTTACCCGTGCTCGCACGACATCCATCGATCAGACTGGCATGGTTCTCGCGTTCCGAGAACACTGTATCCTGCTTTCCGATCAGTGATGTCAGTGTTCCAAAGTTGGCTGCGAATCCCGATGGAAACAGCAGAGCGGATTCAGTTCCTTCAAAATCCGCAATTGCGGCTTCGAGACGAGCATGGTGCGGCGTGCGCCCGGCGATCAATCCACTCGCACCAGCCCCGGCCTGAATTGCAGCAACTTCTGCGTAAGCTGCAACAACCGCAGGATGCCGTGTGAGCCCAAGATAGTCGTTGGTCGCGAAACTCAGGCACCGCTGCCCATCAACGAAACACTCCGTCGTATTGATCGCATCGACGCACCGACGCATTCGCCGCTGATGGACAGATTCACGCTGCTTCAGAGAATTGGTCAGACGTTGCTGAAACGCGTTGTTGTGTGCCTCTTCAGCGCGGCGGGGAGTGTCAGTCACGGCTCATTCCAGACCACGAAGATGCTGCACCCAGGCGGGCGGGGTGTTGAGCCAGATATTGTCGCGTCCAATGCGACAGCGATCGCAATGCTTCTGCATCGTCGCATCAATGGCAGTAATTCGAATTCGTTCGGCACGGCGCGTGACAACTTTGCGGATCGGTCGCACATACATATATTCGAAGTAACTCAACACCCCGCCGGGCTTGAGCAATCGAAAATAAGTCTCAGCAATCGATGTCACAAGTTCTGCCGGGAAATTGTTGAGCGGCAAACCGGAGATCACAAAGTCGTATGGAGCCGACGTAGTAAATTCCTGCACCGGACACTGATGAATCGTTGATTGCGTTTTCGCATTCGTCCATGCAGGCTCAGACTCAAATCGCTGATTCAAAATCCGTACGAATTCTTCATTAAGCTCGACCAGATCAAACACATCATGTGGTTTCAACCGTCGCACGATTTCGTCCGTGACCGGACCAGTGCCAGGCCCGATTTCGAGGACTCGCACAGGCAAAGATGGATCGCGACCAGCAAGGTGCTTTGTCATTGATCGGGCAAGAAATCGGCTGCTCGGAGCGATCGCGCCCGTTGTTTCGAACCGCTGCCGGAACTGGCGGAAGAAAGAGATCTGATTCTTCAACGCCGAAAACATAGAATCGCCAAATCGAAATATAAGGAATTGCCCTGAACTGCAATCTGTTTTTGAGCGAGTTTTCGCAGGGTGCGTGCATCAACGCGAAACGCACCACGAGGCAAGTGCGATGGTTTGTTTCACTCCGCTTCACACACCCTACTGCCTGTTGATCTGGTCTTTTTTGGTAACCCGATGCATCAGCAGGCGAACACCTCTTAAAGTCAGGTGAAGTATCGGCGAATGCCGAACGACGTGCAATGGAGTCAGATGCACGCACGCATCACCATTCAGAAACTCGCTTCTGCAGAACTCTTTGCGACAGACGAACGTTATTTCAGAGAATCCAGTTCTGTTCGAGGACAGAACTTCAACAGGTCGCACGCCGTGCATTTAGGGCGACGTGCAATGCAGGTTTGGCGACCGTGATGAATCAGACGGTGCGAAAAATTGATCCATTCAGATTTCGGAATGATCTGCATCAGATCGCGTTCGATGATTTCGGGGTTTTGAGACGTCGTCAATCCCAGCAAGTTTGTGATTCTTCGCACGTGCGTATCAACCACGACGCCGGAAGGAATGCAAAACCAGGTTCCCAGAACGACACTTGCTGTTTTGCGGCCCACACCGGGTAAAGAAGTCAGTTGTTCAATATCCTGTGGGATTTCGCCATCAAAACGATCAATAAGTCCCTGCGCCATGCCTCGAATATTTGTCGCTTTGTTGCGAAAAAATCCGAGTGGCCGAACAATGCGTTCCACATCGGCCTGAGAACTGGCCGCCAGAGCCATTGGATCAGGATACTCGCGGAACAGTTCCGGCGTGGACTGGTTCACTCGTTCGTCAGTACACTGTGCCGACAGAATCGTTGCCACGAGCAACTGAAATGCGGATTTATGATGCAAAGCGCATTCGGCTTCCGGAAAGATTTTCTTCAGGATTCGAATAACCGATTTGGCTCGTTGCTTTCGCTTGGAAAGCAGAGAATCCGAATCGACAGCTTCCTTGTTTGCTGGTTGTTTTCCTGCCACAGTGTTTTGCGTCCGAAAGATGGATCGTGTTGTTGTGTGTTTCGCAGCAGTCTAACGATCGCATTCTTCGTCTGGAAACGGATGACTGCAAGAAATGGCTGATTGTAACTTTGATGATCCACGCATTGATGAAGGAATTTCACTGTTTAACTCAGGTGAATTCTTTGCGTGCCATGACGTACTGGAAGATTTCTGGGGAGAACTGACTTGTCCGGAGAAAGCGTTCTTTCAGGGACTTATTCAGGCCGCTGTGGCGATGCATCATTTTGAGGAAGGAAATCTTGGCGGAGCGCGGCGGATGCATGGATCGTGTTCCGTGTATCTCAACCCCTTTACGCCGACCTGCGGAGGAATCGACGTCGCACGATTGCTCGCCGATCTTCAGTTCTGTTTTCGCGAGCTGCTTGAAGATCACGCTTCTTATCCGTTTCGTCTGCAACTTGATCCGCAAAAGGTGCCGAGAATTTATCGGGACGGACGGTGAGCCGTGTTTCTCAACCCCTCCCGCCGAAGGCAGGGAGGGGTCGGGCCGAGCGTAAGCAATGGCCCGGGGGTGGCCTGACGAAACGGCGGAAACTTAGGCGGACTGGGTGGAATTGTTTGATATAAAAATGGTCGCGTCCATTCGGTAGAATTGGGGTGTCTAAATCTCAATCTGCGAAGGAACGCGACCACCA
>Ga0105047_10001030_pt1 | contig 49183 bp, 48 predicted proteins | sample MAT04_FD_78384 | JGI IMG/M metagenome (GOLD analysis project Ga0105047, IMG submission 78384) | Freshwater microbial communities from Lake Fryxell liftoff mats and glacier meltwater in Antarctica - MAT-04 (megahit assembly) | ecosystem: Environmental > Aquatic > Freshwater > Ice > Liftoff...
GGCACCATGCGAGGTAGTTCAGCACATCGCCGGGCTCGATGCGATGATCTGCGCTGCCGTATTGCGTGACCATTCGGAACGCAAGGTAGTCGCGGCTGGGCACCGGCAGGAACGGGCGATGCTTCCACCAGCCGCGTGGCGTCGTGCGGCGCCACTGCCGAATCGCAGTACCCCACAACCGCGGACGGCCGGCGACGGCGACGATCACGGGCACGACGCCACTGACGCCAGACCCCTGGATCACACGCGTGGTTCTTTGGGCAGACCCAACACCATCTCGCCGATGATGTTGCGCTGCACCTGCGACGAGCCGGCGTAGATGGTGCCGGCGCGAGCGTTGAGGAAGCTACCGACCCAGCTCCATGTGCTGTTGGGCGCACCGGCGTCGTCGGCGCTGAACGCACTGGATGGACGGCGTCCCGTGGGTGTCATGGCCTCGGCGCCGATGATGTCGACGGCCAGCTCGGTGATCTCTTTGTGGTACTCGCTCCAATAGAGCTTCGAGATCGCTGCGTCGGGGCCAGGGTGGTGGCCAGCAAGGAACTGCGTGAGCACGCGCATGCCGTTGAAGCGCATGATCTGAACCTTCGCATAACACTGGGCCAGCCGTTGGCGGATACGTGGGTCGTCGGCGACGCCGTACTCCTTGGCCAACAGCAGTAGCCGGTCGACTTCGGCCTGGAACCGGATGGGGCCGGTAGCGGCGGCTTCACCGCGTTCGAAGCCGAGCAGGGTCATTGCGACAGCCCAGCCGTTGTTGAGCCCGCCGATGACGTCGCCCTTGGGCGCGGTGGCGTCGGTGTAGAAGACCTCGTTGAACTCGCTCTCGCCGCTGATCATGCGGATGGGGCGAACTTCGATACCCGGCTGACGCATGTCGACAAGGATGAACGAGATGCCCTTGTGGCGCGGCGCATCCGGGTCGGTGCGGGCAAGGGTGAAGATGTGGTCGGCAAGGTGACCGGCGCTGGTCCAGATCTTCTGACCGTTGAGAATCCACTGGTCGCCGTCGAGCTGCGCCTTCAGGCCCAGGTTGCTGAGGTCGCTACCGGCGTTGGGTTCGCTGTATCCCTGGCACCACACGTCGTCACCGCTGAGAATGCGCGGCAGATAGTGCGCCTTCTGCTCGTCGGTACCCCACTGCAGCAGGGTGTTGCCCAGCATCTGGATGCCGAAAACGTCGTTGGGGCCGCCGGTGGGCACGCCCGCCTTGGCGAACTCTTCGCCGATGATGACCTGCTCGAGGGCGGACAGACCGCCACCTCCATAGGCAACCGGCCAACCGGGTGCGAGGTAGCCGGCGGCGTAGAGCGTCTTGCGCCACTCGGTGACGAAGTCGACCAGTTCCTGGCCGTCGAGCCTGCCCATGCCGCCCCAATTGGTGGGGAGCTTCTCGGCGAGGAAGGCATGAACCTTCTCGCGGTAGGCCTCGGCGTCAGCGGTGTACTTCGGATGCATCCCGCGATGTTACCGGTCGGTACGGGCAAGGGCAGCAGCGCCGACGAGGGAAGCCAGTTGGCCGAGACCCGCAGGCACCACCTTGAAGCCCTGAAGGAACGCGAGGCGAGCGCGCTGGTCCAGCTCCGACTGTGCGGCACCGAAGAACGGCTCGCCGAAACCGAGGGCCACAGAACCGCCGATGACCGCCAGCTTCAAGTCGCAAATTGCACCGAGCGAGGCCAACGCGCGGCCCGTCAGAATGCCAGTGCGCTCGACGATGCTCTGCGGCGCACGCTGCGGCGGACGACCGGTCTCCTCCTCGATGGCGCGCCCGCTGCAATAGGCCTCCATGCAGCCTTTGCCACCGCAGGTGCAGTTGCGGCCGTCGGGCTCGACGACCATGTGGCCTATATGGCCTGCGTTACCCAGCCGGCCCTCCAGCAACCGCCCGCCGCTGACGATGCCTCCGCCGACGCCGGCACCCATGACCACTGCGGCAAAGTTGTCCACACCGACGGCGGCCCCACACCAGGCTTCACCGAGTGCAACAGTCTTCGCATTGTTGTCCACCACGGTTGGCAGCAGGGTGAGCGCCTCGACTTCAGCGGCGAGCGGGAACGCCTTCCACGACGGAATGTACAGCGGTGTCACCGTGCGATCGGCAGGGTTCATCGGTCCGCCGCAACCGACGCCACAACCCACCGGACGGGTGGGAGCCGCAGCCATCACCCGCAGCACCAGCCGCGACAACGCCGGCCAAACTTCGCGTTGGGGCGTCGCGATTCGGTCGCGCACCAGTACATCGCCCGTTTCGCTGACCACGGCCGCCGCCAACTTGGCGCCTCCGACGTCAATAGCGAGGTAGCAGATGCTCACGTCAACGACCGTAGCGGCCAGGCTGCCACCAACAGTGTCGCGGTCAACTTTGCCGCTCCTGAACGCCAACCACCTGCGAGTGCGTCTACCCTTCCAGCCGTGACGGCAGCTCCTACCGAATACACCCCCAGCCCCGGCCCCCCCTCCGAGTCAGCGAGCCGGCCCTCGCCGACGTTCGCGCAGCTCTTCGACGCGATTGCGGGCAACGTGTCCTCCGTTGTGCATGGCAAGCGCGATGCAGTCGAGTTGGCCGTGATGTGTCTGCTCGCCGAAGGGCATCTACTGATCGAGGACGTGCCCGGCGTGGGTAAGACCAGTCTGGCCAAGGCGCTGGCTGCGTCCATCGACTGCACATGGAAGCGGGTGCAGTTCACTCCCGACCTGCTGCCCACCGACCTTGTGGGTGTCAGCATTTTCCAGCGAGCCAGCGAGAGCTTCGTGTTCCAGCAAGGCCCTCTGTTCGCCAACATCGTGCTGGCCGACGAGATCAACAGGGCGTCGCCCAAGACGCAGTCGGCGCTGCTGGAGGCAATGGAAGAGCGACAGGTCAGCGCCGACGGCGTCAGCCATCGGCTGCCCAACCCTTTCATGGTGGCCGCGACACAGAACCCCGTCGAGCAGGAAGGCACCTATCGGCTGCCTGAGAGCCAGCTCGATCGTTTTCTGATGCGTCTCTCCCTCGGCTACCCAGGTCGCGATGCCGAGCTTGCGATTCTCGACTCCAATGGCGCCGCCGACGCACTGCACGCACTGCGTCCAGTCGTCAGTACAGCCGAGGTCGTCCAGATGTGTGCGGCGGTACGCACCGTCCACATCGCCGATGTGCTGAAGGGCTACATGGTCGACCTGGCCGAGACCAGCCGCAACCACAACGGCATGCTGCTCGGCCTTTCCCCTCGGGCCACGTTGCAGTTGGCCCGGGCGACCCGATCGCACGCTGCTGCACACGGGCGCGACTACGCCATCCCCGACGACGTCAAGGCTGTTGCCATTGCCGTGCTCGCGCACCGCATCGTGCTGCGCCCGGAAGCTGCCTCACGCGGCCTCACACATGAGGGCGCCATCCACGAGCTTCTTGCGGCGGTTCCCGTGCCGGTGGGCCGCTGATGCCAACCCGCCACGGCTGGGCGATGGTCGTGGCTGCCGCCGCCTCCATCGCTGCTGGCCGCGTGTTCGGCTTGATGGAGTTGTTCGTAGTTGGCGTCGCCCTGTTGGTGACGTTCGGGCTGGCGGTGCTGGTCGTCAACCGGCCACTCCCCCGCATCGATGTGCGCCGTATCGCTCGCCCGACCACTGTGTCCGTCGGCGAGCCAGCGCGCGTCGATCTTCAGGTTGCCAATCGGTCCCACGTCCGAACCCCCCGGTTGAAGTTGTGGGAACCCGTGGGCGACAAGGGTGGCGCACCGATGCAGCTGGCACCGTTGAGCGCTGGCGAAGCAATCAGCGCGGCCTATCGCGTGCCCACCACCCGTCGCGGAGTGCTGCGCACAGGTCCGCTACGAGCCGAACGAACCGACCCGCTGGGGTTGTGTAAGCGAGCGGTCTGGTTGGCCGGAGCGGGCGAGGTTCTGGTGGTACCCGAGCGGGTGCCGTTGGGCTTTCCCGGCACCGGAAGCTCTGGGCGTTTGGGGCAGCACCTGCGGATGAAAGCATTCGGACAGACCGGCTCAGAGTTTCACTCCCAGCGCGAGTACACCCCGGGCGACGACCTGCGCCGCATCAACTGGAAGACCTCGGCGCGCGCTGGCACGTTGATCGTTCGCGAGACCGCGATGGAAGGCGTGCAGCGATGTGTCGTCGTCCTCGACACAATGGCCGACGGGTACGACGAAGACGGCTTCGAGCGTGCGGTGACCGCCGCCGCCAGCGTGGTTGCTGCCGCCTCGGCCGTTGGAATCGCGACCCGCCTCGTCGCACCCGAGATCGATCTACGCGGCCCGGACGTGGCACCCCAGTCGCTGCGGTGGCTGGCCACAGTGATGCCCGGCACAGAGGTCGTCGACCACACCGCGAGCGGCCGCACCAGCGTCGACGGTCTCGGTCTGCTCGTGGTCGTCACCACGCACGAAACATCCCGCGCCGCCACGACCGCGTTGGCAGCGGCAGGGCCAGACGAGTCGGTCGTCGTCGTCACCACGATGAGCGCGGCGGCTGGCGGCAAGGGTTTCCACGTCGATGGCACGTCTTTGGAGCGCCTTCGCCATGGTTGGAACCAGCTGGTCTTGGGCCGCGCCGGAGCGTTCGCATGAGTCAGCCGACAGCGGAGCCCACCCGGCTCGAGACGGCGCAGATCCCGGCGACCATCTGTGTCACTGCGCTCACGCTGGCCACGGTGATCTCCCTCTCTCGCGTCTTTCCGGACTGGGGGTACCTCAACGACATGGCGTTGGTCGCGCTCGGTACGCATGCGGTCGCGCTCCTGTTACGGGTCGCACGAGCCCATGTGCTCGCTGCGCTACCGGTACTGCTGTTGACCATCGTCGAGCTGATTTCGGCCGTCTACTACAGCGACACGCTCAGCGGCCCGCTACCAACGGGGCGCACGTTCGACGTGATGCGCATCGACTTGCGGCTGGTCATCGAGCAGTTCCCCACTGCCGTCGCTCCGGTGCCCAGCGTCGGGAACTACGCGGTCGTGGGCGCTGCGGCAATCGCCATCTGTGCAGCGCTCGCCGACACCTTCGCGTTTCGTGCGATGGGCCGCATGGAGGCCATCGTGCCCGCCGGGGTGATTTTCATCTTCACCGCCGCGTTGGGCACCGACAACCACCGCATCGGAGTCGCCGCACTCTGGATCGCCACGGCCCTCCTCACTGTTGCGGTGCTGCGCTTCCGCCACACCAACGAGGAAGCCACTTGGATGGGAGCGCGTCGGATGACACTGGCCGCCGCCTTGCCAGCGGTGCTGGTGACCTTCGGTCTCACCGCCGTCGTTGCCGCGGCTGTCGCACCGCGCCTCCCGGGCGCCGGCGAGCGACCACTCGTTGATACTCGCAACCGTCAGGGCAGCGTCACGGAAGTGCTCAGTCCGCTCGTCGACATCGGCGCCCAGATGCGAAATCGCGGCAATCTCGAACTGTTCACGGTGGCATCATCCGACGGTGGGCACTATTGGCGGACGTATGCATCGCCGCTGTACGACGATGGCCAGTGGAGCCCGCTGGCGGAAGACCTCGAATCGATGGGGGATCGCAGCAGCGAGGTGCTGCTGCCGGGTCCCGTCACGTCGCAGACCATCCGCATCCTGGCCCTGGGCAACCACAACGTGCCGGCCGCGTTTCATCCCGTTTCGGTGTCGCCCGCCGACCTTCGGTGGACCGAGCAGACCCAGATGCTGTTGCTGCCCGATATGGACCTGCAGACCGGCGACAGTATTGATGTGCAGTCAATGGTGCCGCGCCCGACGGTCGATCAGTTGGTCAACGCCACCGTCGACGATGCACCCGATGGCAGTCTTGACCTACCCGGTGGCCTCCCGCAGTTGGCGAAGGACGAGGCGCTAGCAGCAACGGCCGGGGCCGTGACGCCGTACCAGAAGGCACTGGCGTTGCAGAACTATTTCCGCAACAACTTCAACTACGACCTCGACGTGCAATACGGCAACAGCTACGACGCAATCGAAGCATTCCTTCGTGGCCGCAGTGGTTTCTGCCAGCACTTTGCCGGCACGTTCGGTGTGATGGCGCGTTACCTCGGGCTTCCCACGCGGATGGCCGTCGGCTTCACTCCAGGCGACCTGCGAGCCGACGGTCTGTTCCATGTGTACGGTCGGCATGCGCACGCGTGGCCCGAGGTGTGGTTCGACGGCATCGGCTGGGTTCCGTTCGAGCCAACGCCCGGTCGCGGCAGTCCCGATGCCACGGACTACACCAACGTGCCGCCAGCGCAGTTCACCGGCACCAGCGGTGACGGTGGGGCGACGCAACAGTCCACACCACAGACCGTCCCCGAGCGCAACCCGGCCGATCCGGAAGCGTCGACCACAGTGCCCGGCGGTGTTCGTCCCGGCGGCTCGGGTGGCGCCACCACCATCACGCTCACTAGCGGCTCGGCCGGCGGCGGCTCGCCCGGCGGCCCGACAGTGCCGCTGGTGATTGCGGGGGTCGCTGCCGCGTTGCTTGCCTGGGTGGTCTTCGCACCACGGGTGATTCGCGCACTGTCGCAGCGACACAACCACACCCCACGTGACCGTGTGATCGGGGCTTGGCAGCAAACCCTTGGAGCGCTCTCCTTTGCCGGGGCACCTGCGCTGGGAGGCGAGACACCGCTCGAATACGCGGATCTTGCGGAGCGCGCCACCGGCGCCGACCACCGCGCACTGCGCGAGATGGCGGTGCACGTCACCCGCGCCGTCTACGCACCGCGTGACATCGACGAACAAACGGCAGCGCGTTGTGAGCTACTCGCCGGCGAAGTTTCCGCCGTGTGTCGCGAGCGAACACCCACTCAGGTGCGAGTGAAGGCGCTGTTCGACCCACGGTTGATGCGTCGCCGCTTCGCCAACTGAACAATCGGTTCCAAGGCGATAGTCCGACGATGCAGCTTCGGCGCAACCAGCGTTAGTCGTCGGCGCGAGAACGTGGCGGCGCACCGAAGCGACCGCGCATCGATTCCGACAGATGGTTGAGGCCGGATTCGCTGAGCGTGCGAGCGTGGCGTTCGGCGAACAGCGCCGCAACAACTGCGCCGACGAACATCACGAACGACAGGTACGGGCTGACCGACAAGAACGCAATGGTGAGCACCAAGCACACCACCGCCGCCGCGCTGGAGAGGAACAGAACCCGACGACTTCCGCCGCCAACAGAGTGCAGATTTCGACCAAAACCAGGGTCGCGCTGCAACTGCTCTTCGATCTGGCGAAGAATCCTCTGTTCGTCTTCCGATAGCGGCATGACAAGCTCCTCGGCGTGGCCTACGTGCATCTTCGCACGATTCCTCGCGCGAGACAACGCGTGCGCACCTTCGTTCATCAGGACTTTTCCTGATCCGGCCCCCACTGCTGCGCGCCGCGCCGCACCAGGCGCAGGCCGTCGGCACCGACGGCGCTACCCGGGCCGATTGCGGATGAGCCGAATCGGCTGCGGATCGCATCCATCGTCTCCTCTGCGGCCTGCCATTCCTGGTCACCAGCAGGGACAGAATCGAACAGGTCGTCCAACGACATCTGCTGCGCGGCGGCTCCGAAGTTTCTGGCGCTGACACCCAGCAAACGCACGCCCCGCGACGGATCGACAGCTTCCAGTAGTGGCCGCACGGCACTGACTATTCCGTGGGCGGTCGCAATCGGGGACGGCAGTGTGATGGCTCGGCTGATCGTGTTGAAATCGGTGAACCGAACCTTCAGCGAGAACGTCCGAGCCGCCACCTCTTGCGCACGCAGACGTCCGGCGACGCCGTCCGCCATGCGCACCAACTCCCGCAGCAGTTCGGCGTGGGTGTGACGATCCGTACTGAAGGTCTCCTCATGACCTATTGATTTCATGGCCCTGTCGACCTCGACCGCCCGATCGTCGATGGCCCATGCCAGCCGGAACAGATGCTCACCGTGCGCCTTTCCCAGCGCGGCAACCAACGTCGGCTCATCCAGTTCCGCGAGGTCGCGAACAGTACGAACACCCAATCTGGTCAGGCGTTCCAGCGTCGCGGGGCCCACGCCCCACAGCGCCTTGACCGGCAGTGGATGCAAAAACGCCAGTTCCTCGCCGGGGCGGACTTCCCACACTCCCCTACCCTCCACGACTCCCGCCGGTGTCGCCTTTGGCTTGGCTGCAACTGACGCCAACTTGGCGATGAACTTGCTGGGGGCGACACCAACGGAACATCGCAGATCCAGTTGCTGCCAGATCTGTTCGCGCAGGTGGGCGGCGATGTCGGTGCCGCTGCCGAACAATCGCAGCGAGCCGGTGACGTCGAGGAACGCTTCGTCGAGGGAGAGCGGCTCGATGATTGGAGTGACCGACTGGAAGATCTCGTGTACTTGTGCGCTGACCTGCGCGTACAGGTCGTGGTCACCGGGCAGGAACACCGCGTGCGGGCACATACGACGTGCCTGAGTAGATGGCATTGCCGAGTGGAGGCCGAATCGGCGGGCCTCATAGGAGGCAGCGGCGATCACGCCACGTGAACCGGTACCACCGACGACTACTGGCTGGCCGCGCAGGTCCGGTCGCCGACGCAACTCCACACTGACGTAGAACGCGTCCATGTCCACGTGCAGGATCGTTCGCGTCTGCGGCCCGCTCATCCGCTCCGCCGGAACCTAGAGCAGGCGTTCGATACGAGCATTGCGTCGCTCGGCACCGCGGAGCACGAATTGGTAAGAGTCGTTGACGGCACCGGAAAGCCACCCGGTCACCGGTGCATGCACCCAGGGCGGGCTGGCCTTGAGCAGGTCCGTTGCCTCGACCGACGACGCATGGCGCACTTGCTCGACAATGCCATCTGGGTCGGCGATGAGCACGTCACCGTCAACCGCGGCAACTTCCCAGGCTTCCACCTTCAGCCGCCAACCCATGTCGGGAGCGTCGACCGTGACCGTGTAGCAACACTGCGCCCATGAGCGCACGACCAGCCCCGTCTCCTCGCGCACCTCACGGGCCAGGCCCTCGAGCACGGTCTCACCTTCGTCGATGACCCCGCCTGGCGGCGTCCACTCCACGGAGCGGTCGCGCCGCCGGTTGCTCACCAAAACCAGCCCGTCGCCGTGGCGAATCAGTGCGCCACCCACCGTCCAATGGCGCATCGGTCAACGACCGTCGGATCGGCGAGAGCGGCGGCCACGGAAATCGTTGATCCACAGCTTCATCACCAGCAGCAGGGCTTCTCGAATGATGCTGCCCGACATCTTGGACACACCCTCGGTGCGGTCCTGAAAGCTGATCGGGAACTCGACGATCTTGCCGCCGGCGCTGACCAGGCGATAAGTCATCTCCACCTGAAAGCCGTAGCCATCTGCTTCGACAGACTCGAACTCCATGCGCTCCAGGGCCGCCGAGCTGTATGCCCTGTATCCGGCCGTGGCATCGTTGACCGCGAGACCTAGGACGCCGGCCGCATAGCGGTTTCCCCATCGGGACAACATTCGCCGCCGTCGCGGCCAGTTGACGGTTTGACCGCCCGGCACGTACCGACTGCCGATTGCGAGATCTGCGCCGTGCTCGACGTTCGAAATCAGCGCAGGGAGGACCGCGGGATCGTGCGAGAGGTCGGCGTCCATCTGCACGCAGATCTTTGCGCCATCGTCGATGGCCTTGCGCAGTCCGGCGCGGTAGGCATTTCCGAGGCCGTTCTTCTCGAAGCGGCGCAGCACGGTGACGTGGCCGAGTTCTGCGCCGAGCGCCTCGGCTCGATCAGCGGTGCCATCGGGGCTGCCGTCGTCGACGACGAGAATCTGCACCGCGGGCGCCGCGGTCAGCACCTCGCGGATCACCCGCTCGATGTTTTCAACCTCGTTGTACGTAGGAATGACCACGGTGGCACGCACGGTCGCAGAGCCTAGGTCGTCGGGCCTCGCAGAGTGCAGTGAACGGGCCGTTACGATGGCGGGGTGACCGAATCGGAACTGCCTCTCTCCGCACTTCCCTCCCCCGCAGCTCGCGTTGCCGCCTTCGTCGCCATCCTCGTCGGTGGTCTGGCGGGCGGGCTCATCGGCTTCACGCTCGTCAAGCTGCAATGCAACGGTTCGTGCGCGTCGCCGAAGGGCATCGGTGCTCTGGCTGGCGCACTCATCGCCGCCGGCGGCATGAGCGTGGTCGCGGTCCTGGTGCTGCGAGCAGTCGGTGAGTGGCGCCAGGTCGAGCAGCGCGAGCGTTCTGGTCGCAACGAATGACTCCCGAGACACCGCACGACGAGACACCGCACGACAACGAACACGACAACGAACACGACAACGACGCACTGTTGCGCCTTGCGACCGATCTGGCGCTGCGGGCAGGCCGTCTTGCTCGCGATGGGCGCGCCGAGCGCGGCATCTCCACCGCCGACACCAAGTCGTCGGTCACCGACATGGTCACAGAGTTCGACAAGGCGAATGAAGCACTCATCGTGGGCGGCATCCTTGCGGCCCGTCCGCATGACGCCATCGTTGGCGAAGAGGGCACCGACACTCCGGGTACCAGCGGGGTGGATTGGCTGATCGATCCAATCGACGGGACCACCAACTTCATGTACGACCTGCCCGGTTGGGCCGTTTCCATCGCGGCGCGCACCGCGGTCGGCACACAGGTCGGGGTGGTCTACGTGCCCGCTACCGACGAGCTCTTCACCGCCACGGCCGGCGGCGGTGCACACCTCAACGGCACGGCCATCTCGTGCAGCACCACCGACGAGGTGTCGTTGGCCTTGGTGGCCACCGGCTTCAGCTATTCGGCCGTCCGTCGCGCACTGCAGGCACAACGGGTAGCGGTGCTGCTGCCCCAGGTGCGCGACCTACGCCGGTTGGGTGCGGCGGCCGCGGACCTGTGCAACCTGGCAGCCGGTCGAGTCGACGTCTACTTCGAGCAATGGCTCGGCCCGTGGGATCTGGCGGCAGGAGAACTGATCGCACGCGAGGCAGGGTGCCTCACCAGCACTCTTGATGGTGGCGTCGTACGTCCCGACTCGGTCATCGCGGCCAACCCGGAGCTGATTGGCCCGATGCGCGCCCTCATCGCGGAAATCGACGTTCAGCTCGGGTTCTAGCCCACCGCACACCGCGGAGGGTCCCCGGCCTGGCATCATGGGGCGGTGGGAACTCGCATCCTTTCGGTCGAAGACGACGAGCGCATCCGTACGGCCGTGAAATTGGCCCTCGAAGACGAGGGCTGGACGGTTGACGAGGCAGGAAGTGGCGAGGAAGCGATCGATCTATTTCATCGGTCACCGCCAGACGTCGTACTGATCGACATCATGCTGCCGGGAATCGACGGTTTCGAACTGTGTCGCACGCTGCGCCGTCATAGCGACGTTCCGATCGTGATGGTCACCGCCCGCAACGACACTCACGACGTTGTCGCCGGGCTGGAGGCAGGTGCTGACGATTACCTCACGAAGCCGTTCGCCCCCAAGGAACTGTCCGCCCGAATTCGCGCGCTGCTGCGCCGCATCCGCCCCATCAGCCCTGGCCACGCCAAGCTCACCTTCGGCGATCTCGAGATCGTTCCCGAGGAAGGCAAAGTGCTGCGGGCCGGCCAGGAACTGCATCTCACCAAGACCGAGTTCCGTCTGCTGTGCGAACTTGCGCAGAACCCCGGCCGCGTATTCAGTCGCGAAAGCCTGCTCGACAAGGTCTGGGGCTACGACTACTTCGGCGACGGTCGATTGGTCGATGTGCACGTCCGACGGTTGCGCACCAAGGTGGAATCAGACCCAGCGAACCCGCGGCATGTGGTCACCGTGCGGGGCCTGGGCTACCGACTGCAGTCGTGACACAGCCAACCACCAGCAGCCTCGCCAACCCTGGCTCGGTCGTCGGCGGCACCGGTACTAGCACTGGCAATCCGGCAGATACCGCTGGACGACTCTCGCGGTGGCGTCAGCGGTGGCGCGAGCTGCAACCCCGCCGGCTCAGCCTCCGCACTCGAATCCTGCTGATGTTCGGCTTCGGCACGCTGTTCCTGTCCTGCTTCCTCGCGGCCGCTGCGTACAGCTTCACGCGCAGCAGCGTCGTCAACCAGCGTGACAAGGCGGCGATCGTGCAGGCCTACCGCAACGCGCAGGTTGCCCAGAACGAACTCGCTGCCAACACGCCCTCCGCGAAACCAGCGATCGACCGGTTGACGGCACTGGGAGTCAACCGTTTTGCGATCAACTATCGCGGCACCTGGAGCGGCGGCAGTTCGGCACAGTACGGCCCGGACAAGATTCCGGTCTTGCTACAGCAACGAGTGATCAATGAGTCGACACCGTCGCGGATGATCACCCGCATCGGCGATCGACCAGTACTGATCATCGGTATTCCGTTGACGGTCACCGATGGCAGCTACTTCGACTTCGTCGCGTTGGACGACGTGTCGAACACCCTCAACAGCGTGCTTCGTAGTCTCCTCTTCGCCGGTTTCATCACCACGCTCGCGGGGGCACTGCTCGGCACGCTCGTGGCCAGTCGGGCGGTGCGGCCCTTGGGCGACGCTGCACAAGCGGCCAAAGCCATCGCCGGCGGGCGGATGGACACTCGCCTCGAACCGACGGACGATCCGGACCTTCGGGTGTTGGCCAACTCGTTCAATGACATGGCCTCCGCCCTGCAGGCGCGGGTGGAGCGCGACGCTCGGTTCGCCAGCGACGTCAGCCACGAACTGCGTTCACCACTGATGACGTTGGCCGCCAGCGCCGAGGTGATGCAGGCGCGCCGAGAGGACATGCCCGAACGAGCACAGGCAGCACTCGACCTTCTGGTCGCCGACGTCATTCGCTTCCAGGGATTGGTGGAAGACCTTCTCGAGATCTCCCGTTTCGATGCTGGCGCAATTCGCCTCAACTTGGACGATCTGCTGGTTGCCGAGTTCGTGCGCCAGGCTGTCGCCGTCAGCAGCGCACCGTCCACACCGGTGGCGGTGACCGAACGGGCGGAGCGAGTGGTGATCCGGGGCGACCGTCGACGGTTGGCTCGCGTGGTCGCAAACCTGATCGACAATGCCCGCCTTCATGGCGGAGGCGAGTGCGCCATCACCGTCACCGAACCGGAAGGTGAGGGCGAACCTCTCGGGCATATTTGGATCACCGTCGAGGACCACGGTATTGGCGTACCGCCCGAGGAGCGCGAGTTGGTCTTCGAGCGCTTCGCACGCGGTGCGGTTGCTGGACGGCGCAGCAGCAGCGATGGCGCCGGACTTGGCCTCTCGCTGGTCGATGAACACCTACGTATGCACGGCGGCCGCGTGTGGGTCGAGGATCGCCTCGACGGCGAGCCCGGCGCCCGCTTCGTGCTGCAACTCCCCGCTGACGAGGTGGGCATATGAGAAATCAGCACTTCCTCTCGCTGGTGGCCGCCGTTGCACTGACGGGCGTTGCCCTCAGTGCGTGCGGTATTGGCTCCGACGACACCCCGCGCAACTTGCCACCTGCGGAACAACAGCAGCTGGGTGTGGCCACCGACCGCAGCGCCGGCGCCGCAACCGGCACCGCCCGTGTGTACCTGCTCGCCCCCGAAGGCGCTGGCCAATCACGGGTGTTGCAGGCCGTCGCCCGCGACGTCAGTGAGAACGCACCGGACGTGATCAGTGAGCTGTTCGCCGGCCCGAATGCGGAGGAGCTTGTCGGTCAGTTTCGTACCGCGCTGCCAACCGGTTTACGGCTGCTTTCGGCGACTCGCCGCGGCAGCGTGCTGCGGGTCGACGTGTCGCAGGAACTCGGTGAGCTTTCGGGCGAAGCGTTGGTCGCGGCGGTGGCCCAAATCGTGTTCACCGCTTCCGAGCTCGACGGCGTCCAGTCCGTGAAGATCCTCATCGATGGTGCCGACCAGCAGTGGCCCGCCGGCAATGGCGAGTTGCTGAGCGTGCCATTGACCCTCTACGACTACCCCGGTTTGGTGCTGTCATCGCAGCCCGCGTACCCGGCCATTCCGACGCCGACGCAGGCAATCGGCTGACCCCGCAATTCGGCTGCCTCAGCCGAAGAAGACTTCGGCGACCTCGTGATAGAGGTGCATGTCGACCGGACGTGTTTTGCCCACGGTGTCGGTGAGCGGGGTTGTCGTCACCACATCGCCTCGCAGGGCCACCATGTGACCCCACGATGCTTCGTGGACCGCGTCGATTGCTGCCACGCCGTAGCGGGTGCTGAGCACACGGTCGAACGCCGTCGGAGTGCCGCCGCGCTGGATGTGACCGAGCAGAACCATCCGCGTCTCGAACCCGGTTCGCTCCTCGATCACGTTTGCAATCGTCTCTGCAATGCCGCCGAGGCGCACATGACCAAACTGGTCGTAGACCTTCACTCGCGAGCGCATCGTTGCGTCCTTCGGCTCCGCGCCTTCAGCCACCACGACGATCGACGCATAGCGCCCGCGCTCGTGGCGGCTACGCAGCAGCTCGCACACTTTGTCAATGTCGAACGGCTCCTCGGGAATGAGGATGACGGTGGCGCCACCGGCGATGCCCGCGTACGTCGCGATCCATCCGCTGTGCCGCCCCATGACTTCTACGACCATGACTCGATCGTGGCTCTCGGCCGTCGTATGGAGTCGATCAATCGCGTCGGTGGCGATCTGGACGGCGGTGTTGAAGCCGAACGTCATGTCGGTGCCCACCACATCGTTGTCGATGGTCTTGGGCACGCCGATGATCGGCAACCCCAGATCGTGGTGCAGCTTGCACGCAACCGACAACGAACCGTTACCGCCGATGACGAGCAGCGCGTCGAGGTCCATCTGGCGAAACGTTGCCTGGACCCGCTCGGGGCCGCCGTCGTGGTCGTAAGGGCTGCCGCGACGAGTACCGAGCAGTGTGCCACCCTTGGGAAGCATGCCGCGCAACGATGAGACGTTGAGAGGAATCGTTCGGCGATCCATCACGCCGTCCCAGGCGTCGAGGAAACCAACAAGCTCGTCGCCGTACATCAGTTCGCCCTTGCGGACGATTGCGCGAATCACCGCGTTGAGGCCTGGGCAATCGCCCCCACCTGTCAGAATGCCTACTCGCACGTGTATGAAGCGTAGGGCAATTCCCCAGAACAGGACTCGGAAAAATGGCGTGGAACTCGGCGAATCCCGTGGCATGGAAGCGGCTCTTCATCGAGTGGTTGGTGATTGGTGCCGCGGTCGCGTCCATCTCCCTCTTCGTCACCGGCAATCGCCGGCCTGAGAGCTACATCGCAATCCTGCTCGGCGGTGTCGTTTACCTGGGTTTGGGTGGGGTATTGGCGAAGTTCGGCTATCAGCGCAAGTCGCTGAAGCAGATCCGCGCCGAGGCCGCCGCAACTCCCCCGCGGCGGGTGGGCAGCAGTGCGACATCATCAGGTCGACAGCGGCCGGCGCCCACCAGCCGCACCTCCAGCGGGCCGGCCAAGAACACGCAGAAACGGAAGCGCTGATGTCGACAGCACGATGTGTCATCGCTATTGACGCCGGCACCACCGGCGTGCGCAGCCGGGCAATCTTCCCCAGTGCCGACGCCGCCGAGGCCGGCGTGATTGCCAGCTATCGCGAGTTCACTCAGCACTTCCCCCAGCCCGGCTGGGTGGAGCACGACGCTGTGGAGATCTGGGAGGTCGTCAAAGAGACGCTCGCCGAGGTCATCCACAGCGTGGGGGTTGCGTCGGTCGCCGCCATTGGCATCACCAACCAGCGTGAGACCGTGCTCGCATGGAACCGGCACACGGGGGCGCCATACGGCACCGCCATCGTGTGGCAGGACCGACGCACCGCCAGCCGATGCGATGAACTCGTTGCTGCCGGTTCGCTTCCTCGCGTACGCGAGGTCACCGGGCTGGTGCTCGACCCATACTTCTCCGGCTCGAAGGTGGAGTGGCTGCTCGCCAACCGGGCCATACCCGTCGACGACGCATTGGCGGTCGGCACCATCGACAGTTGGCTGCTGTGGAATCTCACGGGTGGCGATGTGCATGCCACCGACGCATCGAACGCCAGCCGCACGATGCTGTTCGACATTCGTTCTCTGCGGTGGAGCGACGAGATGTGTCAGCTGTTCAACGTGCCGCAACGCGCGCTGCCGACCGTCATGCCATCCAGCGGGCGCTTCGGCGTCACGTCCGAGCGGTGCGGCGTGCCGGCCGGCATCCCGATCTCAGGCATCGCGGGCGACCAGCAGGCGGCGCTGTTCGGGCAAGCGTGTGTGCAACCCGGTATGGCGAAGAACACCTACGGCACAGGCAGCTTCATCCTGCTGAATGTCGGCGACACCTGCCCGGCCCCGGCCGAAGGCATGCTCACCACTGTTGCTTGGACGTTGGCCGACGGCACTGTTGCGTACGCCGTGGAAGGTGCCATCTTCGTCACCGGCGCGGCGGTGCAGTGGCTACGCGACGGCTTGGGCATCATCTCGTCGGCGTCGGAGATAGGGCCACTGGCAGACTCGGTCGACGACAGTGGCGGCGTCTGCTTCGTGCCCGCATTCACCGGGCTCGGTAGCCCGTGGTGGGACCCATATGCACGTGGCACCATCGTGGGTATCACGCGCGGCACGGGGAGGGCCCAGATCGCACGGGCCGTCGTAGAAGCAATGATGTACCAGACGCGCGATGCTGTCGACGCAATGACTGCAGCTGCGGGCGTGGAAATTGCTGATCTGCGGGTGGACGGCGGCGCCTCGGCGATGGATTCGATGCTGCAGATGCAGGCTGACCAGTTGGGCGTCACCGTACGTCGCCCGGTCGACCAGGAGACGACCGCCTTGGGTGCGGCCTACCTCGCCGGTCTTGCTGAGGGTGTCTGGCCGTCGCTCGCTGCGGTCGCCGCGGAATGGGTCGTCGAGGCAACCTTCCACCCGAACCCGGATCGCTTGATCGCAGACCTCGGACATGAGACATGGTTACGCGCCGTCGAGCGCTCGCGAGATTGGGCAACCCACTGATGACACACGACGCTCCGACCCAATTCGGGCTGCCACCTGCTGCTTCTGCTGATGCGGTGCTGGCGCACATTCGCGACGGCGGCGCATTGATCGTGCCACTGGCCAACGGCGAGCCGACGATGTTGCTGGACGCGGTCGAAGCGGCCGCCGCGCGCGGCGAGATCGACGGCGTCACCGTGCATCAGATGCACGCCTTGCACGACCGCCCCTACCTCCACGGCGCCTACGGGTCGCGGCTGCGGCACGTCTCGTACTTCCTGTCGCATGTCACCCGCCCCTGCTTTCTCGCCGGCACGGTCGACCTTGTGCCCAACCACTTCAGCGAAGTGTTCAGCCACATGCAGACGCGCACCACCGACCCGCTGGTGATTGCGGCTGCTTCTCCACCCGACCGTCACGGCTACTTCAGCCTCGGCGTCAGCGCTGACTACACCAGCAGCTTCATCGGGCGCGCACGCTTCTTCTTGGAAGTGAACTCGCAGATGCCGCGTACCTTCGGTCGCAACCAGCTCCACGTCAGCCAGGTGGTCGGTTGGGTGCAGAACGACCACCCGCTGGCCGACGTGCCTGCGCCCGCGATAGAAGCCGATGATCGAATCATTGCCGAGTACGTTGCCGAGCGGGTGGTGGACGGTGCCTGCCTCCAGACGGGCATCGGCGCCATCCCCAACGCGATCATGGGCGCACTTACTGGCCATCGCGACCTTGGCGTGCACACCGAACTTCTCAGCGACGGCTTGGTCGAGCTGGTGGAGCGCGGGGTGGTGAACGGCGTTCGCAAACTACACAACCGCACCAAGGTGGTCGGCACGTTCGCACTCGGTACCCAGCGCCTGCACAACTTTCTTCACGAGAACACGGCCGTCGAGATGTGGAGCGCCCGCTACGTCAACGACCCGCGACTGCTCAGTCGCGAGCGCAACTTCGTCTCCATCAACGCGACGCTGACCGTCGACTTCCTTGGCCAGTGCGCGTCCGAGACGCTGGGTGGCCATTACTACTCGTCGTCGGGTGGTCAGGTCGATTTTGCTCGTGGAGCGATGTACTCCGAGGGCGGAAAGGGCTTCATCGTTCTGCGCTCGACTGCCGCGCACGGCACCGTCAGCCGGATCGTGCCGCAGCTACCGGCCGGTGAAGTGGTGACCAACTCGAAGAACACGGTCGACATGGTGGTCACCGAGTTCGGCGTCGCAGAGCTGCGCGCCAGAACCGTCCGCGAACGCGCGACTGCTTTGATCGCCGTCGCCCACCCCGACCATCGCGATCACCTCACCGCCGAGGCGCGCCAGCTGGGCTACGTCTAGCCGGAACCCTCAGGTGTGGTGGCGCTTGCGGTAGTTGCCGAGGAAGCGCCCGATACGGTGCAGCGCCTCGCTCAGGTCGTCCGTCGGTGGCAGGAACACCAGCCGGAAGTGGTCGGGCGTCGGCCAGTTGAAGCCGGTGCCCTGCACGATCAGCAGCTTCTCCTCCGCCAGTAGTTCGTAGGCAAAGTCCTGATCGTCGGCAATCGGATACATCTTCGGGTCGAGCCGCGGAAACATGTACAGAGCAGCCTTCGGCTTCACACAGGTGACCCCTGGGATCTGCGTGAGCATGTCGTATGCGAGGTCGCGCTGGTGGCACAGACGCCCGGTGGGGGCGACGAGATCGGCGATGCTTTGGTAGCCGCCGAGCGCGGTCTGGATGGCCAGCTGGCCAGGCGTGTTGGAGCACAACCTCATGGAGGCGAGCATGTCGAGGCCTTCGATGTAGTCCTTGGCGTGGCGCTTCTCCCCCGAGACCACCATCCAGCCGGCCCGGTAGCCGCATGCCCGATAGTTCTTCGAGAGCCCATTGAAGGTCGCGCACAGCACGTCGTCGGCCAGCGAAGCGATGCTGGTGTGCGTGTTGCCGTCGTACAGCGTCTTGTCGTAGATCTCGTCGGAGAACACGATCAGCTGGTGCTGGCGCGCAAGCTCGATGATCTCGCGCAACACGTCGTCGGAGTAGAGCGCGCCGGTGGGATTGTTGGGGTTGATGACCACGATCGCCTTCGTGGACGACGTGATCTTGTCGCGAATGTCGTTGATGTCGGGGAACCAGTCCGACTGCTCGTCGCACATGTAGTGCACGGGACGGCCGCCCGACAGCGCAACGGCGGCGGTCCACAACGGGTAGTCGGGCGCCGGCACCAGCACCTCATCACCGTCGTCGAGAAGCGCCTGCAGGCTCATCACGATCAGTTCCGATGCGCCGTTGCCCAGGTACACATCGTCGACGTCCACGCCGGCGATGTGCTTCTCCTGCGTGTAGTGCACGATGGACTTGCGTGGGGCGAAGAGACCCTTGCTGTCGGTGTACCCCGCAGAGTGCGGCAGGTTGCGGATCATGTCTTGCACGATCTCGTCGGGAGGCTGCAGACCGAACACGGCGAGGTTGCCGATGTTCAGCTTGATGATCTTCTGCCCTTCCTCCTCCATCTGGCGAGCTCGATCGAGTACCGGACCGCGGATGTCGTAACAGACGTTGGCAAGTTTGGTGGACTTCTCGACTGGCTTCACATGGCGCATGCTACGCGGCAGTGACGCAAGAGCGGTGGGTGGTTATTCAGTCCAGCGCGTCGACGATGCCGCCGAGCACGCGGAACTCGTCGCGCTCACGCGCGTGAAACACGCGCCCGGCGCGTCCTGCAGCCAGCGCGACACCCCGACGCGCGAGGCGCGTCCACACCAAGTCACCCTGCGTGTTCTCGTGCTCCTCCGCCAAGTGCTCGCTACCGAGAAGAAACGCAGCCAGCCATTCCAGGTCAGGCGCCTTCCCGGATCGCGCAATTGCTCCTGGGCCATCCATGCACATGACGATCGCCCAATCTGCATCGAGCAGGACGCGCAGTGAAGTGCAGGCCGCGGTCAAGCGCTCGTCGCTCGTCGCGGCCACGATGGTGGCCGCGGTGGTGAGGACAGCCATGCTGCCGTTCGAGCGATCAGCAGAGACGGGTCGGACATCCTCCACAGCCACTCCGTCGACCTGTTGGATCTCGGCAATGAGGAGGTCGACCAGGCTGGCATCTGGGAGACTGACGGTCAGGTCGTCGATTGCGCTCCCACCTCCGCGCTCCAGGATCTCCATGCCCACCACGTCGCCGTGCACAGCGCCGATGCGGCTGGCTACTTGACCCAGCGCACCGGGCCGATCGGGTAACCACAAACGAACGACGAAGGTGTCCATCGCTGGGCGACGATAGTCACGCGGTGCGCGCAAACCGTCACGACTACGTGACGGCTGTGTGAACTGGTTGTCGGCGCGGACCAAAGCGCACATGCACCCCCGTCGAGTACAGCACACTGATCGGCGCCTGGCCGGCCAGCCCGGGAAAGCCGGCATCTGCCAGCAGGCTGTCGTCGAGGTGCTCCAATGTGGCTGCCCGTAGTGGCCAAGCCGGGTGTTCGTTCGGCCAGTAGCAAGTGCGGCCGCGCCGGTCGGGCAGGAACAGCCCCCACCGAGCAGTGAGAAACTGTTCGAGTGGCGTCGGCTCGATGGGCTCGCCGACCTGTATGGAAATCGTGGAAGCGAGACCGCGGGGCCCTGGCCATCGACGACGGGTTGTGTAGGTCATGCGCTCGGCATCGCGTTCCAGCGCCATCTTCGCCCACAGGTAGTTCAAACCGGTCGCCACTCTGGTCACGGCAACGGTCACCAGCCGCGACGCCTCCAACGAACAGAACACCACACCCCGGCGACCTTGCTCGTCGACGCCGTAGAGGCGCACGTTGGTCTCCAAGAACGAACCGAAGAACGGCACGGCCGGCGCCCCGAACAACCCGATGCGCTGCATCGAGAAGGGCACCAACGCCACGTACGTCACTCCGTCGAAGACGTCGGGCTCGACGCCCTTGGGCATCAGCGGGGAAACGAGGGCAGGGTCGATCGCCCAGTGCAGGAAGGTGATCTCCATCCAGTCCTGCGTGAACACCGTACGACCCGCAGGCCGCGCCGCCGTGGTGGTGATCGGCTCTGGCTGCACACCCTCACGCTACGAGCCGGACCCGGCCCGCGCCCAGTCTGGTCGGTGCGAATCCACACTGAATGTGGAATCGCGGCGACCAGACGCAGGTGTGCGAGCATGCGGGATGTCGAACGAACTTCCCCCGGACTGCATTCAGGTCGTCGTCGAGATTCCTCGCGGCAGCCGCAACAAGTACGAGATCGATCACGAAACGGGCCGCGTCTTCCTCGATCGCCGCCTGTTCACGGCCACCACCTACCCGGCGGACTACGGCTTCGTGCCCGAAACGCTCAGCGGGGATGGCGACCCGCTCGATGCACTGGTGCTGCTGGAAGACCCTGTGTACCCGGGCATCTGGGTGCAGGCCCGCCCCGTCGGCGTATTGTACATGCACGACGAAGCCGGCGAGGACGCCAAGCTGATCTGCGTGCCACCCAACGAGCCGCGCTGGCAGGATGTGCACGACCTGGAGGATCTGACCCCGCAATTGGTGCAGGAGATTCAGCACTTCTTCGAGGTCTACAAAGCGCTGGAGCCGGGCAAGACCTCGTCCACCGCCGGCCTCGCCGGGCGCGAGGCGGCGTGGGAAGAGATCCGTCAGTCCCGAGCCAACTATCGGCCACACACATGACCAACGTTGGCGGGTGCTGACCTACGTCAGGCGGCGCGCTTGCGGCTGATTGCGTCGACCGAAGCAGCCAGCAACAGGAATGACCCGGAGATGATGAATTTGATACCGGAGTCCGAGAAGTCCAGGTTGATTCCGAAGATGACCTTCTTGCCGACCAGTGGCAAACCGTTCGGAATCAAGGCCAGCACCAGCGCACCAAGTACCGCATTGAGCATGCGGCCCTTGCCGCCGAACAGCGATGTGCCACCGATGACTGCCGCGCCAACGGCCAACAGCAGCGTGTCGTTGCCGCCGGACTTGGCACTCACCGAGTCGATCGCTGACGCAATGAAGGCACCGCCGACTGCAGAGATCAGCGCGCACAATGTGAACGCAATCAAGCGGATGCGGTCGACTCGGATACCTGCGCGGCGAGCCGCCTCCGCATTGCCACCCACTGCGTAGAGGTGGCGACCGAAGCGAGTTCGGGTGAGCAGGAACGTCAGGACCACCAGAATCACCACTACTGCGGGCACTGCAACGGGAATGCCTTCCAGCGTCTTGGTGCCCTTTGGCGGCGTGCGGTCGATATTCAATACGGCGGTCGCACCGAGCACCATGGCGGCAACGGCAACCAACTTGACGTAGGTGGCCGAGGCGGAGACCCTGCCGTGCGAACTCTGCAAACGGCGCAGCAGGATGAACGACAGGGCGGCGACGGCAACAACAGCGAACGCCCACGACAGGCCGACCGACATGTTGGAGCCGACCAGCTTCTGTACCTTCTCGTTCTCCAGGCGAATGGTGCCGCCTTCCTTCACGAGTAGCAGCAGGATGCCTTGGAAGATCAGGAAGTTGGACAGTGTCACGATGAATGAAGGAATGCCGAGCTTGGCCACCAGCACACCTGTGAACACACCCAACACGATGGCGACCACCGCGGACAATGCGATGGCGGCGGGCAACGCCCAGCCATCGCGGAGTTGTATCACCAGGACAGCGGCGCAGACCCCGGCCGTGTAGCCGGCCGCGAGGTCGATCTCGCCGAGCAACAGGACGAATGAGACGGCCATTGCGATGACTGCAATGGGTGCTGCCTGTTCGAGGAAGTTCTGCGCGTTGCGCAGCGAGAGGAAACTGTCCGTACTGAGACTGAAGATCACCACCAACACTGTGATGGCCAGCAACGAGGGCAACGCACCCAGGTCGCCCGAACGAAGGCGCGACTTGTACGCCTTCCACGAGCTGGAGATGGAGGTGAGCTGAGTGTTGTCCAGCGAAAAGTCGCTGGCGGCGACTGAAACGTCGTCATTGCTCATCAGATCGTCACCCCTTCGGCGGCAATACCGACGTCGCCGGAGCGGCCGGCGGTAATCAGTTCGACCAGGAATTCGCGGCGGGTTTCCTTTGTGACTTCCACATCCGCGGCAATGCGACCGAGGTACATCGCGCACACCCGGTCAGCGACCTGCAACACATCGTTCATGTTGTGGCTGATGAGCACGACACCCAGCCCCTTGTCGGCGAGGTTGCGCACCAGGTCCAGGACCTGCTTGGTCTGCGCCACGCCCAACGCTGCGGTCGGCTCGTCGAGCAGCACCACCTTGCTGTTCCAGAGCACGGCCTTCGCAATGGCCACAGTCTGGCGCTGACCACCCGAGAGCGACGACACGGACTGGCGCACGCTCTTCACCGTCCGCACCGACAGGCTGGCCAGCGTTTCACGGGCCGACTTCTCCATCGAACCCTCGTCGAGTAGGCCGCGGCGCAGGCGCTCTCGGCCCAGGAACAGATTCTGCACGATGTCGAGGTTCTCGCACAGCGCGAGATCCTGGTACACAACTTCGATGCCCAGCGCTGCGGCATCCTTGGGGCCGGCGATGTGTGCCGGCTGACCATCGAATGTCACGGTGCCGCTGTCGATGCCGTAGATACCCACGACCGACTTGACGAGTGTGCTCTTGCCGGCGCCGTTATCGCCGATCAAGGCCGTGACCATGCCCGGGTAGACACGAAAGTCGACGTCATGCAGTACGTGCACCGAGCCGAAGCTTTTGTTCACCCCCGACAACTCGAGAATCGGTTGCACATTGTCCATCAGATGAATTCCCCCCACTGCGGCTTGCGTCCCCAACCTACTGCGTAACCGAGTGTGGCCGCCCCCGTTGGAGGCGGCCACACTCATTTCACTTCACTTCGAATCACTTCGAATCATTGACTACGTCAGCGGCAATCAGATGCCGTTGGCGGTGCAGAGATCCTCGATGTCCTTGCAGACGTCATCGCGGGTCACGAATTTGTCGGCGACGACGTCCTTGACCTGGTCAATGAAGATCGAGGTGACAGCAGCCTGCACGTACGGGATGTCTGCCTTCTCGTTGTTGATGGTTGCGTTGGCCGTGACCTTGCCACCGGCGAGCAGTTCCACAGCGGCCGCAACTGCGCCCTCTGCTTCCTTGACAACGGGCTTGTAAACGGTCATGCACTGGGTGCCCTGGAGAATGGCACGAAGGCCGTCAACCGTTGCGTCCTGGCCAGTGGTCTTGGCCTCGAGGCCAGCATCAGCGAGCACTGCCTGGGCAGCGAGCGAGAGACCGTCGTTGGCCACGAGCACGCCATCGACCGAGCCGCCAGCGGCGGTGAGCAGCTGCTCGAAGATGACGCCACCCTTCTCGTTGTCCCAATCCGGGACGGCTTCTTCGCCGACAGTCTCCAGGCCAGAACCTTCGATGGCGGCCTGGTAGCCCTGCTTGAAGAGCGTGGCGTTGTTGTCGGTGGGCGAGCCGTGGAGCTGGATGATCTTCTTGCCCTCCACCTTGCCGGCGCCACCGAGGCACTCGATGATGCCCTCGCCCTGGGCGGTACCCACGGCGACGTTGTCGAACGAGACATACACATCGGCCGAACCACCGAGGGTCAGACGGTCGTAGTCGATGTTCTTGACGCCGGCTTCGGCAGCCTTCTTCTGGATGGCTGCACCCGACTCGCTGTCGAGGTTGACAATGGCGAGCACCTGCACGCCGTCGGCGATCATCTGGTCGGCAATGGTGGCCTGCTTGGCAGCGTCACCTTCCGCGTTCTGGATGTCGCACTCAATGCCGGCTGCTTCGCAGGCCGCTGTGATCAGCGGGCGGTCGAAGCCTTCCCAGCGGGCAGAAGAGCCCGAGTCGGGAAGGATGAAACCGACCTTGCCGCCACCCGTCGCTGCGGGAGTGGTGTCGCCAGCAGCGACGGTGGTGTCGCTGGCTGCATTCGTGTCGGAGCTGGATGAGCTGTCGTCGCCGCAAGCTGCAGCGAGGATGGTGAGCGACGTGCCAAGCACGATCGCAGCTCTGGTAGAGCGCTTCATATGAGTTGTTCCCCCTCAATGGATTTGAACGTTCAACAGGGTTGAACGTGACTTTGTATGGTGAACATACAAAGTCGTCGACAACATAGCCGGTGCCGCTCGTGTCGTCAAGATCACGGGAGGGTGAACTCCCGACTTCAGATCGGTCGCGATGGGATTGGTACCAGCGTGGGGAATGCGAACAACCGCTCAGAGGCATGGATGGCACCTCCGAGCGCCGCAGCCGAGAACCCAAGAGTGGAAATCTCCACCTTGCACAGCTCTGCCGACTCCCCCAACGAGTTCGCCAACCACGCTTTCCTTGCCTCTTCCATCACCCACGGAGCGACCCACGGAATGAAGCCAGCAAGGAGGATCACTTGCGGGTTGAACGTGTCGATGATGTTGGCCAAGCCAATGCCCAACCAGCGACCGAACGTCCGCAACCCTTTGAGAGCAACCGGGTCGTTGGCCGTGGCCCGAGCGATGACCGGCGCCAACTTCGCCTCCGGACTCAGACGCCGATCGCGAAGAATCCCAGCGGCGAGGTCTGGGACCGCGTCGAAGAGCAGCGCTCGCATGCTGACCGTTGTTTCCCAGCAGCCAACGCTGCCACACGCACATGGCAAACCCTTGGGCTGCACCGTGGTGTGCCCCACCTCGCCGCCTGCGCCCGACGCACCGCGAAACACAACGCCGTCGATGACGATGCCCGCGCCGACACCGTTGACCGCCATCAGGTACACAAGGTGGTTGGTGCCCGCATGCGGGCCAATTCGGTACTCGGCCAGAGCCCCGAGGTTGGCTTCGTTGTCGATGGTGATCGGCAACTGCGGACCGAGTGCCGCCTGCAGGCGTTCGCCGAGCGGGGCCATCCGCCACGCCAGGTTCGGCGCGCGGGTCACGACGCCGTGCTCCATATCGACGATTCCCGGGACTGCCACTGTCAGCCCGACCACCCGTCGACCGCCGGCTTGCACCGTCTCGATCGCCCGCCGCAGCTCTTTGACCAACGTCGGGAGCAGCGATTCAAAGGCCAGCGACGCGCCGCTGATCTGACGGCGACGTCGGTACACGCAATTGCCTGCGAGGTCATTGGCGAGCACGGCGGTGAAGCCGACATCTATCTCCATGCCGAGCGTGACCAACTGTGAGCCATCCAGCTCGAGCATCGTGGCCGGGCGACCGACCCGCTGATCAGATTCGGTGCCACCCTCCTTGACGAGACCACGGTCGATCAAATCGGCGACAAGGCTGGACACCGTCGCGCGCGTCAGCCCGCTGACGGCCGCGACACTGGCACGGCTGCGCGGGCCCTGCGACGCCAACAGCCGCAGAACCAGCGACAGGTTGTGACGTCGCACATGGAGGTGCTCGACAGGGGCATCCGGATTCGTCACGCCGCGGACTGTAGCGAGGCGCGCGGCCAGTTGGTGACTACCGTGAGCTGCAATGAGCACGTCGGGCACCCGAGGACGCCGCAGCCAGCAACCGCGGATGGACGACGTCGCTGCCGCCGCCGGCGTGTCGCGTGCGCTCGTCTCACTGGTCATGCGCGATTCGCCGCAGGCCAGTGCCCGAGCTCGCGTCGTGGTACTGGAGGCTGCGAATCGACTCGGGTACCGACGCAACATTGCGGCCAGCAACCTGGCGGCGCGACGCACCAGGACCGTCGGGTTGCTCCTCAACGACCTCCACAATCCGTGGTACGCGGAGGTGGCCGATGGCATCCATTCGGTCGCCGAGCGCCACGGCTATCAGGTCATTCTTGCTACCGGTCGCCGCTCGCCGGCGGTCGAGTCACGGGCCGTCGAGGCGTTTCTCTCATCGCGAGTGGACGGCATCATCGTGGCCGGTTGCCGCATGCCATTGACCCGACTCACTGCGCTTGCAGAGGAGGTTCCCGTGGTGTCGGCAGGGCGTTCGCTCAGTGGGCACGCGGTGGGTTCCGTGAGCGCCGACGACGCTGAAGGGGCGCGCCTGGCGGTGCAGCACCTGTACGACCTCGGCCACCGACACATCGCTCACATCGACGGCGGGCGAGGTGCTGGCTCGGCGCCGCGACGCGCGGGTTACGTGTCGGCGATGCGGTCGATGGGGCTCGGCGCCCACGTGCGCGTGGTCAGTGGCGACTTCACCGAGGAGGCAGGCAATCGGGCCGGTCGTCGCCTACTCCGCGAGGGTGCGGTGCCCACCGGCTTCTTCGCAGCCAACGACCTGTCGGCGGTGGGCCTCATCGACGCGCTCGACGACGCCGGGCTCACCGTTCCCGAGAGTGCATCCGTCGTCGGCTACGACAACACCGCATTCGCCGCGCTCAACCACATCGGATTGACGACGATCGACCAACCGCGCAACCAGATGGGGCGGGTAGCCGCGACCATGCTGTTGGGCGCGCTCAGCGGCGACACCGACCTCGTGCACATTCACATGCGCCCACAGTTGGTGGTGCGTTCCACCACAGGGCCGTCGCATGCGCACGAGTAAGCGTTCGCAACTGACCGCGTTGGTCCTTGGCGCGGCGGTGTCTGCGATGGCAGCAGCCGGCTGTAGGGGTCACGACAAACCGACGCTCGATCCGTCTGGCGATTCCGCGATGGCGGCAGCGGTGCAGGTCGAGGCGAACGGCTGCAATGGCCGAACATCATTGGGTGCCGGTTCGTTCGTGGCGCGCGAGTTGGTACTCACGGTTGCTCATGTGGTCGCCGGCTCGGACCACGCACGCGTCGTCCTTGCCGACGGCACGCGAGTCGATGCAACGGTTGTTGCCATTGATCGCGGCAAGGACCTCGCCGTGCTCGCTGTGGACGCTCGCGTCGCCCCATTGCAGCGTGGTTCCATGCGCCGCGGCTCCACCGGCACGTTCGTCGTCTATCGAAATATTCGGGCGGTGTCGTTGCCGTTCGAGGCCACCGCTGCAGCTGAGATCGAGGCGCCGTCGATCGACCATGACGAGTCCACGGAGCGCAGCGGCTACCGCCTCGCTGCCGATGTCCAGCAAGGCGACTCCGGCTCGGTGCTGGTGACCAACGGTGTCGCCACCGGGGTGGTGTTCGCACGAAGCACGGCAACCGGCGGCACGGCCTGGGCCATCGACATCTCAGAAGCCGACGGCGTACTCTCCCAGGCAGTCGCGCGCAATCCCGTCGACGTCGGTGCGTGCTTCGTTCCTGCCGGTTGAGACTTCGGGTCAGTGGACCTCAGCCAGCAGTGCAGCTCCGACGGCGCCCGCCCGCTCGCCGAGCCGGGCGAACACCAAGGTCGGGTGTGGCCGCAGGTGCGGTGCGTACAGCAACCGAGTGAACCATTGCTGAATCGGCCCCAGGTACAGGTCGGCGCTGGCTGCGAGGCCTCCGCCGAGAACGAACGCTGCCGGATCCAGAATGTTGGCCAGGTTGACCAGGCCAAGGGCAACCCAGCGGCCGAACAGATCGATGACCTGCAACGCATCGGTGTCACCTTCGCGGGCAGCCGCTTGGACGTCTTCGCCACGCACCTGCTCGGCGTCGCCACCAGCCAGCATCACGACGCGTTCCAACCTGCGGCCAACCGCCGCTTCACGCGCCAGGCGGCCAAGGCCAGAGCCGGAGGCGTAGCGCTCCCAGCAGCCGCAGCGGCCACATGGGCACGGTGGGCCATCAGGGTCGACAACCATGTGACCGATCTCGCCGGTGAAGCCATTGGCACCGCGTATGAGCGCGCCGCCGGCAATCACTCCACCACCGATACCCGTACCCAACGTGACCATCACAAAGTCGCTGATGCCCCGCGCCGCCCCGGTCTTCCACTCTGCGGCGGCGGCACACGTACCGTCGTTGTCGACGTGCACCGTGGTGGCCAGTTCGGCGCTGAGCAGCGCTCCGACCTCGAAGTTGTTGATGTCGACCAGGTTCGGCGCCGCGCGCAACACACCGGTGCGCGTCACCAAACCGGGTACACCTATTCCGATCGAATCCCACGGACCCATGGCACGGGCCAACTCCGCCAGCGTGGCGATGATTGCTTCAGGTCCCTTGGGCGTGGGCCGGCGCTGTTCCTCGATGACCTCACCCGCGTCATCGAGAATGACCCCGAGACACTTGGTTCCACCGACGTCGATGCCGAGGCGTCGACCGGTCGTCATGCTTCGGCGCGGATCTTCAGCTCGCGCACGGTGTTGAGAATGCGAACCTCGGCACGGCGCTTGACGAAGCCGGGCAGCGGCACCACCAACTCGATCGCGAGGTCGTAGCGCACCTCGGTACCACCTTCGGGAGCCACCGCGAACTGGTAGGCGCCGTCGATGGTGCGCATGATGTCGCCGCGCAGCATGCGCCAGGCCAGCACGTTTGGCGCCTGCGAGTAGTCGTACGCAAGCGTGTAATGCGTACTCCGGCCAAGGGCCGACGTGCGGTACTCGACCTCGTTCGGACGGCCTTCTGCATCGCGCTTGCGCACGATGACATCCTTGACGTCCTTCGCCCATTCGGGGTACCGCTCGAAGTCCACCGCTATCGACCAGACGCGCTCGGGAGCGGCGGCGATGATGATGGTTTGAGACGCCGTATCAGCCATGGAGATGTTCTACCCGATCTTGCGGTTGGAAGGTTTCGGCGTTGGATTGACCCGCGGCCCGTAGGAACCGTACCGCGCGGCCCATGCACCGTTCATGCCAATGCCGAACATCGGTACCAGCACTCCGAACGCGAGGGCGTTGAGCTGGTTCTGCTGCAGACCGGCGACGCCGACGCTGGCACCAACCAGAGCCGCCACGATCTGCACCCCCAATGCCGCTGACATGGCGCGTTTCACCGAGCGGGGGGCGGTGTCACCGCTGAGCAGGAAGAGGTTGGCCACGCCGACTTCCTCGCTGCGCGACCGCTCGAGGGCGCTGGAATACGCCCAGAGAGAGGTCGCGATGCCTGCAGCGAACAGGGCGAGCGACACCACCACGATGAGGACCTGGGCTGAACGGTGTGTGCGAAACGGAATTGCGAACACGAGCGCCAGCAGGAACAGAGCGGTACCGGCGAGGTTGGCACGCACCAAACGAGAAGTCACGAGTTCATTCTGCCAGGGCACCGAGCGAGGTTCCCAGGCGACGGGCCAAGACGTCGTACGAGAACTCCTGAACCGCCCGCGTTCGGCCCGACGCGCCCATCGCACGGGCCTGCGCTGGATCGTCGAGCAGTCGTTCGATCGCTGCGGCCACCTCTCGGGGGTCGTCTGGCTGACGTACCACCAGACCAGTGACACCATCCTCCACAGCCTCCGCCGCGCCACCCGAATCTCCGGCGACTTGTGGCACGGCGCACGCCGCAGCCTCGAGGAACACGATGCCGAAACCCTCCTGCTCCAGGCCGCCCCAACGGTTGCGACACAACATTGCGTACGCATCGGCGCAGCCATACAGCCGCGGCAGGTCGTCGTTGCTGACCCTTCCCAGAAAGCGCACCGGCGCCCGCAACGTCGTGGCAAGCCCGCGCAGCCGGTCTTCGTCTCGGCCACCGCCGGCAATCACCAGCTGCAACTTCGGGCGCGAGCCGTGCAGCAGGGCGACTGCCCGAATCGCCGTGTCGAAGCCCTTTCGCGGCACCAGCCGGCTCACGCTGACGACCAGCTCCGCATCATTGTCGATGCCGAAGTCGGCTCGTGCCTGGCTGCGCTCAGCAGTGCTGAGCGGGTGGAAGCGGTCCGTGTCGACACCGGGCGGCACCACGGTGATGGGCAACTCGCGACCCGCCGCCTGTACAGCCTCCGCCGCGGGGTAGCCGCCGGCAGCCACGATGTGACGAGCGCGGCGCAGCACGTACCCCAGTGTCTGTTTGCTCAGCGGCAGGCGCCCTGGCACCGTCACCTCTGCGCCGTGCAGCACCACGTCGTACGGCAGGTCCAGCGACGGACCGACGAGGCCGAGCGGCAATGCCGGGTCGAGCACGATCAGGTCGGCAGCCACCTCGCGTGCCATCTTGTTGATGCGCTGCACCATCCACGGGTGCGGCAGCAACACGGACTCGCGAGTGCGCTCGATGTGAAACGGCTGGGCCGCATCGAATGCCTCGCTGCCCTCGTACGGGCTGGTGAGCACCGCAAAGGAATCCGGAGGCAGGCGCCGCCACCACTCCCACAGCAAGGACTGGATGCCGCCGATCTTCGGCGGGAAATCGTTGGTGACCAGTAGGTGCTTCACAACACAGCCAGTAGTTCCATCTGGACATCAGGGTGAGGGTCGGTGGCAGGCATCAGATGATGGAGACCTAACTGACTCGCGGCCCACACGGCATGGACGCGCAGCATCGGATCGTCGTGTGCAAGGTAGTCGCGCACGACCTGCTGAACGGCGGCATCGTGCGAATCGCCCACGTTGCCCAGCACTACGAGCGCGTTGCGGCGAATCCAACGCGGGTCTCGGTCGGCCAGGTACCAGCGCCCCCATTGCGCGATCACCTCACTATCGCTCGCCGTCAGCAGCACAAGAATTGGCAGCCAAGCGGTTACCGACTCAACAGGCGGTGCCGGTGTGCGATGACCGAATCGCACAGTTGGCGGGCACACATCTTGACAGTCGTCGCAGCCGTAGAGCCGGTCGCCGACCGCCGCGCGCAGGTGGCGTGGAATGACGTCCGGCTTCTGCAGCACCCACGCAAGGCAGCGCCCAGCATCGATGACGCCGGCATGCAGGATTGCGCCAGTGGGGCAGGCGTCGAGGCAACGCCGGCAGGATGCGCAGCCATCCTCCACGACGACCTCATTGACCGGCAGCGCCGCAGTGGTCACGACGCAACCCAGCACGAACCAGCTGCCAGAGCCGGGTATCAGTAGGTTTGCGTTCTTGCCGAACCAACCGATTCCGGCCTGGTAGGCCACTTCACGATCGACGATGCTGTTGTCATCGACAAAGGGCACCGCCGAAAATCCATCGGCGCGCAAGCGCCTGGCCACGGCCCAGAGTGCCTCGCGGAGTGGCGCGTAGTGGTCGACCCACGCGTACCTGGCGATTCGCCCACTCAGATCCGTTGGCTGCTCCGGCTCAGCCAGGAGGTACGGCCGGGCAGCGACGAACACAGACTGGGCGCCTGCCACCGCGCGACCAGGGTCGGTGGATCGGGCGGGGTTTCGAAAGGTGAACTGCATGCCATCGGTGAGGTCGTTGGCCAACCGATGGTCGATGGCTTCGCGGGCGCGAGAGAGCACCGCCGCCGAGGCAACCCCTGTGTGGCTGATGCCGAACGCCTCTGTGAGCTGCGCCAACTCCGCGACATACGCGTCGTCCACGACGGGACTGATGATGGGTACTCGACTAGCACGCCTCACGATGACGCAGCGTAGGCACCAGGCCAGCGGCAGCCAGCAACTGCACTGCCCGCATCTCGGCTGCGTCGAACTCGACCCGCTCGCGCCGCGCTGGGGCGAGGAGGTGTGTGACCACACAGTCGGCGCATGTGGCAGTGCCGCTCATGACACAGGTGTCGCAGGAGATGACGAAGTGGGACATGCTCCGCATCATGCACGAAGGGTGTTACAGGGATTCCGAGTCGGTGCAGCATCTAGCGGCGGGCGAGTGCAAGGAACGTGTCGCTGGCCACGACATTGGCGCCGGCGACGCGGACATCAGTGATGATTGCCTTGTCGTTGGTGACCACCACCACTGGTCGGTCCACGTCGAGCGCGACAACCTCGGCTCGCAACACATCGTCGGCAATGACGCCCTCAGGAGAGAAGCTGACCCGGACCAGACGACGAGCGCGGGCCGTTGCCCCGACGACGGAGGCACCGTCGAACACGATGTGAATGAGGCAACCCCAACGCCGAGCCAGATTCTCGGCCGCCTCGATGCAGAGGTCGCGTTGCCGCTCCAGCGCCATACCCGGCCACCCCAGCTTGGCGACGTTGTAGCCGTCGACGAGCACCACCGCGTCCGTGGTTCGCAACAGATGCTCCCCTGCCGCCTCGCTGTTGCCGTAGACGCCACCGGGCAGGGCAATCGGGCTACGTTGTCGGCGCCGCGAAGCGGGCGACGAGCCGCGCGTCAGGGCAAGTGCTTCGGTGAGCAACGCACGCACCCGCTCGATGTCGCCGGACACGCCGCCATGCGCGGTCGCCCGATCTGCCAACGCGGCATCGCGGGCGGCGACGACCGCCCGCAGTTCCTCGCGAGTGGCATTCAGTTCCGCTTCGGCGGAGCCAGCCATCGCCGCCGCAGAGTCAGCACCGCGCGCCCGTTTCTGAACGCTGCGCTCCAGCTCGTTCACCCTGATTTGCGTCGCGGCCAGCTCACTCTGCGCTACAGCGACCTCGGCCTCGAGGGCGCTTCGCGCCGCACGTTCGCCGTCGAGTTGATCGCGTAGTGCGGCAACTTCAACTCGTGACCGAAGCGCGGAGGCTTCAGCGGCGTCACGTCGGCGTTGCTCACGGCGCAGTTCGGCTGCATCGTCGCCCGGCACTTCCTCGGCCTTCGCCGCAATCGCAGCTGCCGACTCCTGCCATCCCTGTGGGCGAGTCAGCCACAGCATTCCGACTTCGTCCAGCAGTTCGTCGGTGGCGACCATCCCCAAGCGGCCCAGGAAGACGCTGTCGGCCTCGACCGCTTCACGCACTTTGGCGAGTGCTGCGGGCGGTAGCCGGTGGAAGCGCAGGTAGGGCTTGAGCCCTTTGGGGAACGGCAGTGGGGGTCGCAGTTTGGAGCCCACAGCCGCAATGCCAACAGCGAATTCGAGCGCCGACTGCAATGCGCGGTCCGTCAGTCGAACCTCCGCATCGCCCTCGCCATCCTGAGGGCTGGCGGCGGTAGGCATGTACGTCAGGCTACCGACGAGCCCCCGGGCTGCCGGACCGAACACCCGTTCTTGACAGCGAACGGATGTTCGTGATCAACTGGCGCCTGTGCAGCGCTCCTTCGACGATCTCGGAACGCCGCTGGGCGATGTGACCTTCTGTGTGCTCGACATCGAGACCACGGGCAGCGATCGCGGGGGCGACATGATCACCGAGATCGGTGTCGTCAAGGTCCGCCGCGGCGAGTGCTTGGGAACCATGGCCACCCTCATCAATCCCGGTAGGGCCATTGCCCCCAGCGTCACCGTTCTCACCGGCATCACGCACTCGATGGTTGCGAAGGCACCCCGCATCGAAACGGTGCTGCCCACGCTGCAGGAGTTCATCGGCGACTCGGTGATCGTGGGCCACAACGTCAGTTTCGACATGGGCTTCATCAACGCGGCGCTCCTTCGTAGCGACCGGCCGGCGCTGCGCAACACCGTCGTCGACACGCTTCCCCTTGCCCGCCGCCTTGTTCGCGACGAAGTACCGGATTGCAAGCTAGGCACCCTGGCCAGCCGCTTTCGCCTCGACCATCGGCCCAGCCACCGTGCGCTCGACGACGCGCTGGCCACCACCGATCTGCTGCACCTGTTGCTCGAGCGCGCAGCTGGGCTGGGTGTGTTGGGTTTGGACGATCTGGTGATGCTGCCCAAGATGGGTGGGCATCCGCAGGCAGGCAAACTCAAGCTCACCCACCATCTACCCCGCTCCCCTGGCGTGTATCGCTTTCTCGGCGCCAATGACGAGGTGCTCTACGTGGGCAAGGCAACCAACCTTCGCCAGCGTGTGCGGAGCTACTTCGGCAGCGACGACCGACGCAAGATCGGGCCGATGCTGCGCGAGATGCAACGCCTTGCCCACACCGGCACCGCTGACCCCGTCAGCGCAGAAGTCCTCGAGCTGCGCTACCTGCATCACCTCAACCCGCGCTACAACCGCGTGGGCACCACGTGGCAGAAGTATTGCTACGTGCGGCTCACCACCGACGAGGCATGGCCGCGTCTGGTCGTCACCAACGAGCCGGCAGCGACTGGCGTCCACATCGGTCCGCTTGCCTCGCGCTCAGCGGCAACCGCTGTCATCGAAGCCGTCCAGTCGGCGCTGCCGATTCGACGCTGCACCACCCGCATCGGGCGCACGTTCAAGCCCGCGGTCGACGCGACGCCGTGCACCGGTGCTCGCCTCGGCGTCGCCATGTGCCCATGCAGCGGCAGCGCCGACGAGGCCACCTACTGGCGCGTCGTGACGCAGGTGATGGCTGCGTTCTCGACCTCGCCGCAACTGGTGCTCGACCCGCTGTGGGCGAAGGTCGCCGCACTCGCCGGTGAGCGTCGCTACGAGGAAGCCGCCACCATGCGCGACCGCGCCAATGCCTTTGCCACTGCCATCACCCGTCAACGCCTCTTCGACCAACTACGTGCCGCTGGCGACGTGGGTGTTCAGTTGCACGACACCATCCTCCATATCCGTGATGGTGTGCTGCAGAGCGCACGACAGCTCGATCAGCTGGCCACCGGGCTCGAACTGGCGCCACCCGAGGCGCCAGCGTTCCCGCTACCGCTGCCCCGCAACGCCGCCGACGAGGTGTTGTGCCTTGCCCGCGCCATCGATCGGGCCAGCTTCCACGCCCGGCTGCTGTGGTGCAGTGGCGAGTGGACGTGGCCCACCACCCCGGTTCGAGAAGTCACTCGCCTCACGAGCGCGGCCTAGCGGTCCGTCGCAGGCTCGATGACGTGTCCTGTCTGCGCGGCGAGAAGTGCCACGTTTCCGGTTGCCAAGTGCGCACATGCCGATCATTGGGAGCGGTTCACGCTGCGACTTCAGCGGTCTGTGGCACACCACAGAAGTACGTTCGTCTGTGGGGTACCACAGAATGGGAATCTCGGATCCGTAGATGGTCCGGTGTTCGAGGAGGCCTGCGGCCTGTGCTCGACCGCTCCGCGCTCGCACGCCCCCAGGTGGACCCACGTCAGTCCTCGATGACGTCCAGCCCTTGGTCCCGGAGCCGCGCAATGTTGTCCAGCATTCCATACAGCACCTCGGGGGCGTGGCCCACCCAGGTCTCCAACTCTCCGACCATCTGCAGCGGACGGCGGGTGCGGTACGACTGCGTGATGTTGCCGGGGAACTTCTTGTTCGTCACGTTGGGGTCATCCTCGAAAGGACCCGTGGGCTCTACGACGTAGATGTGCCCTCGCTCACGGCTCCCCGCAACTCTCGGTCGCCGCATCTGTGCCTCCAGATTCCATCACCGACCATTTTCACCGAATGACGGCTCTCGCACAACGGCTCAGCCCAGCTTCCGACTAGGAAGGAATCTGTGACCGAACCACACGACCTGTTCCCGAAGGGATTCTTCTCACGCGCCGACGAGTCGACCGACGACAAGTTCTACGTGCCCGATCGGTTCGTCACGCACATCGACGACCGAGCGATCGCTGCCGTTGGCACCCTGTATCGGCATTTCGGCCTCACCGGGTCCGTGCTCGACGTGATGTCGTCGTGGGTGTCGCACTTCCTCGACCGGCCCGATGAACTGGTCGTGCTCGGCATGAACGGGCGCGAGCTCGATGCCAACACCATGGCGCACGCCAAGCTCGTCCACGACCTCAACGTCGATCCGGTGCTGCCGTTTCCCGATGACCGGTTCGACGCGATCACGTGCTGCGTGTCGATCGACTACCTGGTACGGCCTATCGCAGTCCTGCGCGACGCCGCTCGTGTCGTGCGACCGGGGGGCGTCGTGCTGTGCACCTTCTCGAACCGATGTTTTCCGAGCAAGGCCGTCCAGGGTTGGCTGCAACTCGACGACGAGGCGGGCGTCGCGGTGGTCGCCGAGTACTTCCGCCTCACCAACGCCTACGACGAAGTGTTCACAGCGTTGTGTACGCCAACGAATACACCGGGCGACCCGCTCTACGCCGTGTGGGCCACGGTCCGTTCGGAGATCGACAGCGACGCGAACTGAAAGGACATCGTCACCACGCCAGCCCTCAGGCGGCTTCGATGACCGCGCCCGCGTGGTCGATGCGCAGGACCTTGGTATGGCCGTCAGCGGGCAGTGCCGCGGCCAATGCTTCCGCCTCGTCGACCGCACACATCGCAGCCACTGTCGGGCCGGAACCACTGAGCCATGCGGCCCAGGCACCTGCTGCAAGCGCTGTCTCCAGCGCGACCTTCGACGGTGCAGCCAGCGCCAACCTAACGTCTTGGTGAACACGGTCTCGAGTGGCTTCGCGCAACACGTCGACGTCGCCGGCCGCAATGGCTGCAACCAGCAACGCGGTTCGGCCGATGTTGAACACGACGTCGGCCATCGCCACTTCCGAAGCCAGCTTCCCCCGTGACTCGTCGGTCGACGTGGCGAACGATGGCACCCACATCACCATCGCAGCATCGAACGACATCGGCACTCGTACTGCGTGACCGCCGGCCGTTGCGACGATGCCGCCGTAGAGCGATGCCGCGACATTGTCGGCGTGGCCCTCGAGCTTCGTCGCCATGTGCAGCAGGTCGGGAAGCGCAGACTGCAGTGCATCCTGGTCCGCACCATGGCGCTGCGCGTGCGCGGCGACCAGACCGCCCACACGGACCGCGCCGCTGAACCCCATGCCGCGGCCTACCGGGATCGGTGATCGAACCCACAGCGGCCCCTGGCCACCGTGCGACCGAAACGCGATGGTTGCCGGATGGTGTTCGTCGGCAGCGGCCGCCCCATGCGGGGGTTCGCCGGCACCGATCTCGGCATGCAATGTGAGGGCCATACCCAACGCATCGAAGCCCGGGCCCATGTTCGCCGATGATGCCGGCACGCGCACGATCATCAGTGCCCGAACTCCTCAGCAGCCTGCTGCGAAACTTCGACGAATCGTGCGAGCGTCGCGGCGGCAGCGCCGCTGTCGATTGCGTCGCGGGCCACTACCAACCCGGCCTCGATGGAGTCGGCGACGCCGGCAACCACCAGCGCTGCCGCCGCGTTGAGCACCACGATGTTGCGGTGAGCGCCGTGCTGGCCGCCCATGACACGGTTCACGACGTCGGCGTTGACCGCCGGACTTCCGCCAACCAGCTCGTCCATGATGGCGGGCGCCAGGCCCAACGCAACCGGGTCGACCGTAAAGCTGCGCACCGTGTCGTCATCCAACGCGAGCACTGTCGAGGTGCCAGTGGTGGTCAGCTCATCGAGGCCATTGCCATGCACCACCCACACGCGGTGAGCGCCGTGGAGACGCAGCGAAGCGAGCATGCGCTCGGCCACCCCCGGGTTGGCGACGCCGATCAGTTGGCGCTTCACTCGCCCAGGGTTGGCCATCGGCCCGAGCATGTTGAACACGGTGGGAATGCCGATCTCACGCCGGCTCGGTGCGGCGAAACTGAAGGCGGGGTGATACCGGGGTGCTAGGCAAAAGCCGATGCCCGCCTCCTTCACGCAGCGCACCACACCCTGGGGGGAGAGCTCGACGGCAACGCCTAGCTCTTCCAGCACGTCGGCCGTACCGCACTGCGAGCTGGCCGCCCTGGCACCGTGCTTACACACCGGAACGCCGGCACCGGCGGTGACGATGGCGGCCATCGTGCTGACGTTGATGCTGTGGCTGCGATCGCCGCCGGTACCCACGATGTCGATCGCAGACGCCTGCAGTTCAGCAGACAGCGGCACCAGTGTCGCTGCTTCCAGCACGGCGTCGAGCAGGCCGGAGATCTCCTCCGGCGACTCGCCCTTCGCTCGCAGTGCAACCACGAACCCGATCAGCTGAGCCGCAGTTGCCTCACCGGCAAGGATGGTGGCCATTGCCGCGCGCGCATGAGACGCGGGAAGGTCGCGCCGCTCGAGCAGCTCGGTCAGGAGCGCGGGCCAGCCGCCAAGTTCGTCGATTTGACTCATGGAACTTGAGGCTAGTGAGGCTGCTAGGCGGTGCGACGCCGTTGGCGGATCATCCGCCGACGCTCGCGTTCGGTGGCGCCACCCCAGACGCCAGCCTTCTCGCGAACCTGCAAGGAGTATTCCAAGCATGCGACGCGCACGCCACAATCGGCGCACACGGCCTTTGCGTCAAGTGCTTCGTCTTCGTCGTCCGGGTAGAAGACGCTGGGCTCCAAACCCCTGCATGCCCCTAGCTGACGCCACACGATCTCTTTGGCCGACACGAAAATGTCCCCCACTGTCCCGCTGGCGAGGCGGACCCCTCGCCAGCGGGTCTGAATCTAGGTTCAGTCATGGGTCCAGCGCTAGCCCCAATTTGTGTCTTTTCTGCGCGCTCGGCCGAAGCGGTCTACGGCAGTAGATCGGCGCGTAGCTCGGCGACGGTCGATGGCAGCAATTCCACAGCTTCCAGATATTCCGGATGATCGATCGCGAGAATGACGCCGTCGGTGAACGCTGCCACTTGCGCGTCGGTGAACTCGAACGTCACATAGTGAACGGCGGCCGTGACGTTCTCACGGGTTAGCTGCGCGGCGTGCTGCGGGTCGACCACACAGCGAACCGACTCGCCGTTCGGCAGCCGGAACACGACCGACTGTTCGATACCCACCAGCTTGCTCAACCATTCGCCCAGCTGCTCGTCGGAGGTCAGCTCGATGAACAGGGTTGCGCACAGGTGACCAGGTTCGGGGATCAGCGGGTTGTAGACGGCCAGCTCTTCCATGATGCCTTCGTCAGTGAACGTACGCTCGACGCGTGCCATCTCCTGGATCTGGTAGCGCATGGTCGCTCGGTTCTCGAACATCAGCGTGACGACGGTGCCCAGCGAGACACGACGGCGCTGCTTGATGACCAGCACCTCAGCGCGCAGCTGGTCGCGCTCGCGTTCGTAGGCTCGCGCGTCCGCGATGTCGGCGAGCGTCAGCTTGCGCGAACTGGTCACGCTTCGCCTTCTTCGGCGATGCCGTAGGCGCGGGCAATCACCTGCAGCGGGTGCTGTGGCACTTCGCCCGTCTGCTCGGTGATGGCCGTATTGGCGAGATGGCAGTCGCCGGCGACGACATCGCCGCCAGCACGACGGATCTCGTCAGCCAGCTTGCCGGCAATCGGAATGCTGATGTCGGTGTTCTCGGCACGCAGCCCCCACATGCCGTCGATGCCGCTGCACTGCTGCACCAGCTTCACCTTGGCACCGGTCAGCTTCATCAAGTCGCGACTCTTCAAACCGATGTTCTGCGCCTTGAGGTGACACGGCGTGTGGTAGGTGACGGTGGTGGGCACAAAGCCGGTGAAGTCGGTGTCCAATGACGTGCCTTCTGCCTTGTGCACACGAATCAGATACTCGGCCGCGTCGTAGGTGTGCGCTGCCACCAATTCGGCGTCGGCGCCCCCCACGTAGTCGATGTAGTCCTTCTTCAGGATGTAACCGCAGGTGGGCTGCGGAACCACGATGTCGTGACCCTTGCGCACCGTCTTCGCCAGCGCAGCGACGTTCTTCTGCGCAACCTTGGTGAACTCCTGCACGTCGCCGCTGTGCAGCCACGGGGCGCCACAGCAGCCAGCACCCTCGGCCAGCGAGCATTCGATGCCGTTGCGCTCGTAGACCTTCACCAGGTCGTGACCGATCTGCGGCTGTTGATATTCCACGAGGCAGGTGGGGTAGATCGCGACCCGACCCTGCCGCTTCGCAATGCGCACCTTCGGGCGCTTCTTGAACCAGGTACTGAACCTCTGCCGTGCATATGGCGGCAGCAGGCGAACGGCCGACACGCCGGTGGCGGCCTGCACTGCCTTGCGCACCACACCGCCTGGCTTGGCAGCAATCACCTTGTTGGCCAGCGGCCCCGACAGGGTGGCGGCCTTGCCCAACAGGTCGGTGTGGCCCATGAACGTGTCGGTGGCGCGGTCACGCAACGACACTTGCCCGTTGGCGTGGCGCATCGCGTCGGTGCGCAGCATCAATCGCGGGAAGTCGATGGCCCACTCGTGCAGGTCAGGGATGTATGGGCAATTGACGTAGCACAGCTTGCATTGGAAGCACTCGTCGACGACCTGGTCCTGCTGGTCGGGTGTCAGTCGGCCGGCGTCTTGATCGTCGTGGCGGTCGATCATCTCGAACAGCGTCGGGAACGAGGTGCAGAACTTGAAGCACAAACGACAGCCGTGGCACAGGTCGAAAACTCGGGTCAGCTCATTACGGGCGTCTGCTTCGTCGGTGTACAGCGGATGCTTCGGGTCGTAGATCGTGGTCATTGGGGGAGGTCAGCAGTCGGGTTGGTTCCACAGATCTTGACACGTGGAGAGCAGGCGCCTCCACGTGTCAAGTTCAGCAGTGGTTACAGCGCTTCCAGACCCTGCGCGAAGCGGCCGGCGTGGCTCTTCTCGGCGCGGGCAAGGGTTTCGAACCAGTCGGCGATCTCGGTGAAGCCTTCCTCACGTGCGGTCTTGGAGAAGCCTGGGTACATCTGCGTGTACTCGTAGGTCTCGCCGGCGACTGCCGACTTGAAGTTGTCCTCGGTGTCACCGATCGGCTCGCCCGTTGCCGGGTCGCCCACCTGTGCCAGGTAATCGAGGTGGCCGTGCGCGTGGCCGGTCTCGCCCTCGGCGACGGAGCGGAACAGCATGGCCGCGTCGGGGTAGCCCTCCACGTCTGCCTTCTGCGCGAACCACAGGTAGCGGCGGTTTGCCTGGCTTTCGCCGGCGAACGCCTCTTTCAGGTTCTCGTGTGTCTTTGTGCCCTCGAGATTCATTGCGTGCTCCTTCGGTCGGCGGGGGTGCCGATATGCAGATTCTATTCGGCCGGGCGGAGCTCCACCCAGTGCCGTTGGTCCTCTTTCGTCTCCGTAGGATGAACGAGATGCGCGCCGCACCCTTTCAACGCGATCTCATGCTTGCCAGGCTGGAGGACGAGGAGTTCGACGTCCTGGTCGTTGGCGCTGGCATCACCGGGGCCGGCGCGGCGCTCGACGCTGCGTCGCGAGGCCTGCGCACCGCCCTCATCGAGCGCGACGATTTCGCCTCGGGTACGTCCTCGAAGAGTTCGAAGTTGGTGCACGGTGGCCTGCGCTATCTGAAGGACGACCCGCGCCTGGTGTACGAGGCGTTGCACGAGCGCCAACGCCTGCGCAAGAACGCCCCGCACCTGGTCAGCGTGATGCCGTTCATGATTCCCATCCTCACCAAGGACGGGGTCGTCTCGCGCAAGATCGCCCGGGCAATGGGGTCGATGATGTGGCTGTACGACCTCACCGGCGGGTGGCGAATCGGCAAGTTCCACAAGCGCCTGCGGGTACCGGCCGCTCTCGCCCACCTCCCCACGATGGCCAAGGAGCGGCTGGCCTCCGCCTACCTGTACTACGACGCCGCCGCCGACGACGCACGGCTGGTTCTCACGATCGCGCGCACGGCCGCAGCGTACGGTGCGGCGGTCGCCAACCGGTGCTCACTGGTGGAGCTCACCAAAGGTGCCGATGGCAAAGCCTGCGGTGCTGTCGTCGAGGCAGACGGCCGCCGGTTCGCTGTGCGGGCGAAGGTCGTGGTCAACGCCGCCGGTGTGTGGGCCGACGATGTGCGGGCCCTCGACGAAGGCACCCACCCGGACTCGATTCGTCCCGCAAAGGGCGTGCACATCACAGTCCCATGGGAAAAGGTGCGCAACGACATCGCTGTCGTCATCCCGGTACCGAAGGACAGGCGCAGCCTTTTCGTGGTGCCGTGGGGCGCTCGGGTAGATGGCACGTTCGAGCATTGCTACGTGGGCACCACCGACACGGACTACGACGGTCCGCTGATCGACCCGCAGTGCACCAAAGACGACATCGACTACGTCCTACGCGCACTCAATGCCAGCATCACCAGCGGCGTCACGGCCGACGACATCACCGGCGTGTGGGCTGGGTTGCGACCGCTGGTGAAGGCTGCGGAGTCCGGTCGTACCGCCGACCTGTCACGCCACCATGCGCTGCACTCCAGCACCAGCGGTGTCATCAGCATCACCGGAGGCAAGCTGACGACGTACCGCGAGATGGCGCAAGACACCATCGACGCAGTGATGGCGCAGTTGGACATGAAGGCAAAGTGCCGCACCCATTTCCTTCCATTCGTTGGGGCGAAGGGTTTCCGCCAACAGCCAGCTGGCAGCGCCGCGGGCCACCTTGCGCACCGGTTCGGGTCGATGGCTGCCGATGTACAGGCACTGGTCACCGCCGACCCAACGCTGGGCAAGCAGTTGGTCGAGGGGCTCCCCTACCTCCGTGCCGAAGCTGTGTATGCGGCTCGTGAGGAGATGGCGCTGTCGCTCGACGACGTGCTCACCCGGCGCACGCGCGCCCGCCTGTTGGATCGCGCCGCCGCACTCGCCGCCGCGCCAGCGACCGCCTCGCTGCTGGCCACCGAACTTGGGTGGGATGCCGACGAGACGGCCCGCCAAGTCGCTCACTTCACTGCCCAATGCGCGGCGGAGGTTCACGCCGCCGCCAACAGCCGAGCGAGCACCGTGGAGGCAGCGTCATGATGCAACCGACCTCACCGATAGAGCTCACCGGTACCGCGTCGCGCTTTGGCGCGACTGTCGAGCTGCCGGATGGCTTCGCCGCTCAGCTTGCCGAGCTCTGTGCCACCGTCACCGACGTGACCGCAGCAGCGGAGGCCAGCCGCGATTGGTGGCCACTGGCGATGCACTGGGCGCTTGCCGGTCAGGTGCCACAACGTGCCGCCGTGGTTGCACGGCCGGCCACCACCGCCGAGGTCGCGGCAGTGGTGGCGCTGTGCAATCGGGCAGGGGTACCTGTCACACCGGCGGGTGGTCGCAGCGGGGTGCTGGGCGCCTCTATTCCGCTGTTCGGTGGTGTGCTGCTGGATCTGACGTCGATGCAGGGCATCGTCTCTGTCGACGAGGTTTCCGGCATTGTAGAGGTGCTGCCCGGCACGTTCGGTCCCGACCTGGAAGACGAGATGCGCGGCACGCACGGCCTCACCATCGGGCACTTCCCGCAAAGTTTCGACATCGCAACCGTCGGCGGCTGGGTGGCATGTCGCGGAGCTGGTCAGTACAGCACCCGCTACGGCAAGATCGAGCAGATGGTGGTGGGCCTCGAGGTCGTGCTCGCCGACGGCACCGTCACCCGCACCGGTGGCTTCCCGGCGGCGGCTCAAGGTCCAGATCTCTCGCAGCTGTTCATCGGCAGCGAGGGCACCCTCGGCGTGGTCACCCGCGTCTGGATGAAGGCTCATCCCGTGCCACCGGCGGAACGTCGAGCGGCCTTCGCCTTCGACACCTTCGAGGCCGGTCTGGATTCCTGCCGACGAATTCTGCGACGCGGCGCCACGCCAGCAGTACTACGCCTGTACGACGCAGCCGAGAGCCAGCGCGGTCAGGGCGGCGACGGCACCTACTGCGTGCTGCTGGTACTCGATGAGGGCGACGAAGGCTTGATCGAGGCAACCATGAGCATCCTTGCCCAGGAGTGCGCAACAGCTGCGGCGCTACCGGTGGAGCTGGTGGAGAAGTGGATGCACCACCGCAACGACACCAGCGCGCTGCAGGCGCTCACTCGCAAGGGTTTCGTCGTCGACACGCTGGAGATCGCCGCGCCGTGGGCGGCACTGGACGACATCTTCCGTGAGGTTCCGCTGGCGATGTTGGCCGTGCCGCACGCGAGAGCGGCCACCTGTCATCTCTCACACAGCTATCTCGATGGTGCCTGCCTGTACTTCACGTTTGCCGCCACTCCCCCGGCCGACGAGGTCGAGGCCACGTACGTCTCCCTGTGGGATGCCGGCCAGCGAGCCGTGCTGGACCACGGCGGTAACCTGTCGCACCATCATGGCGTGGGCCTCAATCGAGCCCGCTTCGTGCCGCAGGCACTGGGCAGCGCGTTGCCAATACTGCAATCACTCAAGACTGCTTTGGATCCGAACGGCATCATGAACCCCGGCAAGATGGGCCTGGCGACATCGTTCGGTACGGTGAGTTGGCCATGAATACCATCGACCGGGCAGCGCTCAAGCAGGGCGCATGGGTTTCGCTGGTGTTCGCGGTGCCGTTCTCCGTCGGTTCGCGGTTGATGGCCGACCACGACGCGAAGTCGCCGTGGGTGTCGGTCTTGTGGCTGGCCGCATTGGGCGGTTTCACGCTGGGCGCCGGCATCGCGGCGTGGGTGCAGCGCACTGGCTTTCCACTCCTTCACGGTCTGGTCTGCGCCGGCGGAACGTACATCGCCGCACAAACGGTGTTCATCGTGATCAAGCTGTTTCGCGGCGGGTCCATCAGTTGGCTGGCTGTGTTCTTCACGTTCACGGTCGTCCTGACTGCTGGCCTCGTCGGCGGTGGGCTGGGCAGCGCTTTGCGCAAACGTGGGCTGGTGCCCAGCGTCGAACGACATGGCGATAGGGGTCTCCAGTGAGTGTGCTCGTCGTCGATGTCGGGACATCCGGTCTGCGGGCAGCGGTGATGCGACCTGATGGAGAGATCACCGCGCTGCACTACCGCGCGTTTCCTCCGTCGTCGCCGTCTCCCGGCCTCGTCGAGTTCGATGCGGTCGGAATGGCGAGTGCTGTCCTGGAGGTTGCGCACGCCGCGCTGGCCGAGGGCGGGCCCGTCGTGGCCGTCGGCATCACCGCGCAGCGGGCCAGCACCATCGTGTGGGACCGCGCCACCGGCGAGCCCGTGGGTCCAGGCCTCGGCTGGCAGGACCTGCGAACAGTATTCGATTGCATCACCGCCAAGGACGACCATGGCCTGCAGTTGGCACCCAACCAATCAGCGACCAAGGTCGCGTGGCTGCTCAACACGTACGACGTGAACCGCGAGCGCGACCTGTGCTTCGGCACCGTCGATACCTGGGTTGCGTGGGTCCTCAGTCAGGGCAGCGTGCATGTCACCGATCACTCCAACGCAGCCGTCACGGGTCTCCTGCGGCCGGACGGTTCAGGATGGTCCGTGTCGGCGTGCGAGAAGCTGAACGTGCCCACCGAGATGCTGCCGACACTCGTCGACACGTCGTCGGTGTTCGGCGAGGCCAGCGCACTGCCGGGTTCACCGGTTTTGGCTGCACTTGTCGGCGACCAGCAAGGCAGTCTCGTCGGCCAGAGCTGTGTGCGGCCGGGCCAGGCGAAGATCACGTTCGGCACCGGCGGCATGCTCGACATGTGCACCGATTCCGGCGCACCTGCATCGGGTAACCGAACCGCCGAAGGCATCTTCCCCATTGTGGCCTGGAGCCGCAACGGCACCCTCACATGGGGTGTGGAGGCGATCATGCTGTCGGCTGGCACCAACGTCGAGTGGCTGGTGCAGGACCTTGGCATTCTCGACAGTCCGCCGCAGAGCCACGACATCGCGTCGCAGTGCGACACCACCGACGGTGTCGTCTACGTGCCGGCGTTGATGGGCCTTGGCACACCGCACTGGGACTACGGCGCAAGGGGCACGATGCTGGGCCTCACCCGTGGCAGCGGCCGCCCGCAGATCACTCGTGCGGTGCTGGAAGGCGTTGCCCACCGCGGCGCCGACCTGGTCGATGCCGCGCAGGCCGGTACCGGCTACGACGTGCCAGTCCTCCGCGTCGATGGTGGTATGAGCGAGAACCCAACATTCGTGCAGGCGCTCGCCAATGCCACCGGGAAGTCGGTGGAGGTGTCGCGCCACACGGAGGCCACGACAGTTGGGGCCGGCTATCTGGCGGGCCTGGCAGTTGGCGTCTGGAGCGGGTTCGACGACATCGCCGACGCCTGGCACCCGCGCGCCACGGTGGACCCGAATGGCCAACTCGACCGCACGCAGTGGGCCAAGGCCGTGCAACGTTCCAAGAGTTGGATACCTGACCTGTCGGCTCTGGACTTCTAGAGTTGCTCTGCTCACCTCCGGCCGGGAAAGCTAGGGGTGATCGTTTCGAAAGGAATACCCGAAGTGGAGATCGAAGTGACTGAGTCTGGCGCCTTTGCCGCAATGACTGATGGCCGACAGCCTATGAGCCGCCGCGCTGCCGTGCGTGTCGGCGCAGGCGTAGGCGTGGGCGGCGCCGCACTGTCGTTGCTGCCCTTCCTCAGTGGGCACGCCGTCGCGTCGGCCACTACCGAGCCAGCGAGCGCCGTTGAAGCGACCACCACCACTGCCCCGCCGCTGCGGCCAACGGCCGACGACATCACGCTGCTCAGCTTTGCGCAGCAGGTCGAGACCACCGCGGTGGCGCTCTACAACGAAGCCCTGAAGGTCACCGGCTGGTCCGATCAGCAGGCGCAGGTGGTCACGTTCATTCGTGATGCACACCTGGCGTACGCACAGTCGCTCTCAGGCTTTCTGGGCCGAGTCGCGCCCAACAGCATCTCTCAGAAACTGTTCGACTCGCAGAAGGATGGCTTCAGCGGGGCAATCGATCTGGTGCTGGCCTCGGCCGAAGCGCTCGAGTCCGCCGCTGTCGCCACCCACGGCGATGTAATTGCCGAACTGGTCGGCACCGATGCTGCCAGCCTCATTGCCTCCATCCAGATGAACGAGGCCCGGTACTGCACAGTGCTGGCCGACCTCGCCGGAGAAACAGATCCAGCAGTGTTGTTGGTCGACGAAGAAGCAGCGTCCCTCGTGGGCAAAGGGTGAATGACATGACCAACGAAATCGCGCTCGACAACGACGGACGACACATCGACCGTCGTGGCTTGCTCCGCATTGGTGGCCTCACCGCCGCTGCGCTCGCCATTGCGGCGTGCAGCAACAACACCGAGGCCGGCACCCTCGGCCGTGTCGGTCAGGGCGGCACGACGCCCGCCCTGGAGGACCCCATCGTCAATGACGGTGTTTTGCTGCGCACGATGGCCGGCCTTTCGACCTCGATCGCAAATGCGTACCAGCACATCCTCGACGGCAAGTTCCTGGCCAAGGCCAGCGAGACGATGCCGGACCTTGGCGACCAGACCGAGCTTGTGACCGTCTTCAGGACACATCACATCGCCTCTGCCAAGAGCTTCAATGCTCTGGCAGTCAAAGCCGGAGCGGAGCCATGGACCTGCGGCAACACCCGTCTCGACTCGGCCTCCATCAACCCGGTTTTCAAACGAGTCGAAGTAGGCGCCCCTGCCACCGACAGCTCAAAGGTCATCGGGCCCAGCGACGACCCCACTCGCGACTACGTCAACCTGGTGCATTCGCTCGAGTCGATGTTCGCTTCGTCGTGCCAGGCGTTGGTTCCTCTTCTCAGCGAATCGGCCCTGCGATCCTCCACGATGCAGATCGGCATTCGCTCGGCCCGGCATTCGGCACTGATTGCGCTGCGCATCTTGCCCAGCGGCTATGTGGCCGGTGTCGGCGAGTCGCTCATGCCGGCCGACAATGCAACCACCACCACAGCGGCGGACGGCGGACCGCCGGCAGCAACGGCCATTCCGCTGCCAGTGGCATTGCCGGCTCGCTTTGGTCTGCTCTCCCCCACCTCGTTCATCGGTGGCGCTGGCGACGAGAACGGCGTGCGCTTGAGGGTCAACTTCGAGACGCCCAGCCTCAACACGTTCGCCTATCCGTTCTCCTCCTGCCCCTGATTCGGGCCCTGACGCCAGTACGTCACGTACACTCGTCGACGGTGAGTCGGCCGGGTGGCCGCGGCACGACTTGATCGTGTCGAGGAAAGTCGGGACTCCACAGGGCAGAGTGCTGGCGTGAGCCAGGTTGGGGCGACCTAACGGAAGTGCAACAGAGAGAGACCGCCGATGGGCCAGCTTGCTGGTCACAGGTAAGGGTGAAACGGTGCGGTAAGAGCGCACCAGCGTGTGAGGCGACTTGCACGGCTCGGTAAACCCCACTCGGAGCAAGGCCAAGCAGAGAGCACGGGCGGCCCGTCCGCCAGCCGCAAGGTTGGCAACTCTCGGGTAGGCCGCATCAGAGGGATGGTCACCCGCACTACTTCGGTGGTGCGACAAAATCCCGCTTACAGGCCGACTCACCACCTACACCCCCTGTGACCAGGGGTTATGCGCTCAGAACCTCAATTCGCGACACAAACGCGACACAACGCGCCGATTGCGCGGCTGAGTTACTGCGCTTTCGAGGCCTTCATCCAGGCCGCGGTGCCCTGCGCGATGGCGTCCCTGGTGCGCTCGTCATCGCCGAGCCAAAGGTGCGTGTAGACGTCCAGCGTCTCGCTCGGCGATGAGAGCCCGAGCACGGGCCTGCACCGCTGCCACCGACAAGCCGCCAGCGATCATCGAGCTCGCGGCAACGTGGCGCAGGTCGTGACTTCGTGTGCGACCTTCGACCTCGGCTAAATGGCACGCCGCACGAATTCAAGTCAGACATGCAAGGCGCATACTTCCCGAAGTCGAGGAGGTTGTCCAGCGAGCAAGACGGCAGCGCTGCGCTACCTGTGCGACCGGAACAATCGCCAGGAGACCCCGAACCAGATGGCGACGGCTGCGAGCCAGACCGCCGCAATACCCAAGGTGCTGCCTCTGGACGAGGCGCTGTAGAGGCTCGTCGTGTTGGGCGAGTACATGAACCAGCCTCCATCTGCCGGACCATTCAGCCGTGCCACGATGGCTGACGCGACGACTGCGAGTCCCGCAACGAGAGCTACAGACGTCACTGCCTTTTGGCCGCGGTTCATGGGTTCATCCTCTCACTGGCAGTTCTGCGATTCTCGTTCCGTGGCACACCACAGACGAACGTATTTCTGTGGTGTGCCACAGACGCTAAAGGACGCACCGAGACCCGCACTGAATGCCC
>Ga0105047_10001031_pt1 | contig 49172 bp, 41 predicted proteins | sample MAT04_FD_78384 | JGI IMG/M metagenome (GOLD analysis project Ga0105047, IMG submission 78384) | Freshwater microbial communities from Lake Fryxell liftoff mats and glacier meltwater in Antarctica - MAT-04 (megahit assembly) | ecosystem: Environmental > Aquatic > Freshwater > Ice > Liftoff...
ACGCCTGTTTCGCTCAGGCGGCGGGCGATCTGGGCCATCAGCCCCCGGGCGTGGCCCAGCAGCGATGCGCTGGCGAGGGCGATGGACTCTTGAGCGCGGACGCAGCGGGTCATCAGGGCCCGCAGCCCGGTGGCGCGCTGGCGAAGGTGTGCCGCGAGGCCCGCGGGAGCGCGGTCGCACAGTGCGCTAAGGGTGACGCCCGGCACGGCACCGGCGGCGCGCAGCAGCACGGCGCGGCGGTCGTCAAGCTCACTGAGGCGGACGGCGGCTTGCTGCTGAGCGAGCACGCAGTGGGCCAGAGCGTCGCCGTCGGCCCGCGCGATCGCGGCGCGGTGCGCCTCAAGCAGGGTGAGCTGCTGGTGATGGTGGGTTTCAAGATCGGTCAGCAGCAGATCGAGCTGAGCTGCGAGCTCGGGGCTGAGAGCGCGTGCCGCGCGGGGCGCGGGGGCGACGGTTGGCGCGGGCGTGTGGTTCATGGCTGCTCCTTAGAGCGTGCGGCGCTTGTGACGCCGGGTGGTGGTGCGTTCTTCAGCACGGCCAGGCGCGCCGTGTCTGCCGGTGAGCCGGGCTGGACCTGCGTGGTGCCGCGGGCGTTGACGCCAGACTCGAGTGTGCGGACCATCGAGTCGATCAGTGGCCAGCGGCCGCCGCGGACGATCTGGCGTGCGACCTGCGCGTCGGCGAGTGAGCGGAACTGCTTTTCAGCGGGGCCCGGGCCCAGCGGGGGCGGGCTTTTGTCGCTCTCGCGGAGCGTCTTGAGGATGGGCTGGATGAGGGCGATGGCAACGAAGTCTTCCGCGGCCTTGCGCGGGTCGGCGTGCTGCCTTGACGCGCCCGGCCCGCTGAGCTGACCGGCGAGTGTGCTGGCAAAGTCTTGCTGGCGTGCGGCCTGCGCGGCCTCGGCGCTGGCGGGTTCGGCCGCGGTGCGTTTCGCGCCTGTCAGCGCGGGCAGCGGCTGCTGGGTGGGTCGCTCACTGAGCTGGCGGAAGTCGATGCTCATGGTGTTGTCGTGGGTGCGAGGGGGCGGATGTTGTGGGCTTACTCGACGACGAGGCGTGCGTGCAGGCGGCCTGCGCGGTGCAACTGGGTGATGATGTTGATGCGGTCCTCGACGGGGACGTCAAGCTGGCGGAAGGCGGCGAGAAGGTCCTGGATTCGGGCCCGCTCGCGGCCGCGGCCTGAGGTGTCAATCGCGACCATGCGGTCGGTGACGCGTTGCGGGCCAGCGGGCGCGGGGATAGGGCGCCCGGGCTGCGCTGGCGGCTGGATGATGGTCGTGATGACCAGATTTTTATGGCTGACGGCGACGGGCGAGATCTCAACGTTCCCGCTAAAGACAATCGATCCGGTGCGCGGGTTGACGCGGACCTCAGCGGGCTGCTGCAGCAGGCCCAGGGTCACCTGCGTGCCCATGATCATGCCGACAAACTGCGGGACATTGCCGCGCTCTTGGTCGGGAATGCGCACGACGATGGTCGTGTCGTCAATGGCCTGCGCAAGGCTCAGGCCGCTGCCTGTGGTCTGAGCGTCTTCGCCGGCGTCTTGCGGGTCGCTCAGCGCGCCGTTGATCGCCTCGGCGATGCGGGCCGAGACGGTGTGGTAGCGGTACTGCGGCATGAGGGTGAGGGTCAGCCTGCTGACGATGGCGGGCATCGTGATTGGCCGGACGATTCGCGCGCCGCCGCGGATGACCGCGGAGGTCGGGGTCTGTGCATCTTCGAGGTAGAGGGTGCCGGCGCCCATCGCGAAGACGCCCTGGCCCGGGAGCGGGCCTGAGATCGGTGAGATCATCAGTTGCCCGCCCGCGAGGTTGGTCGCGGAGTGCAGCGTGGTGACGCGGATGTCAAACTCATCGTCCATCTGCGCGCCTTGGGCGGGGATGACGACTTCGAGTGCGACGAGGGCGGCGTTCTCAGCCTTGGCCAGCTCGCGAAGGTCTGGCAGGGGGTTGCCGTTGGCCTCGTAGACCTTTGCCAGCGGGCGCGCGAGTGCGAGCTCTGAGCCCTTGTCACCTTTGCCCTTGCCAAGGCCTGTGACGATCCCGATCCCGCGCAGAACGGTTGAGCCGTGGCCGGCAATGCGGGCAAGCTCTTGCACGGTGACGTTGTCGGCGGTGGGCCGTGACTCGGCGGCTGGGCGGCTGTCAGCGGCGGGTGCCTGAGCGAGTTGGCGCGCGCTGACGCCGGGCGTTAGCAGCAGGGCCAGAGTCAGGGCGAGGGCCAGGGCGAGAACGCTGGCCGAGGCGCGGGGCGTGCGCGAGTGGTCGGCAATCGGTGCGCGTGCTGGCCCGTGGTCTGCGGTCATGCTGCCCATGACGCAAGGCGCGTGCCGGGGGCGGTGGGGGTGGTGGGGGTGGTGGGGGCCGCGCTGATACTCGTGCGCCGGTGTCAGTGCGCTGGTGTCAGTGCGCTGGTGTCCGTGCGCTGGGGTAAGTGCGCTGGGGTCCGTGCGCTCATCAGGGGCCGAAGAGCCCGTCAAGCACGCGGGTGATCCAGTTCTTGGTGGCTGCGTCCTTGACGTCGCCTGTGTGCTCGATGCGGATGACCAGGTTCGCGAGCTGCGTGCTCTGGACGGTGTTGGCAGAGGTGATGTCTTTGGGGTCGCAGAGGCCTGAGAGGACCAGGGTCTTGGTTTCGCGGTCGTTAATGATGGTTTCGCGGGCCTCGACCAGGAGCAGGCCGTTGGGCTTGACATCCATGACCAGGCCGCTGACCTGGGCGGTCAGTCGGTCTTTGCGCTCGCTGGTGCCCTGGCCCTTGTAGTTGGATGAGCCGCTGCCACCGACGTTGGGAGTGTTGGAGCCGATGCCGTCTTTAACTTCGCCGTCACGGAGCAGGGCGCGGAGGCTGGGGAACTGGCGGAGCTCGGCGCGGAGGTCGTAGTTTTCTGTGGTGTCGAGGTTCTGTTCGAGCTTCTGGGTGCTGACCTCGTTGATGATGACCTGGACCTTGTCGTTCTTTGCGTGCTGGCGCGGCTTGATGGGCTTGACCACGAAGAGTCCGGCCTGCTCGAGCGAAAGCCCGGCGCGCGCGGCGGGGGCGGGCTCTTGCGCGCTCGGTTGAGCGGCGGCTGGCGAAGCAGAATCGGGCTGGCCTGAGCTGGGCTGGCCTGAGCCGGGCTGGGGTGAAGTGGGGGCTGGCGTCGACTCGCGCTCGGGTTCTGGGGGCATCGGAGCGTGAAAGAGGCTCTGGGCGTGCGCCGTGACCGCGGCAGCGAGTGTGAGCGTGAGCGCAACCATCGCGCGGGCCGTGGCATGGTTGAAGTGATGTTGAGGGGCTTTATTGGGCATGGCGTCTCGGCGGTGTTCAGGGGCTCTGGGCGTTCGACAGTGGCGCGAGGGCCGGGAGCGGGTCGGTGGCGAGGCTGGCCTCGTCGTCGGTGAGTGTCATCACGGCGCGGCCGCGGCCGTTCATGCGGGCGGTGAGCGTGCGCTTTGAGTTGTCGATCGAGAGGCGGACCAGCTCGCCGTCGCGGGCGTTCTCGGTGGCGCGGGCCTTGGCCCTGACCACCAGCGGCCCGCTGATGCACTCAACCCAGACCTCTTCGCCGCGGCGGATGACGATGGGCGTGGTCACGTCGCTGGCGGTGATGGGGCGGCCGGGCTCGATGCGGCGGCGGGCGGTGGTGCCGATGAGCTGATCGAGGCGGGTTGGCTCGGCCTGGCCCGCGGGCTGCCAGCGCTCATCAAGGCGGACCGAGGCGGCGTCGATTGGCGCGTCACGGCTGAGGGCGACGGCGGCGACAGGAACCCGCGTGCGGACGCGCGTCACGGCTTGCACGCTGGCGTCCAGCGCGACTCGGTCGCCCGCGAAGGCCTCAACGCGCACGGGCGTGCGGCCGTTGACGCCGAAGCCTGAGATGGTGATCCGTGCCCTCCAGTCGGCGGGGGTTGGACGATCAAGCCAGGGCGCGTCGCGCGTGCTTGAAGCCTCAAAGCGGACTTGGACGTCTTGCTCGGGCAGGCTCAGTTCGCGTGCGATTTGCTGACTGATCAGTGCGCGCATCGTGCCGGGAAGGGTCAGCGGATCGGACGAGGGCTGTGCGGGCGCGTTGGTGGTAGAAGAACTGGGCGGGGTGGAGGTAGCTTCAACGGCGGTCGGCGCGGGGCTGATGAGTTCAGAGCTCGCGAGCACGGAGGTGGTAGGCGCGTCTGGGGTGAGAGCAGCGGCAGGCGCGGGCGTGGGGGCAGGCGTGGTAGCAGGCGTGGTAGCGGGCGTGGGGGCAGGCTGAAGGGTTTCTTCAGGCGCGTCATCGCTGGCTGCTTCGATCAGCACGCTCGTGGTGCGGCCCCGGACCAGTGTGGTGCCGAGGTTTGCGCCAGCGGCTTCGAGCAGCGAGCGCACTTTGTCACGCCTGATGACGATCGCACCGGCGGTGCCGCTGGGGACCTCGCTGGCGTGCAGAACCACCAGTGTGCCGAGCTGAGCGGCGGCGGGGCCGGTGAGCTGCGCCACATCGCGCAGCAGCACAGGCGCGTCGCCCGGGACGCTGACGCTGGCGCGCATGACAATTACGGTGGCCGGTTGGTCGGCGGCTGAACGCGCGGCGTGCGTCTGGGCCGGTGTCTGTGCGTGCGTGCTGGCCGCGGCGGGGCCGAGGGCAAAGGCCATAACGGCGAGGGCGAGCGTCAGCGTGCGGCGTGTGGTGCTCATGCGTGGCTTAGGTGCGTGTCAGGGCTTAAGAGCGGCGCAGGTTGCTGACGGTTTGGAGGGTCTGGTCGGCGGCGCGGATGGTGTTGCTGTTCATCTCGAAGGCGCGCTGGGTGCGGATCAGATCGATCAGCTCGCGGGTCGGGTCAACGGCGCTGCCCTCGATGAAGCGCTGGATCAGGCTGCCGTAGCCCTCGGTCTCGGGGGTGCCGTTGACGGCAGGCCCGCTGGCGGCGGTGGCCTCGTACATGTTGGCGCCGATCTGCTTGAGCCCTGCGGGGTTGATGAACGAGGCAAGCTCGATAGCGCCGATCTCCGAGGGTTCCAGCGCGCCGCTCTCACGAACAAAGACGCGCCCGGTGCGGTCGATGGTCAGCTCGGTGGCGTTCTCAGGGATCGACAGCGGCGGGTCAAGGCGGCGGCCAGAGTCAGCGGCCAGAACGATCTCGCCGGCGGCGTTGCGCGTGAAGCTGCCGGTACGGGTGTAGGCAAACCCGCCCGGGCTGTCGGCGGCCTGGACGCGGAAGAACCCTGCACCGTCGATAGAGATGTCGAGCTCGCGGTCGGTGTTGATCGGCGGGCCCTGGGTGAACTCAACTTGCGTGCCCGTGACGCGGACGCCAAGGCCCACGTAGAGCCCGATGGGGCGCTGCTCGCCGGTGGCGTTGACGGTACCGGGCTGCTGCCGCTCGACGTAGAGCAGGTCTTCAAAGTTGGCGCGGCTGGGCTTGAAGCCCGGGGTGTTGACGTTGGCCAGGTTGTTGGCCGTCACGTCAAGGCTGGTGTTGAGCGCGGAGAGGGCCGAGGCGGCGGAGTGGAGGCTGATGATCGCCATGGGTTCTTTCTGCGTGAGTGAAGGGGTTTAGGCGAGGCGTGCGAAGGTGTTAATGACGCGGCCCATGATCTCGTCGTGCATCTGGATCATCCGGCTGCCGCTGCCGGCGGCGCGCTCGGCCTGGCCGATGTCGAGCATCGCGCGGACGGCGTCTGTGCCCGAGCGTTCGATATTGCGCTGGATGACGCGGGCTGTTGCGGGCTCGAGGGTGGCGCTTTGCGGGGCCTCGTAGAGCCCCGAGCCGCGCTTAGAGAGCTGGGTGGGGTCGTCAATGGTGACCACGCCCAAACGTGCGACGGCGGTGCCACCTTGGATGATCGAGCCGTCGGGGTCGATGGTGACCGGCAGGCCGCTGCGCAGGGTTATGGCGCGGCCGCCGTCGCTGAGCACGGGGATGCCTGTGGAGGCCTGGACGAGCTGGGCGTTGCTGTTGAGGGTGAGGCGTCCGTCGCGGGTCAGTCGGGCTTTGCCGTCACCGCCTTGAACGCGCAAGAAGCCTTCGCCTTCGAGGGCGACGTCAAGGTCGTTGCGGGTGGATTCGAGGGCGCCTTGGGCGAAGCGGACGCGGTTGGGCGCACCTGAGACCCCGCCGCCGAGCCTTTCGAGCAGGGCGTTTGAGGGCAGCGAGGTGATGCCGTCCTCTTGGCGGGCGGCGTCGCGGGCCATGGTGGCGGTCAGGTCGGGCTTGAAGCCGGCGGTCTCGCTGTTGGCGAGGTTGTTGGCGGCAACGTCCATGCGGTAGAGGGCGTTGAGCGTGCCCGAGGCGGAAATGTATAGCCCGTAGTTCATGGATGGGTCTCCGCTGGTGTGTGGCCCGAGGTGCCCCGCATCAGCCCGCGCAGGCGGTACGCCTGATCGCGCACAAGCTGCGCCTGACGGGCCTGGTCCTGCGCAGCCTCGGCGTGCTGCTGGGCGTGTTGATGGGCGTGCAAAGCGGCGGCGGCGCGGGCCATGCGGGTGATCTCGGCCCCCAGGCGGGCCATGTCAAGGCCGGGCTGCTTGCGTGCGAGATCTCGCAGGCTTAGGGCCTGATCTCGTTGATCGGTCGCGCTGCGGTCTTGCGGGGTGGTCTGTGGTTTGAGGCCCATCGCGCGTGCTCCGTCGCTTGGTGCGTGCGGAGCAGAGACTCAAACGGCGTGCCAGCCACTGACCCGGGGTGGCGGAAGCTGGTGGCGCGGGGGTGAGCGCGCGGGCGAGAAGCGGACTCAGTTCTTCAGGCCGCCGCACGAGCCGCGGGCTTTGCCGCACCCGCACATGCCCGAGTGGACGTGCCCGCCCGCGGTGCTTGCACTGGGGGTGCTTCCGGCGGCGGTACCTCCGGCGGCGAAGGTGCTGGCGATGCGCTTGAAGTGACGACCTTTGGACTCGGGGTCGGTTACGGGCTTGTCGGCGTCGGCCATAGAGCGAATGAGCTCGAGCCTGGTGCCGTCGGCAGCTGTGTACTCGTAGATGGGCATGCGGAACTCTATGAGGTCGAGGCCGGTCGGGTGCGGTGGGGGCAGGGGCGGAAGGTGGGCGGGCTGGTCGGCTTGCAGATAACCTGCCACCTATGAGCACACTGACTTTATCGCCGGCCTGGCAGGCCCTGACGGCCCACGCACAGAGCACCGAGGGCACGCACCTGCGCGACTTGTTCGAAGCCGACCCCGCGCGGTTTGAGCGTTACACGCTGCGGCTGGGACCGATCCTGCTGGACTACTCCAAGCACCGCATCGACGCGCGGACGCTTGAGCTGCTGATGAAGCTGGCCCGCCAGCAGGGCGTTGAGGCGCTGCGCGACGCGATGTTCGCCGGCGAGCGGATCAACGTGACTGAGGACCGCGCGGTGCTGCACACGGCGCTGCGCAACCGCCCGGCTGCCGGCGGCGGGCAGGCACGACCGATCTACGACCGGGGCGTGAACGTGATGCCCGAGGTGCTGGCGACGCTGGAGCGGTTCACGGCGTTTGCCGAGCGCATCCGGACCGGCGCGCACCGGGGGCACACCGGCGCGCGGATCACTGATGTTGTCAACATCGGGATCGGCGGCTCGGACCTTGGCCCAGTGATGGTCTGCGAGGCGCTTAAGGCGTACTCGCAGCGCGATTTGCGGGTTCATTTTGTGTCGAACATCGACGGGACGCACATCGCCGAGACGCTGCGCGGCTTGGACGCGGCGACGACCTTGTTTGTCGTGGCCAGCAAGACCTTTACCACGCAGGAGACGCTGACGAACGCGCAAACGGCGCGGGCGTGGCTGGTGGAGCGGCTGGGTGCAGGGGCGGGCGAGGCCGGCGCGGTGGCCAAGCACTTTGTCGCAGTGAGCACCAACGCCAAGGAGGTCTCGTCGTTCGGGATCGACACGGCCAACATGTTCGGGTTCTGGGATTGGGTCGGCGGTCGGTACAGCCTGTGGTCGGCGATTGGGTTGTCCATTGCGCTGTCGATCGGGCGTGACAACTTCATGGCGCTGCTTGACGGCGCGCACGAGATGGACGAGCACTTCCGCACCACGCCGCTGGAGCAGAACTTGCCGGCGGTAATGGGCCTGCTGGGCGTGTGGTACAACAACTTTTTGGGTGCGCACACGCACGCGCTGCTGCCTTACGACCAGTACCTGCACCGCTTCGCGGCGTACTTCCAGCAGGGCGACATGGAGTCCAACGGCAAGCAGGTCAGGCGTGACGGCTCGGCGTGCGACTATCAGACCGGCCCGGTGATCTGGGGCGAGCCTGGGACCAATGGTCAGCACGCGTTCTATCAGCTCATCCACCAGGGGACCAAGCTGGTCACCTGTGACTTCATCGCGCCGATCAACACGCACAACCCGGTCAGCCCGCCCGGCACGCCCCCGGGCGAGCATCACCGGATTCTGCTCTCGAACTTCTTTGCGCAGGCCGAGGCGCTGGCGTTCGGCAAGACCGAGGCGCAGGTGCGGGCTGAGCTGGTCAAAGAGGGTTTGGGCGGCGAGGCGCTGGAGCGGCTGGTGCCGCACAAGGTGTTCGCGGGCAACCGCCCGAGCAGCTCGATTTTGGTGGATCAGATCACGCCGCGGACGCTGGGGATGCTGGTGGCGATGTACGAGCACAAGATTTTCGTGCAGGGTGCGGTCTGGGGGATCAACAGCTACGACCAGTGGGGCGTGGAGCTGGGCAAGCAGCTGGCGAAGGCGATCTTGCCTGAGCTAAGCACGCCGGGGCCGGTGACGGCGCACGACTCGAGCACGCGCGGGTTGATCAACCACTTCAAGTCGCGCGTCGAGCGGTAAGTGGGCCTGTCGCGGCGGCAGAAGCAAGCTGCTCCGTAAACGTCCGGTGTATCGCGGGCCGTGGTGCAAAGGGAAACGCGTGCTCTTTCGCCTTGTTCGCTGCGCTCACGCTGCACCTTCCCCTCGGCCTTAGAGCTGGGCGGGGTAAGGACCTTGGTGTCGGGTCTTCCCCACCGACAAAGTCGGCGGGGGAGGTGGCGAGCAACGCGAGACGGTGGGGGAACTTTCAGACAGAGGCCTGCCTGGCGAGAGCGTTTCCTACAGCGCGCAACCAAATCAGCCCCGGCGCGGGCCGGGGCTGTGGTCAGAGCGTTCTCGAGCGCGGCTGCGCGGTTGATCGGCGCGTCTTAGACGCTGCGGCGGCGGCGCGAGACGACGAGGCCGGCGAGGGCCAGGCCGGCTGCGGCCCCGGGGGTGGGGATGTTGGTGAAGGTGAAGCCGGTGATGGCCTGGCGGTCACCACCAAAGGGCCCGTTGGCGCCGGCGAAGCCAACCCAGGCCTTGCCGTCTTCGTCGAAGGCTGAGGCCTTGCCGAGGTCAACCTTGACATTGCGGAGGATGACCTGCCCATCAAGGAAGACATTCATCAGGCCGGGGACGTAGGTGATGCGAACGCGGTTGGCGATGCCGTCAGCGGTGCGCAGTATGTTGTTGGGTACGGGGACGGAGGCGATGGCGGGCCCGTTGGCCATGAGGCCCGAGGGCCCGGCCTGGCGGATCTCGATGGCGGGGTTGCTGCCGGTGCGGATGCCGATGGCGACGGCACTGCGGATGCCGCCGAGCCCGAGCTCGCGTCCGCCGGTGCCCAAGGCGGTAGCGGCGCGGTTCTGGATAACGAAGGCGAGGCCCTCACCAACGGGCGAGCCGCCGGAGGCCAGGTAGGTGAAGGAGGCGTCGAAGCCCTGAGAGACGTGCTGCTTTTGCTTGATGAACGCGGTGCCGAAGCGGTGGGCGGCGGCGGGAGTCAGGGCGAGTTGACGCGAAAACAGGGTGGAGTTTGCGTTGAGCTGCCACTCGTTTCGATCCGAGAGGGCGGTGGTAGCAACGCCTGCGCTGGCAGAGGTGATGGTCACGGCGGCGGCGGCAACGGCAACGGCGGTCAGCAAGGCGGTGTTCCCACGCATAGCACGGCTCCTAAATGAGGTCAGATCTTTTCGTTCGCAGAGCTTGAGGGGCTCGGGCCCGACGGACAGAGCATCCAATAGGCTCTGAAAGTGTGCCACCGATCTTACGTCGTGCCCGCGAGTTGGGGCTCTTGGCAGAGCGATGGGGCAATCTTGGTAATCTAGGGGCGGCCCGGGGTGGGTTGCGGCGCGGGGTGCGGACGTCCGCTATCCTCGGGGCCCATGGTGCATCCTTGGCATGATCTAACTCCAACGGCGGGCACGGGCGATTTGCCCGGGCACTTTAAGGCCGTGATAGAGATCCCGCAGGGCTCGAACCTGAAGTTTGAGCTGGACAAGGGGTCCGGGATGCTCAAGCTGGACCGTGTGCTTTCGTCGGCGGTGTACTACCCGGCGAATTACGGGTTCATCCCGCAGACTTTGGGGGAGGATCACGACCCGCTGGACGTGCTGGTGTACTGCACCGAGGCCATCCCTCCGATGACCGTGTGCGAGGCGCGGGCGGTGGGCGTAATGACGATGCTGGACCAGGGCGAACCGGACGACAAGATCATCGCGGTGCTCAGCAGCGACCCGATCTACGGCGAGCGGCGCACGCTGGACGATTTTCCGCAGCACACGCTCAAGATGCTGCGCCGGTTCTTTAAGGACTACAAGACGCTGGAGCTCAAGCAGGTTGAGGTCGACCAGATCAAGCCCGCCAGTGAGGCGGACCGGATCATCGAGGCGAGCCTTGACCGGTACTTCAAGGCGCGGCAGCGCGGGACGATCAAGGGTTTGATCAGCTAGGCGGGCCGGCAACGGAGGCAATCAATGGCCACGACCAAGGTTCTGATCTCACGCGAGCAGATCGCGGCATGTGTTTCGGCGATGGGCGAGCGGGTCTCGAGAGACCTGCGGGCCGAGCAGGCCGCGGCGGTGGCGCGGGGCGAGCCGCTGCAGCCGGTGACGCTGGTACCGGTGCTGACTGGCGCGCTGGTGTTCGCTGCGGACCTGATCCGGAGCATGGATGTGCCGCTGAGCATCCGCCCGGTGACGCTAAGCAGCTACCCGGGGGCGTCGACGACAAGCCAGGGCGTAACGTCGCCACACTCGTTGCCGGGCGACCTCAAAGGCCAGCGTGTGCTGATCGTGGACGACATTTTGGACTCTGGGCAGACCCTTGGGCTGCTGCGGCGAGTGTTCGCGGCGCAGGGCCCAGCGAGCCTGCGGATCGCGGTGCTGCTCAACAAGCGCAAGCCGCGCGGGCGTACCGAAGAGGTGCCTGTGGAGTACTCGGGCTTTGACATTGATGATCGGTTTGTGGTGGGGTACGGGCTGGATCACGATGGGCTATACCGCAACTTGCCTGACGTTTCGGAACTCATCCTGTGAGCGCCCCCGCGCTGCCCTCGACCCCCGGCCTGACGACCGCTGGCCTGCTGCAGGACGGTGAGGTGGTGATCGTGGCGTGCAAGCCCAGCCTGTGGTTCATCTTGCTGCGCAAGGCCGGCTCGTTGCTGCTGGCGGGGGCGGTGGCGCTGGCGGCGTATTTGATTGACGTGGTCGGGGTGGTGGACTTGGGGCGGCCTCAGGCCGTGGCGGCGGCCGGGGTTGTGTGCACCTGCGGGGTGCTGATCTGGCTGACGATTGACCGCGCGACGCGGCTGTACATGCTGACGGACCGGAGGATCGTGCGCGTGAGTGGTGTGCTGCGGCAGAGCGTGGCCGAGGCGCGTTTGACCGATGTGGTCAACCTGACGCTGTATCGGTCGCTACGAGAGCGGCTGTTTGGGCTCGGGACGATCGTGGTGAGCACGGCGGCTGCGGGCGGCGTGGCGGGTGAGTTTTCGTGGTTCATGATCGACCAGCCGCACCAGCGGGTGGCGCTGACCCGCGAGGCGATTGACAAGGTTGCGGGGCGCGGGCGGTGAGTGCGCAACAGGGCGAAAGTGCGGGGGACGGGCAGGGCGCGCGAGATGGCCACAGCGCGCGGGGCGATCGCGCGGTGGGATTGGTGGTAATCGGTCTGACCGGCGGAATCGGGGCCGGGAAGTCGGCCGTAGCGCGGGCGTTTGCGCGGGCCGGGGCGGCGGTAAGTGACTCGGACGCGACTGCGCGGGCGCTGCTGAAGACGCCGGGCGTCCGAGACAAGCTGAAAGAGTGGTGGGGGCCGGGGGTGCTGGACGCCGAGGGCGAGGTTGACCGGGCGTTTGTCGCGGCGCGAGTGTTTGCCGACGCTGCGCAGCGGTCGCGCCTGGAGGGGCTGATCCACCCGCTGATCCACCTTGAGCGCGGCGAGGAGATGCAGCGGGCGATCAAGGCGGGGGCGCGCGTGTTTGTCATCGATGCGCCGCTACTGCTCGAAGCGGGGCTGGAGACAGAGTGCGATGCGGTGGTGTTCGTTGATACGCCGCGCGAGGTGCGGTTGGCGCGGGTCAAGGCCACGCGCGGGTGGGACGAGCATGAGTTGGATCGGCGCGAGGCGGCCCAGTGGTCACTTGAGCGCAAGCGGGCGGCGGCGAGGTTTGTGGTCGATAACTCGGCTGACGGGGGGCCGGTGAGTGAAGGCTCGCACCTGGACGCGCAGGCACGGACGGTGCTGACGGCGTTGTTGGGGCGTGGCTGGACCGGGCCGGACTCGGCTGGTGCAGGCGCGTGAGTGTGGGCGGCGCGTGAACGGGCGGCCCAAGTTCGGGCGGAGCGAGTGCTGATGCGCGAGTGCGGGGTGGGCGGCTTGCCTCGGGGGTGGCGAACATCTAAACTGGAGGCCCGCGCGAGAGCGTGGGAGCAGTCCCCTGGGCGCGTGCCGGAGTGGCCAATCGGGGCAGACTGTAAATCTGTTGGCTTAACGCCTTCGGGGGTTCGAATCCCTCCGCGCCCACTTCTCTACTTTGACGGGGCCTACGCCCCAGCACCAACCGACACCGGTCCCGAAAGGGCATCGGGGTTGTGTGCTTGACGGGGCTCGCTCGTTTGCGCGCGCTGCGGCGGCGGGCGTTGCTCGCGCTGAATGCTGATGCGCGGCGGGCGGGCGGTTTGGGGGCTACGGCGTGAACGGCGGCGAGCGGAAGGGTGGGGAGGGCGTGGGAGCGTGGGGGCGTGGGGGGGCCGAGAATACCGGGGGGGGCGGGCCCGATCAGTGGGCCGGCCTCGACGGCTCTCACGGCAGAAACATTTTTGGCCCAATGGCGTCTCGGCTCCGCATGTACTGCGGGTTGGGGGATGTTCGCACACCACGCGGCCAAGGAGCCACAGATGATCGCGCACGCCACACAGCGGATGTTAAAGATTGGGACAATCGGCGCTGCGCTGGTCGCGGCCGGACTTGGCGGGATGGCGTTCGCTGGCCCGCTGTTGCCGCCGGCTGGGCCGGTGGCACCGACGAACAAGACGCTGCAGGAGGTGGAGCCGCGCATCGCGATCAATGCGACCAACACGCCGGGCGATGCCAACAGCGTGTTTATCATTACGCAGAGCGGCTCCTATTACTTTGCGAGCAACCTCACCGGCCAGTCGGCCAAGCACGGCATAAGGCTCAACGCCCCCAACATCACCATCGATCTCAACGGTTTCTCATTGATCGGCGTCGCCGGCTCGCTCAACGCATTCACGTCAGGCGGCGCACTCAGCAACAACGTCACCGTGCGCAACGGCATCGTGCGTTCGTGGGGCAACGGGGGCGTGCACCTGGTTGATCAGGTTGGCAGCAAATCCATCGTGCAGAACATCCACGCCATCGGCAACGGCTGGGACGGCATCAACGTGGGCCAAGATTCCACCGTTGAGAATTGCATCGCCGAGGGCAACGGGCAGAACGGCTTCCGCGTCGCTAGCGGCGGCGTGGTGCGTGGCTGCGTCGCCAAGTCAAATGCACAGGCGGGCTTTCGCCTTGGCATTGCGTCGCGGGCCACGGATTGCGTCGCCAACAACAACGCCTTGCAAGGCATCGATGCCAGCACCAACTGCGTGCTCTCTGGCATCACGGCCTACACCAACGGCGGCGCAGGCATCGATATGGGCGCGAGCAGCGTACTCACCGCCAGCGCGTCCAATCAAAACACCGGAAACGGCATCACCACCAGCTTTGGGTGCGTGGTCCGCGATTGCACCGCAACTAATAACATCGGTAACGGCATCGCCGTAGGCGACGGCAGCCGCGTGGAGTCGTGCGTCTCCCGGAACAACACCGGCAACGGCATCAGTGCCGCTTCGGGCTGCTCCATCATCAACAACACCTGCACCCTCAACGGCTTCGGTGTCGCGAACGGAGCGGGTATCCTGGCCACCGGGGGCGACAACCGCATTGAAGGTAATAATTCTGTGGGTGCCGACCGCGGTATCGACGTCGACGGCGCTGGCAACATCATCATCAGGAACACCTGCAGCGGCAACGCCACAAACTGGACCATCGTCGCCAATAACTATTACGGCCCCATCATCGATCGCACCGGCGCCGCCACCGCCGGCGTGAACGGGAGCGGGGCTGCCAGCACCCTGACCACCACCGACCCCAACGCCAACTTCTCGTATTGAACATTTTGTCGCTGCACTTTGCTAGGAGACCACCAATGAACGCACAGACCGCTCGGACCGTTGGTTTCGCAACCATCGCCACCGCCGTGCTCATCTCTATGGCGGGTTTCGTGTTCGCCGGGCCGCTCACGCCACCGGTGGGGCCGGTAGCCCCGACGAACAAGACGCTGCAGGAGGTCGAGCCGCGCACGCCCCTCTCTCAGTCGCAGGTCCCCATCACCATCTCGCAGCCGGGATCTTATTACCTGACGGGAAACCTTTTCGCGCCCTCTCTCGTGACGGCGATCATCACCGTCAACGCCCCCGGCGTCACGCTCGATCTCAACGGCTTCCAAATCGACGGCGTGTCCGAGGTCGGCGAGGCAACGCACGCGATCAAGATCAACGCCGTCGCCGCCCGCTGCAAGGTGCTGCGGGGTTCGGTCATCGAGGCGACCGGTAACGGGATCGATTGCGACGCGCCGGACTCTTCGTTCACCGAGATCCACGCCGCAAGGTGCAGGCTGGACGGGATCAGCATCGCAGGCGGTGCGATCGTCGAGCGGTGCGTGTTCACGGGTAACGGCGGCGACGGACTCGACTCGGTTGGCTTCGAGCGCTCCGTCATCCGGGGCTGCATCGCCACCGGCAACGCCGGGAGCGGGTTCGAGGTGAGCGGAGTTATCGAGGGCTGCGTGTCTCAAGCAAACGGCGGCAACGGCTTCACCGGCGGGGGCACGATCACTCGGTGCCAAGCGACACAGAACAACGGCTATGGCATCAACATCAGCAGTGGCATTGTCTCCGAATCCGACGCCTCGGGGAACACCGACGGCGGAATCCGCGCCGGGAGCAACGTGGTCGTATCCCGGTGCGTCGCGCAGCTCAATTCCGGCCCCGGCATCACCCTTACGTGGCGAGGTATTGCACTCGACAACAACTGTTCACAGAACGGAGGAACCTTCGGCAACACTCAGCCGAACATTTTGGTCCTCAATAACGACAACCGAATCGATGGAAACACCTGCACAAATGCCAACCGCGGTATCGACGTGGTCGGCACCGGTAACATCATTGTCCGTAATACCTGCTCGGGAAACGCCACCAACTGGGCCATCGTCGCCAACAACAGAGTCGGTCCCATCGTCGTCGCACCAAACAGCGTTGCCATCAGCGGCGACACCGGCGGCGCTGGCATCGGCTCGACCAACCCATGGTCAAACTTCACGTTCTAAGCTAGCTTAAACCGCGTTGAATCGCGTCGATCCTCACCGACCCCTAAATGGCGATGTCGCGGGGTAGGGCCAACGCCCCGCCCTGCGGCTCGCTGCGCCCGCCAAGGTTGCGGGCCCAATGGGAGCGATTGCGAATGGTCTCACACGGCACCGATCGCGTGTGCGTCGCGGTCGCAGAGGTTCGCGGTGCCGCCGCCCATGGATGCCGGGAGTTTGCGTGGGCGGACGGTCGCGTCGCGTTTGCGGCTGCGCTCGCAGAGCGGCTCGGCCCGCAGGTCTGCAACGGTGACGGCGGTCGACGCCGGGCCCAGCGTTATGCGCGAGACGTTGAAGAGGTCGGCCAACTCGGCGGGGTTGAACCGTGCAAGCTTGCCCTCGTCGTCGGGCAGCGTTAGGCCCATGTCCAGCGGGTTCTCGACGCCGAGAGACTTCTTGGCCCCCTCAACGGCGACCATCGCGCGTTCGCGAAGGGCCATGACGTTGGTCCACGCGGGGTCGGCCGAGACGGCGAACGCCGGTTGGCCGAAGGAGGGTTGGCCCGCTGCTAAGCCGTGCGCGATGAACCGCTTAAGGTGTACGCAGGTTTGCGGGTCGGCGCTCTGGCCGGGCTCGCCGACCTTCCACAGCGCGCGGTAGACCTCGTCGGCGGTATGACAGAGCACCGGGGCGAGCAAGCGGGAGAGCCCGTCGACGAGCACGAAGAGCACTGTCTGTGTGGCACGGCGTCGCGGGCTGCCCGGCGCGTCGCAGTAGAGTCGGTCTTTGATGGCAGCGCAGTACACGGCGCTGAGGGTATTGTTGGCGAAGTCGTAGAGCGCCAGGTGTGCGGCACGGAACTCATAGTGCTGATAGGCGGTTGTGGCCGCGCGAGAGAGGGTGTTGAACTGGTCCAGCACCCAGGCGTCCAGCGAGGTTGGCGCGAGCCCTGCCAGATCAACACAGTGCCCGGCGTTGGGCTGGTGGCCGTCGCCCTCGCCCTCGACGCTGGGCGTGAAATCGAAGAGGTTGCTGAGCATGAAACGTAAGGTATTGCGGATCTTTCGGTAGCTTTCGCCAGCGGCATCAAAGTAGCTCTCGTCGGCCTTAACATCGTTCTCATACGCTAGCGAGCTGACCCACCAGCGCAGCACGTCGGCTCCGTACTTGGCGAGCAGGCCCTCAACGCTGTCACCCTTTGATTTGCTGAATTTCTTGCCGTCTTTGTCGACCATGAACCCGTGGGTCAGCAGGGTCTTGTAAGGCGCGCAGCCCATCACGCCGAGGGCCGGCAGCAGCGAGAGCTGGAACCATCCTCGGTGCTGGTCTGAGCCTTCGAGGTACAGGTCGATAGGGAAGCCAAGCCCGCGCTGACGCATGCAACTGTTCCAAGAGCTGCCGCTCTCAAACCACACGTCAAGGATGTCAGGCCCTTTGCTGAGGCCCGCGAGCGCCGCTGGCCATGCACCCAGCGCCGCGCCGGCGGGGTCAGGGTCAGTCGCAGGGTTGTAATGCTTGAGCAGTTCGGCGGGCGTCTGGGTGAACCACGCGTCGGCCCCGTGCTCACGGACAACCAGCGCCACTGCGCGGATGCTTGCGGCGGTCATGAACGCCACCGGCTCGCCCTCGGGCCCCACGCGCATGAACGCCGGGATCGGCAGGCCCCAGGCCCGCTGGCGGCTGATGCACCAGTCGGGGCGGCTCTCAAGCATCCCGCGCATGCGGTTGCGGCCCCACTCGGGCACGAAGCGCACGGCGTCTGGGTTGGCCAGGTTGACGGCCCGCAGCGCCATCGCGCGCAGGTCAACGCCCGCCTTGCCGCCACGCCCGTCGATGGCGACGAACCACTGCTCGGTGCAGCGGAAGATCACCGGCGTCTTGCTGCGCCAGTCGTGAGGGTACGAGTGGGTAAACGTGTGGTCATGGAACAAGTGCCCGCTGGCGCGCAGGTGTTCAACGATCTCGGCGTTGGCCTTCCAGATGAACTTCCCGCGCAGCCACTCGGGCACGGTCACGTCGTACGTCCCGTTAGCGCGGACGGGGCAGTAGATGGGCAGGGCGCAGGCTAACCCGGTTTGGTAGTCCTCGGTGCCGTGGCCCGGCGCGGTGTGGACGAGCCCGGTGCCGTCATCGAGCGTCACGTAATCGGCGGCGACGACGCGGAACGCCGCGCCCTCGTGCAGCGCGTTCTCAACGAACGGGTGCTTGTAGCGCAGGCCTACGAGCTTGTCGCCGTTAACCCGCGCCAGCACCACCACCTCCTCGCTGCGGGCCATCTGACAGACCTTCTCGATCTGGTTGGCGGCCATGACCGTCACGTTGCCATCGACCCAAACCAAGGCATACTCGAGGCGAGGGTTCACCGCTATCGCGACGTTCGCCGGCAGCGTCCAGGGCGTGGTCGTCCAGATCATGAACGTCGGCGTCTGATCAGGCAGCTGCCCGGGCACGGGCTTGCCGGGCTCATTGAGCTCAACCTCGTCGCTGGCGTCGGTGGCTGGCTCGACCAGACCGAAGGCGCGATAGACCGCTTCTTTGTCCGCGGCCTCGAAGTCAACATATACGCTCATGTCCTGGCGGTCATAATACTCAAGCTCGGCCTCGGCAAGGGCCGTCTGGTTGTCGATGCTCCAGTGCACCGGCTTGAGCGCGCGGTAGACCAGCGACTGGTCCATCAGCCCCGCGAGCACCTCAAGGGTCGCGCCCTCGAAGCTCGGGGTCATCGTCAGGTATGGATGAGCGTAGTCGGCGTTGGTCAGCAGGCGGGTCATCTGCTGTTTGTGCAGCTCTACGTACTTGGTTGCATACGCCTGGCACGCGGTGCGGACGGACATCTTCCGCTCACCCTCGGGCATTGCCTGCAGCTTGGCCAACTCTTTCTTCTCGGCAAGCTCGGTCATCACCTTGTGCTCGATAGGCAGGCCGTGGCAATCCCAGCCCGGCACAAACGGAACATCAAACCCGGCCATCGTCCGGGCTCGGACCACGAAGTCCTTGAGACACTTGTTCATCAGGTGCCCGAGGTGGATGCTGCCGTTGGCGTACGGCGGGCCGTCGTGCAGCACAAACCGCGGGCGGCCCTCGCCCAGCTCGCGCAGCTTGGCATACAAGCCGATGCCGTCAAGGGCGTTCCAGCGCTGCACGCTGGCCGGCTCGTTCTTGACCAGGTCGGCTTTCATGCCGAAGGTCGTCTGCGGAAGGTTCAGGGTGTCCTTGAACGGGTTGCCCTTGCGCGGCTCGCCTATGGCTGGATTCGTGGCGGCAGTGAGAGGCGGGGCGGAAGTGCGGGGCGTGGGGGGCGTGGGGGGAGTGGAAGCGGACATGGCGGAGAATCCTTGAGCTTGGCCTCAGCGGGTCGGGGCCCGGCGGTCACGGCCGAAGTGTGTGCTTGCTGCGGGCGAACGCCCAGTGTACGGAGCGACGCCGGAACGGGAAACTCACCAGCGACCTGTGCGGCGCCGCGCTTTGAGCTGCAGGTCTGGCAGGAGGGTGGTGAGTAGATCGTGCGGTTTGAACAGCGACGCCAACGAGCCCGCCCAGACCCCGTAGCCCCAATGCGAGGGCGATGCAGGCAACGGCGGACCTCTCAAGCCCCTCTACGGGGCCAGCGAATTCGAGCAGCGATGGTGCGGCAGTGCGTCATGGGCGGAGGATGATAGCATTTCCAAGCCGTGCCCCGCTGCAGCCAGGTTGAGGCTGCCCTGCAGGATGTTGAGTGAAGCAGCGTCGACAGCGGGCGATCTTCGACAAGCGGGGCATCCGCTCTCTCGGAAAGTCGCTGTCATCAGCAGATTCACGTCCCATCAGCACGCCCGGCGCGCTGCAGCGGTGCAGCTCTACGATCGACCACCGCCGCTTATCGGCTCGGGGCGTCAGTAACCAGACGCACCGCCAACGGTTCCGCGGCGGGCACAAACCTTTGCGTTAGTGGCGGCCCTTTGAGCACGAGGTGTCGATCCGCTAACGAAGTACCGCGTGCAAACAAGTAATAACGCGAGCCTTCCTCCTCAGGCCTCTGGAAGACGGACGTCTTAGGCCCCAGCTCTCAGGCGTTAAGCATTGGCACACAGCAACGAGAGAATCTTTGACACAGCTATCCCCTTCAAGACGCTCAACCACATTCGTATCCCGTCGCGGCGACTGAGCCGGGCAGTTTCACCCTGCCCGCAAGCTGCCGACGCGTTCGCGTTCGCCGGCCAGAAGGCTGAGCTTATCAACACGAGCGTCGATAGTTCAAAGCTCTGCAGATTATAAACAGATTCACGAATCAGTGTGACCACAAACGCCCGCAGTATAATCTACAAGCTCCACCGCACACCGCCGTCGCGAGCCCTCGTGCGGCGACTATCCCTAGTGGTTGCGTCGCTGGATGGGTCGGGCCGCAACAGCCTGATTTCGCACCCGAACACCCGCCGTTTACCGCAAGGCACGGCCCCGTCCAGCGACCCACCGGTGATGATCGCCTTACCCTCCAGAGATCCGCACCGGCCGCCGCACCGATGAACCCCCAAGAACCAAACCCAGCCCACATGATGGCCTGCACCGAGGTCTGGGGCGGGCACGGTCTGACCGATCAGGCCGTCGCCATGCACGGGATGGACGCCTGGATCCTTGCCAGGCCGTATCAACGCGCCGATGCGGGCGGCGATGTGCACCTGGTCAGCTCGTGCGGCACCGGGCGAATCTCCAGGCTGCTGCTGGCCGACGTGAGCGGGCATGGCGTGAAGGTCGCGCCGATTGCCGTCCAGCTCCGCACGCTGATGCGCCGGTACATGAACCATGTCGAGCAGCGCGAGTTCATCGAAAGACTGAACGCCGCGTTCGAGAGCCTGACTTCCAGCGGCGTGTTCGCTACGGCCGTGGGCGTGACGTACTTTGCCCCCACCGGCGCGCTGAGCATCACGTTGGCGGGCCACCCGCGTCCGCTGCTGTTCAACAACGCCATAAACCGCTGGCGAGAGATGCCCGCGCCGCCGTCGAGCGCAAGCTCAGCGGGCGGCACGCCCCCGGGCCTCCCGCTGGGGGTGTTTGGAGACACGCCATACCCGCCGGTCGAGTTTCGCACGACGCCCGGCGACCTGTGCGTGCTGTATAGCGACAGCCTGATTGAGGCCTCGCGTGCGAGCGGCGAGATGCTTGGCACTGAGGGGCTGGTAAAGCTGATGCAAGGCCTTGACGCGACTGAGCCAGAGCGGATGGCCAGCGGGCTTTACAACGCCGTGCTTGATTGGGCTGGCACAAGCGAACTGGGCGACGATGTAACGGTGCTGGTGCTGCGGGCCACCGGCACCAGCCGCGGCGCGAGCCTTGGCGAACGGCTCTGGGCCAGTGTGAGGTTCTTTGGCGACATCATCCGCTGGCCCCTGGGCGGGCGTACGCCCGCGTGGCCTGAGATCAGCGTGGCGAACATCATCGGGAGTATCGTGCCCGCGGCGGAGCGGCATGTGGGGCGCGGGGCGATGGACGTGTGACCAACCCCGCGCCGCCAGGCGCCCGCTACGTTTGCCCCATGCCCAGCCCCCGACCAACACTCGCCAAGATTCTCGCCACAGTCGGGCCGGCCAGCGAGTCGTATGAAGTCATCGGCAAGCTCATCGACGCGGGGGTGGCCTGCTTTCGACTGAACTTCAGCCACGGGACCCTCGAAGACCACCTCCGCCGACTCAGCGTCATCCGCAGCGCGGCTGAGGACCGCGGCGTGCCCGTGGGCGTCCTTGGTGACTTGCCGGGCCCGAAGATCCGCATCGGCACCGTTGCTGACGGCGGCGTTCGGGTCTCGGCGGGCGACGACTTCCTGATCGTTCCCGGCTCTGGCACGGCGTCAGCGCTCGAGCCCGGTGCCGCGGCCCGCGGGCCGGCGGTCTTTGACTGCACTTACGCGGGCATCTGTCGTGACGTGCGCCCGGGGCACAAGGTGCTGATCAATGACGGAGCGATCCGGGCGCTGGCCGTCGAGCCCGAGCCCGGCGACGGTGCGCGGGCCCGCGGCGTCGCGGGCGTGCTGCGCTGCCGAGTGATTACCGGTGGTTTGGTTACCAGCGGTAAGGGGATCAACCTGCCGCAGACGGAGCTTGCGATTCCCGCGCTGACGCCGCGCGACTGGACGTGCGTTGAGTGGGCCGTGCGTTATGGGCTTGACTTCCTGGCCCTGAGCTTCGTGCGCAGCGCGGCCGAGGTCCGCGAGCTCAAGGACAAGCTCGACGGCATGTGCAGCGTGGACGGCAACGCCGGTGGCATCGCCGGGGGCGCGGGCATCCCGGTGATCGCCAAGATCGAGAAGCCCCAGGCGCTGACGAACCTCGAAGAAATCGCCGCCGCCAGCGACGGGCTGATGGTCGCACGCGGCGACCTGGGCGTAGAGATGGACATCGCGCAGGTGCCGGTGGCGCAGAAGCGGATCGTCGCCGCCGCCGACGCCTTCGGGAAGCCCTGCATCGTCGCGACGCAGATGCTCGAGAGCATGATCATCAGCCCGATGCCCACGCGGGCCGAGGCGGGCGACGTGGCGACGGCGATCTTTCAGGGCGCCGACGCGGTGATGCTCAGTGCTGAGACCGCCGCGGGCCAGTATCCGGTCGTGACGGTTGAGACCATGCGCCGGATCATCGAGCACGCAGAGGCGTGGTCGCGTGAGAGCGCCCCGGCGGTCGCCAGCCCGCCGCTGAAGGTGCTGGCTTCGGGCTACCGCACCGCCAGCCTCGCGCACGGGGCTTGGTATGTGGCGCGTGACGTGCGCGCAAAGCTCATCGTGTGCTGGAGCCAGCGCGGCGGGACGGCCCGTTACCTTTCGCAGACCAGCCCGGGCATCCCGATCATCGCGTATTCCAGCAGCGTTCGCGAGACGCGACGCATGGCCCTGCTCAAAGGCGTCATCGCCCTGCGTATGGACCCGCCGCCGGACTCAAGCCTCGCCGCGTGGAACCGAGCGGTGGATCACGACCTGCTCACGCGCGAGTGGGCCAAGCTCGGCGAGCCGGTCGTGCTCATCGCGGGCCGGCCCCTGGGCGTGCAGGCCCCGGCCTCGGCGCTGGTGATTCACTATGTTGGCAGCACCGACAGCGGCTTCCACGCGTTCTAACGCCCACACCCGGACCGAGCTCGGAGCATCACGACATGCGTTCGCACCGTACCGCGGCCATCCTGAGCACTGGCGACGAGCTGGTCCTCGGCCAGTTGCAAGATACCAACGCACGCTGGCTGGCCCAGCGCCTGACCGACCGTGGCGTCCGCGTCGTTGAGATCGCCGCCGTCGGTGACGAGCTTGCGGAGCTGGCGAGTGCGATAGTGCGCCTGAGCGCCAAGGCCGATGTACTGGTGATGACCGGCGGGCTCGGTCCGACCGATGGCGACCTGACCCGCGCAGCGCTGTGCATGGTCAGCGGAGACGCGATTGTTGATGACCCTGCGCAGGCCCAGGCGCTGACCGAGAAGCTCTCCACGCGCGGGCGAAGCGTCAACGCCCGCCAACTCCGCCAGACCCAGCGCCCCGCCCGCGCGCGCTGCCTGCCCAACGACTTCGGCACCGCGCCGGGCCTGTACTTGACGCTCAACCTACCAGCTTCTGACGGCTCCCACAGTTGCGACGTGCTGGCGCTTCCCGGACCGCCGAACGAGCTGATGCCCATGTGGCACGCGCACGCAGAGCCGTTGCTGCGACCGTCGCGGGTCGTCCTGACCCGACTGGGTTACGTGCTTGGTATGCCCGAGGCCGAGTGCGCCGCGCGCCTTGGTGCTCTGACGGCGCGCGACCGCACGCCGCTGCTGGGCATGACCGCCAGCGGCGGCATCCTCACGCTTCGCCATCGCTACGAGGGTGACGACGCGGCCGCGGGCGCAGTGCTGCTGAATGCAGACCAGGCCGCCGTCCGCGAGTTGCTTGGCCCGAACCTCTTTGCGAGCGCTTCAGGCGGCGGGGCCGAGGGTGCAACGCCGTCAGACGCCGTGCTTGCCGCGGCGGTGCTCGAGCGCCTGCGCGGTGCCGATCAGCGCCTCGCCCTCGCTGAAAGCTGCACCGGCGGGCTTCTTGGCGCGCTGCTGACCGGCGTGCCCGGCTCTTCCGCCGCGATGCTGGGCGGCGTCATCAGTTATAGCAACCAGCTCAAGCAAGGCTTGCTCGGCGTGCCAGCGGAACTGCTCGCGCAGCACGGGGCCGTCAGCGTGCCCGTCGCGGCGGCCATGGCCACCGGCGCGGCGCGCGTCTGCCGGGCCGATTGGGCCCTCTCAATCACCGGCGTCGCCGGGCCGGGCGGCGGGACTGACGCCAAGCCCGCCGGGACCGTCGTGATCGCCGTTGCGCGCCGGACGCTGGACGTAGACGCTGAGAGTGCAAAGCGCGACGCGCAGCAGCTCCAGCCACAGCATGGTCAAGCACATCAGCCCCAAACACAGCAGTCCTTTGCACAGGGGTTTCATGCCGTGGACGTCCGCACATTCCTGTTTACCGGTGACCGCAACGATGTGCGGCACCGCGCGTGCGTCTCCGCGCTCGCGATGCTCTGGTTCGCGCTGAACCCCGCTTCCGGGCCAGTCCGCCTGAGCTGGGAGATGCCCGCGGGCTGAGCCTGGCGCGTCACGCCCCGCCTCGGCCTGCGCGTTACACTCAAGCCATGAACGCATGGACGGGTTCATACACCATCGGACGCCCGCAACGACGCTGCTCAGCCACCGGGCGAGTGCTGGTCGCGGGCGAGAAGTACGTCGCCGCTCTTCTCGATCCTCCTCTTAACCCTCCTGCCGACCTTCCTGCGCACGCTGCGCCCACGGCCTCAACGCACGCGCTCGGTAAACCTGAGCGGCGCGACTACGCGCTCGAGGTGTGGGACGCCGCCGAGCCGCAAGGGCGATTGTTCGAGCCCGGGCGGCTCGTGGGCGCGTGGCGCTCGCAGGTGGCGACGGGGCAAGAAAAGCCCAAGGCGATCCTTGATGACGAGGCGATGCTCGATCTGTTTACGCAGACCCAGCAGAGCGGGCCGGCCCGAGCGGGCCTGCGCATGGTGCTCGCGCTGCTGCTGATCCGCCGGCGCGTGCTGGCCCACGAGGGCACACGCAACGCGGACATGCTCGTGCGTGTCCGTGGGACGCCCAGGCCGCCGCAGGGCCCGCCGCTGATCCACGTGCACGACCCGGGCCTGAGTGACACCGCGATTGCCGAGCTGCTCGGGCAGCTTGAGTCGATGTGTCAGGGCGCTGATGAGCCTGAGACTGCTGCCACTGGACCTGGCGCTGATCCCGCCGCCGAACCTGCCACCGGCACCGCCCCAGCGAATGAAATCGAGAAGCCCGATCCCGCACCGCACGCCAGCACGGAGGCCCGCGCGTGAACAACCCGCGACTCTTGGCCCCGCGCGGGCTGCTGGCGATCATCTTGACCGTCCTCGCCGCGGCGCTCGCCGCATGCAATCGCAACGGGCGTGACGCCGACCTGCCGCCGGTGCTGGTCGATCCTGCCACGCTCCGCTACGACCTCTGGGCCGCGCGGCACAACGCCGGCGTGGCCGAGCTGCGCCAGGTCTGGGCCAACGCTGTCGTCCGCCTGCGCTGGACCGACGCCGATGGTCGCCAGCGCAGCGAGCAAGGCGAGGGGCGATTGCAGATCCAGCAGCCCGACCGCGTCGCGCTGAACATCGGCAAGGTTGGCGAGACCTTCGTCTGGATCGGCTGCGACCCGCAGCGCTATTGGTGGATCGACCTGACCGGCGACCAGCGCGTCGCGTTTGCGGGCCGGCACGGGCTCTATCAGCAGAGCCGGGCCCGCTCCTACGGCGTGGTCGTGCCTCCGCTCGAGCTCACCGGCCTACTGGGCATCCGCGAGCTGCCACAGAGCGGCGGCGCGATCCAGGCCTCAAATGACGGGCGATTAGTCGGCCTGACCACCAGCATTGATCGCCGCGGCACACGCCAACGCACATGGCTTGACGCCGCCAGCGGGCGCTGCGTGCAAGTTGAGCTGTTCAATCCGCGCGGCGAGCCTGACATCGTTGCCAGCCTTGAAGACTACGACACCGTTGCGCTGACCGGGCGCGGCGAGACGGCCCAGATGGCCAAGCGCGTCCGCATCGCGCACGCCGCCAGCGGCTCACTGATCACGCTTGACCTTTCCGACTTGCAAGACGGTGTCCGCCGCATGAGCCCCGACGCCTTCAGCCTCCCGGCCCTGCTCAACCAGATGAACGTCGGGCTGCTCTACGACCTTGACCTGCCCGCCCGCGTGCCCAACTCTGGCGTTGACTCTGGTGCCGGCGCTTCTGGCGGCGGCGCTGCCGATGGTCGTAGTGTGGGCGGCGCGCCATGACCAGCTTCATCCCCAGGGGTCTTCTGCTTCTGGCCTGCATGCTGACGCTGACGGCGGGTCTCACACGGGCAATTGCCGCCCAGCCACAGCTCAAGCCGTCTCAGCCCGAGCAGGCGATCGATGACGTAGCTGCGCCCTCGCGATTGATAGTCACCAGTGACCTCTGGCTCGGCGGGCCGAAGCGGTCAGGCCACGCGTGGAGCCTGCTCCCGCAAGGGCCGGGAGTGGCCGACGTTGTACACCTGCCCGCGCGAGGCGATGGCCCCCGGGCCCGCGCCGGTGCCGCCCGCCTTGTGCTGCCGGTCATGGGTCTCTATTCGCACGCCGCCGCGTGGGACGGGCGCCTTTACCTTCTGACCGTTGGCGGGACCGACGCGCAGGCCAAACGCACGCTGTGGACCCACGCCGCCAGCGCGATGATCACCCCGGGAAGCTGGACGTACACGCCTGCCGGGCGGCTCGAGGCGCTCGCGCCGCTGACGGGCGATGGGCGCGTCATCGGCCTCATCGGGACCGCGCGTGGGCCCGCGGCCCTGCTCGCACTCGATCCCACAAATCCTTACGTGACCGGTGACACACCGCCCGAGCGTTGGCGGCTGGCGATCTTGGACGTTGACCGCTGGGTTGAACTGCCGTTGCCGCCGGGCACCGCGCAGGCCGAGGCTCTGGTGCTGCTTGCAGACCAGCGCGGCCTGGCGCTCGGCGCGATGCTTCAGCCGCTCGCTGGCCAAGTGCCGCGGCTCGCGCTCCATGTCGGCGAATTCACACGACCCACAGGCCCGAGTGATGCGACGAAGCCTGCCCAATCGACAGACACGGCAGCAAGCATCAGCGCGCCGCCCGCCGAAGACCTTTCACCCGGCGCGGCACCGCGCGCTGTTCGCCGCGCCGCGGCGAGAGACCAAGACCGCGATGCGTCAAGCACTCCCGTGCCCATCGCGCTGACGGTCACGTGGCCCGCCACTCCCGCCGCCGAGGTTGACCTGCCAGCGAGCGTGGCCAGCTCGATGGTGACGTTCCTCGAACAGCCCGCCGCGCCCAGCGGCGCACCCGGCGCGGTCGCTAGCCCGGTCGCCGATGGACTGCGCACCGATGTGCTGCGTGTGGACGGACGCCTGTACGCCGCGCTGGTCCAACTTGCGCCCGACAGCGGCCTCGCGCCAGAGTCTGGTGCAGCGCGATCAGCCGATCCTCAAAGCCCAGCCGTCGGTGGGGCCAAAGTTGGTCCGCCCGGCGCGCTAGAGGTGCTCATCTACGACCTGCGGCCCAGCGACCGAGGCCAAGGCTTTTCGGGCTCAACCGCGAACAGCGACAAAACCCCCACGCCCCAGCAAGCCCCGTTGGCACGCCTTCGCGTGCCCGGCCCGCTGGTAGGCGTTGCTGGCCTCGATGGCCTTTCGCGCCTCGCCGTCATCAGCGCGACAGCACCCCGCACAACGCAGCGCGCCCGCGGCTCGCTTCTGGCCCGCGGCCCGATCCCTGACATCGCGCGACTGAGCGTTACTGAAGTTTCGCTGGCGTCCGGGCTGGTCATGGCTGACGCGACCGCCGCGCACGCCGACGGGCCCGTCTCGCGTCATGACATGCAGATGCTTTGGCTGGTGCTGCTGGGCATCGGCGCGGTGACGCTGGTGTTCGTTGTCCGCAGCGACGGGCCCACGAGCGTCAGCCTTCCGCCTCATTGCTCGCTGGGCACACCTGGACGCCGTATGTTCGCCGGCGCGATTGATCTGATGGTTGGCCTGACGCTCGTGGGCGCGGCACTGGGCCAGTCGCCCATCGGCCTGCTCAGCGTTCAGAGCCTCGCCAGCGGCGGCTTGGCACCTCTGCTGGGCGCGCTGATGGCCTGCTGCGTGCACTGCACCGTCAGCGAGGCGCTCTTTGGTCGCTCCATCGGCAAGTTCGCCATGGGCCTGCGCGTCAGCTCCATGCGCCGCGCCGGCCCGGCTGGCGTAGCTAGCAACACACCCACCACCACCGCGTCCATCACGCCGACCTCCGGGCCAGCGTGGGTTCCCGGCGAGCCGACCTTCGGTCAGGCCCTGGTCCGCAACCTGGTCCGCTGGTGCCTCCCGCCGATCGGAATGATGATGTTCCTCGACGGCTCATTCCGCCACGCCGGTGATCTGCTGGCCAAGACGCTGGTAGTCCTGCCCGATGTTCCGGTCGATCCACCGGACGAGCCCTGACCCGTCGGGCCGCCCACAGGCAAATCGCGCAGGCCGATAACGCCCGGCTGGCGGCCTTCACGACGCACCTGAGTATCAGATTGTCCCGGCGAGGCCCGGGGCCCATCAAGGCCGAGGTGCCGAGGTTCCGATACATCACTGTGAGTGCCACGCCCGCGCGGTTGCTGCGCGTCGTGTGGCACGCGCTGTCTGACAGACCCTTGTGAGTACGTCACCCGCACATCCCGGCGCAGGCGCAACCCCGAACGGTGGCAAGCCCGCGCCTGGCACGCCCGCTTCGAGCAATCCCGGCCCGGGCAAGCCGGGCGCTGGCGGCTTCAAACGCGTCCGCCCGCGCGTTGACTGGAAGGCCGTCTGGCCCATCCCGCTGGCGCTGAGCTCGGCGGCGCTGCTGGCCGGCGGCATCTTTGTGGGCGTGCTCAAGATGCCCAAGGACGACCCGGCTCTACCGCTGCAGCAGGCCGGTGAGAACTACGAGCAGGGCCGCTTTGCTGAGGCTCTTGCGGTGCTCAACCACGACGGGGTTGACATGTTCAACCGGGGGCTGATGCTCCCTGAGCAGCAGCTTGAGTTCTACACGCTCCGGGCCCGCAGCCTGTACTTCGGGCAAGAGAAGCTGGGCATCGAGCTTGAGAACAATTACAAGCGGATCATCGAGGCCTACGACGCGGCCCAGCGCGCGGGGCTCAAGACCACCGCCTCTGACACCGGCGCGCTAGCCAACGCCAGGTTGTTCCTCGGCGAGACCGACAAGGCCGTCCGCCTGGCGCGCTCGCTGGCCGGGGTTGATGAGACGCGCCGCCTGCGCCTGTACCGCAAGATTGTTGAGCGTTCGCTGCGCGCTGCCGAGCAAAGCACCGCCCGCGGTGGCCGGGGTTCGAGCGGCGATGTAGCGCGGGGCGGCCCGGCGCTTGAGTTGCTGGCCGAGATGATCGAGATGCCAAACTTGAGCCTGCCCGAGCGGGCCTGGGTTGTGGCGCGACAGGCCGAGCTGCGTCTAGCCGCGGGCTACTACGAGGAGGCGTCGGTCCGCCTGCTGCGCGACCTGACCAAGTTCGACGAGCTGGACCGCCCGAGCCGCGCGGAACTGATGTTCCTGCTGGGCAAAAGCTACATGCTGGCGGGCAAGGGCCTGCGCGCCACAGACTTTCTAGAGGCGGCTGAGGCGGACTTGCCCGAGTTCGATGACCGCCGCGCCGAGAGCCGCGTGCTGCGCGGGCAGTTGCTCGCCGCCCAGGGCGATGCCGAGGGCGCGCGCGAGCAGTTCGAGCGGGTCGTTGACGCCTTTGACCAGTCGCCCCAGCAGCTCGCGGCCCTGGTGGGCCTGGGCGATGCCGAGGCGGCACTTGGCAACGCCCCCGGCGCACTCAAGGCCTTCCGTGAGGCGATCCGCCTGGTCGCCCAGCGCGGGCCCAAGGTCGGGGTTGACTTTGACCTGCTGGGCCAGCGCTTGTTGGCCAAGGCCCAAGACCGCCTGCTGCAAAACGAGCCCGGCGAGGCGCTGGCCTTCGCAACCCTAAGCCAAGAGGCTCTGCGCCGGCTGGGCCCCGTGCCGGCACCGGTCAACATCGCCCTCGCGGTCGCCAACCGCGCCAGCGCCGAGCGGATCATCGCCGACGCGGGCGGGACCGGCCCGGGCGTGGACTGGTCCGCGATCTCTGATGTCAGCGCCACCGAGGCCAAGGGCTTCCTCATCGACGCGGGCATCAGCTACCGCCAGCACGCGCGGCAGATGACCATCGCAGACTACCAGGTCCAGATGGACAGCCTCTGGAACGCCGGCGAATCCTTCGATCGCGCGGGCGACACCGAGGCGGCCATCGAGGCCTTCAGCTCCTTTGTGCAGGGCGCGCGCACTGACTTCCCGCGCCGGGCCGAGGCGATCTTCCGGCTCGCGCAGGTCTACGAGAGCCGCGGCGAGTTCGGGACCGCCTCGCGCTTGTATGAGCAGCTGGTCGCCCAGCGCGAGAGCCGCGACAGCTTCGCGGGCGTGTGGGCCGACCGCAGCCTGGTGCCGCTGGCGCGCTGCTACATGCTGGGCACCACGGGCGAGAGCACCGGCCCGGTGGTCGATGTCAGCACCGGCGCGGCAGAGCCCGGCGCGAAGCAAGAGGGTCAGCCGCCTGCCGCCAGCTCAAAGGACCAGAAGGCCAGCGGAGAGAAGAACTCCAAGCCCGCTGCCGCTGCCAATTCCACGCGGTCTTCGGCCCCCACGCCTGACCAACTCAAGGAGCGGCGTGAACGCCTTGAGGCCAATCAGGCCCGCGCCGTCCAACTTCTCTCGAGTGTCGTTGACGGCGGCGCACTGCTCGAGCCCGACGCGCAAGGCTTTGTCGAGGCCCTCAGCCTGCTCGGTGAGCTGCACTACGCCCGCGGCGAGTACGAGCCCGCGGTCGAACGCCTCCGCCAGACGCTGCAGCGCGCCGGTCCGGGCCCGACCAGCGTGACCGTCCGATACAAGCTCGCCGACAGCCACCGACGCCTCGCGCTGGCGGGCACCGGCGGGGGCAGCAACGAGCCGCTGAGCCAGCGGGCCGTCAGCGAGGCGACGCGTCAAGGCCACCTAGAGGCCGCCGAGCGCCTGTACCGCGAGGTTGTCTCTGACCTGGCCAGGAAGCCCGCGGCGCGGGTCACGGCGATGGAAGCCTTGCTGCGGCGTAACAGCCTGTTCTACGCCGCCGACTGCGTCTATCTCGCGGGCCGCTACGCCGAGGCGGTTCGGCACTACTTGGCCGCCCGCGACCAGTACCCGCAAGACCCCGCGTCCATGGTCGCGATGACCCAGACCGTCTCTGCGCTGGTCAAGCTCGAGCGCTGGGACGAGGCACGGACGGTGCACGAGCGGGCCAAGGTTTTGCTAACGTCGATCCCCGACGAGGTCTGGAGCGACCCCGCACGCCTGCTGCCGATGGAACGCCGCCACTGGGAGGCCTGGCTCGACAGCAAGATGCAGATTGAGCGGCTGCCCGCTGCGCCAGCCCTGACCGGTGCCGGCGCCGCCCGCCAAAGCCCCCCCTGACCGAGAGTGAGCCCAGGGCTCAGCCCCGGAATCAGACCGAAAACGAGCTTCGGCTCCAGACCGGGCTCCAACCGGAACTGAAACCCGCGCACAGCTCACGCAAACTCAAGCGCCGCCGCCCGGCACGCCGATGCCCCCCAAGCCCCGGAGGTGTCCGGCGGCAACGCGGCTGCGCGGCCAGGAGGGTCGGCCCGCCCGCCCCACACCCATCGGTGCGGGGCTGATCTCACCAAAGGCCGGAGGCCGCCGATGGCGACGCAGAGCGAACGGCTTGATTTCGAGGCCAGCCCCAAGGCCCAGCCAGAGTTGTGGCTGCCCAGGATTAACCGTCTGCTGCGCGAGCAGCTTGAGCATGCCGGCCAGCTCCGCGTGCTGAGCGAGCAGGCCGCTGGCGCGATGGGCGCGGACGATCATGAGGGCTTTGACCGCACGCTGGATCAGCGCGACGCTGTGCTGCGGAGCATGGGCCTGAACGCTGAGGAACTTCGCGCCCCGCTCGGCTCGTTTACATCGCTGGCAGCCTCGCTGACTGACGAGCAGGCCCGTGAGATCCGTGAGGCGGTCGCCACACTCAACCACGCGCTCGACGGCGTATCGGCGTGCGACGAACGGGTCCGGCTTGAACTCGAACGCCGTCGCGGCGAGCTTGGACGTGAACTGGCCCGCGAGGCTGAGCAGTGGGGGCGGGCCCGCGCAGCCGCTCAGGTCTACGGCAGTTCCGGGCACGGATCCGCCGCCCAAGCCAGTGACACGGAGGCCTAGCCGTGAGCGAGCCAGCGACCCCGACAAACCCACCCGCCGAGCAACTTCAGCAGCTCTCCGAGCCTGACCTTGGCCAACTGATGGCCGTCTTCACCCAGGCCACGGCCCGCCTGAGCGCAACCCACGAGGCGCTGCAAGGTGAGGTCACGCGGCTTCGAGCTGAGCTCGCCGAGGCGCGTGGACAGGTTGAGCGGTCAAAGCATCTGGCGCTGCTTGGAGAGATGGCCGCGGGCATCGCCCACGAGGTCCGCAACCCGCTGGGCTCAATCCTGCTGTACGCCCGACTGCTGCAAGAAGACCTTCACGAGCAGCCCCAGCCGCTGGCGCTGGCGGGCAAGATCGCCCAGTGCGTCCGCCGGCTCGAGTGCGTCGTCGGTGATGTGCTGGCCTTTGCGCGTGAGGCCCGCCCGCGCGTGCAGGCGGTCGACGCGTCTGAAGCCCTCGAAGCCGCCGCCGAGTTTGCGCGCACCGACGGGCCCGAGTGGTGCGGGCTTGAAGTGATGGTTGACCCGCGGCTGGCGCGTGCGAGCTTGACCGTGCACGCCGACCCCGCCCAGCTCCAGCAAGCGCTGATCAACCTGGTCCGCAACGCGGCAGAGATCATGCACGAGCAGCCCCGCGCCGGCGCGCCACGCCGCGTTGAGCTGCTGGCCCACCAGACCTCAGCGCTCGACAGCGACGGGCGCAGCGTGCCAATGACCGCCCTGAGCGTGCGCGACTTTGGCCCCGGCGTCCCGACCGAGGACGCCCAGCGACTCTTCACGCCGTTCTTTACCACCAAAGCCGTCGGCACAGGGCTGGGCCTGGCGATCGTCCACCGCCTGCTTGATGCGCACGGCGGGCGCGTGTCGCTGCGCAGCTGGACGGACCAGCACGGCGCAGTCTGCGGCGCTATCGCCGAACTACTGCTGCCGGTGCCAGTGCTTCAGCTCGCGGTAACGCCCGGGATTGACCCGCCAGGACCGTCGCCCGCGGTGCCTTGCGTGGTGGTCAAAGACGCCACGACGGCAACCTCTGCCGCGCACTTTTGACGACGCCCGCCCGAGAGCGCCGATAGACCAGCGCACGAACTGCGGCCCACGGAGATACGTCGATGAGCACGGTGCTGGTAGTTGACGACAAAGAAATGCTCCGCGACAGCGTCGGCGCAACCCTGGCCCGATCTGGCCTGACCGTCGAGACCGCGCACGACGCGGGCACCGCGCTGGCCGCCATCGCGCGCCAGCGCCCCGACTGCGTCGTGACAGACCTGAAGATGCCGGGCATGGACGGTCTCGGGCTCATCGAGGCGATCAAGAAGCTCGACGAAGACCTGCCCGTGGTCCTGATGACCGCCTTCGGGACCATCGAGACCGCCGTCAAGGCCATCAAGCTTGGCGCGTTTGACTATGTGACCAAGCCCTTCGAGGGCGACGAGATCCTCATCACCGTCAAGCGCGCGGTGCAGCACGGGCAGCTGGTGCGCGAGAACGCCGTGCTCCGCAGCGGCGCCACGCCCGGCTCACCCCGCGCCCCCAGCGGTGCTGAGCTCGTTGGCCTGCACCGCCTGGTGGGTGACTCACCGGCGATGCGCCGTGTCAAGGAGCAGGTCCTCGCTGTCGCCGAGAGCGCCGGCACCGTGCTTATCTGCGGCGAGAGCGGCACCGGCAAAGAAGTCATCGCCCGCGCGATCCATGAGCTCTCACCGCGCGACCGTCAGCCCTTCCTGGGCGTCAACTGCGCCGCGCTCTCTGACACGCTGCTTGAGTCCGAGCTCTTCGGGCATGAGAAGGGCGCCTTCACCGGGGCAGACAAGGTCCGCAAGGGCCGCTTTGAGCTCGCAGACCGCGGCACGCTGCTGCTCGACGAGATCTCCGAGGTTCCCCCGCGCGTTCAAGCCAAGCTGCTGCGCGTGCTGCAAGAGCGCGTGCTCGAGCGCGTCGGCAGCTCCACAAGCATCGGCGTTGACGTCCGCGTCATCGCCACCAGCAACCGCGACTTGCCCAAGAGCGTTGCCAAGGGTGAGTTCCGCCAGGACCTGTTCTTCCGCCTCAACGTCCTGCCCGTGCACCTGCCACCGCTGCGAGATCGCACCGAGGACATCGTCCCCCTTGCCGAGCACTTCCTACGCCAGATCTCGCTGCGTGACGGCAAGCCCCTGCTCCGCGTCTCTGAGCCCGCCGCCACCGCCATGATCAGCTACCTCTGGCCCGGCAACGTCCGCGAGCTGCAGAACATCTGCGAGCGAGCCGCCGTGCTGGCCCGCGGCGACTGCATCGGGCCCGAGCTGATCCGCCCTTGGCTGGGCCAAGGCCTGGCGATGCCCGCCGGCCCCGCGCAGCCGCTGAGCCAGGCCGCCGCACGTGAAGGTGCGTACCCGATGAGCGGCCAACACGCCGAGCACGAGGCAGTCAGCTTCCAGTCCGCGGGCTATCAGAACGGCCACCAGCAGGGCCACCAGCAAGGTCAGCCGCATGGTCAGCCGCATGGTCACATGCCATCCGCCGCTTATCCAAGCGAGCTGCGGGCCTCGCTCAACGGTCACGCCCGCGCCGTAGCACCGCTGGCCCCGCACGGCACGATTCAAGGTGGCGCGATGCCACACTCTTTCGCCGTCGCCTTCGGTCATGTTGAGGTTAAGCCCGGTGCCTTCGGCCTAGCCCCGTCCGGTCAACCGCAGGGTCAACCGCTTGGTCAACCTATTGGTCAACCGCTGGGCCAACCCCTGGGCCAAAGCGTGATCCCCTCGCCCTACGACACACACATGATGGGCGTTGAGGTCGTCGCCATCACCAACCGCGTGCTCGAAGATATTGAACGCGACGCGATCGTCAACACCCTCCGCAAGTTCAACGGGCACCGCCAACGCACCGCACAGGCCTTGGGCATCGGTGTTCGTACCCTCGGCCTCAAGCTCAAGAAGTGGAAGAGCCTGAGCCTGATCGAAGAGTCACTCTGATCACCGCTACGGCGAGCGCCTTGTTCCGCACCGTCCGCACCTGAGAAAATCTCTCCCCTTCCGCCAACGCCCCCATGCTTCGGGGGCGTTTGTGCTGGTGCTTCCTACCGAACGCGCGCCAACCGGCGTTCGCGGGTATCGCCAACCGGCACGCGATTTGCGGGTCGTCCGCCGCATGTTTGGTGAACTGGTCAACTCGGGTGCTACCAGCGCGCTGGAATCGGTCATGCGCTTCACCGCCGGCCGCCAGCGCCTGATCGCCCACAACATCGCCAACCTCACGACCCCCGGCTTCCAGGGCAAGGACGTCTCGGTCCGCGGGTTTCAAGAGCAGCTTCGTGAGGCCATTGAACGCCGCCGTGAGCAAGGCGGCATCGCCCGGCTCCAGCTTGCCGACACCTCCGAGGTGAAGGACGCCCGCGACGGGTCGCTCACGCTCGACCCCCAGACCTTCACCGGCAACGTCCTCTTCCACGACCGAAACAACCGCGACCTGGAACGCTCCATGCAGGACCTGGTCGAAAACGCCACGGCGTTCCGTGTCGCCTCTGACCTGCTCCGCTCGCGCTACGCGGTCCTCAACGCCGCCATCAGCGAACGGGCATAATCAAAGCCTCGACTCTTACCCCCAACCGCACTAAACCGCACCAAAATAGGCCTCCACCATGTTCGGCAGCCTTGACATCTCGACCTCCGGCATGGTCGCCCAGCGCGTCCGGCTGGATGCCATCAGTGCCAACTTGGCCAACCAGAACACGCTGCTGGACGCTCAGGGCAACGTCAACCCCTTCCGCCGCCGTGAGGTCTTCCTCGCCCCGGGCAGCCCAAACGCAGCCGACGAGCGCGGGCGCGAGCTGGGCGTGCACGTGTCGGCCATCGGCGAGGATCAGAGGCAGATCCTCCCGCGGGTCCACGATCCCAGCAGCCCGTTCGCCTTTAAGGACGGACCCTTCAAGGGCTACGTGGCTGAGACGGGCATCAACAGCGTGACAGAAAACATTAACGCCGTCGAAGCCGTGCGGGCGTATGAGGCGAACGTGATGGCCGCCGAGGCGACTAAGCAGATCACGACCTCGGCCCTGCGCCTGTTGGCCTAGCCGCTGCCTGCACCATCGTGGATGGTTTGGTTCAGGTTGAGACGGACGGATTGATCGGTGTGTGTCGGCGGAGCCGATAGACTTCAAGCAGGAAGCACAGACTCAGAGGTAGATCAGTAGACGCGGGGCGAGCATGGCTGACCCACTTGGACTTATCTCGTCGGCAAGCAGGCAGGCCCAGGCCGCGGGCGGCCTCTCGGCCGGGCTCGGCGCCGGGCGCGGCCAGCAGGCAGACCCCAACGCGCCATCCTTCAAAGACACACTCATGCAAAGCATCGAGCAGGTCAACAAGCTGCAGGGTGAGGCCAGCGCCGCGCAGGAAGACCTCGCCACCGGCACCCGCAACGATGTTGAGAACGTCATCCTGGCGACTCAGAAGGCCGATCAGGCCTTCCGCGCGCTGCTGGCGGTCCGCAATAAGGTTCAGGCGGCGTACGAAGAGCTCAAGCAGGTCCGCATCTAAACCGCCCCGCACACCCACCAACCTCTCGCGGCCCGTCCTGCGCTCACGCTCGCCCGCACGCGAGCCGGCACCCGCGCCGCCCCGACGCGCAGAGTCCGCGCGGTCCGGCCGCCTCCAACCCCTCCGCCGCAACCGCACAGATATTCCGTCAAGCGATCGCGCAGGAACCGCCGACGCACACTCTGCCGGGTTGCCGGCACGCCCGACGGAGTCGGTCGTAGCACGCGCTCCCACCCGGCTCGGTGCGGGCGCGAACGTCAGGAGGACCACGCACCATGGGCGCGCTTCGGCAGGTCTTTGCGACCATCGGCAAGTATCTAGGCCAGATGGCCCCTCGCGACCGCGTGCTCATCGGCTCGCTGGCGGTCGTGGCGGCCTTGGCCTTGGTGCTGGTCGCTACCACCACTAGCCGCGTGACGATGGTCGAGCTGCTGCCGGGCATGGGGCCTGAAGACCAGTCGCGCGCGCAGGGTGCGCTGGCCGAAGCTGACATCGCCTACCAGATGCGCTCGGGCCGCGTGTTCATCACCCCCGAGAAGCGGATGTACGCCCTCGCGCTGCTGCAGCAGTCGGGCAAGATGCCCGCCAACGCCGAGACGCTCTACTCAAACCTGCTCAAGAGCCAGAACTGGATGGCCAGCAAAAGCCAGTCCGACCAGCTCTTTATCGCCGCGCTGTGCGAGTTTCTGGGCGGGATCATCACAAACTTCAAGGGCGTTGAGCGGGCCAGCGTAATCATCGACGCCCCCGAGCCCGTCGGGATGGGCCTGGCCTTCCGCAGGCCCACCGCCAGCGTCGGGGTCACGATGAAGGCCGGGCGCACGGTCGACAAAGACATGGTCGACGCGATCGCCGCGATGGTCGCTGGCTCGCGCGCGGGGCTCTTGATGACCAACGTGAAAGTCGTTGATCTCCGCAACGGTCGCCAGTTCACCGCCCGGGCCGACGAAGATTTCGCCGCCGGCGACTACCTCGAGCTGGTCGCCAAGATCGAGGCCCGCGTGCAGGGCAAGGTCCGTGAGCTGATCGCCTACGACCCCGGCGCGATCGTCGCCGTCTCTGCTCAGGTCGACAACACCCGCCGGCGCACCAGCACCGAGAAGTTCCTCCCCAACTCTCCCGGCGGCGGCACCATCAGCCTCCCGACCAAGGCCAGCACCACCACGCGCAACGAGGCCTCCGGCGGCTCGGGTGGCGGGGCCGAGCCGGGCGTCACAAGCAACGTCGCCGCTGACGTCAACCAAGGTGGCGGCGGCGGCAACAGAACCAACTCAACAAACGAAACCTCCGACGAGTCGTTCCAGGTCTCCGTCGGCTCAACGCGTGAAGAGATCGTTGACCCGCGCGGTACGCCGACCCGCGTCAACGTCATGATCTCACTCTCGCGCGAGTACGTCAGCCACCTGGTCAAGATGAGTAAGCCCGCGCCCGCCGCAGGTGCCGCGCCCGCTGGTGCTGCTCCTGGTGGTGCCGCACCCGCGTCGGCCGAGCCCACCCAGGCCGAGCTCGAAGCGGCATTCCGCGTAGAAAAGCTCCGCCTCGAGACCGACCTGACGCCGCTGATCAAGACCGTCGCGATGGAGACCACCGCCTCAACCGACCCGCGCGTGGTCGTCTCGATGATCCCCGTCCCGCAGGGCCTGGTCCTGGCCGCTGGCGGCGCTCTGACACAAAGCGCGCTCATCACCGGCACCGGCGGTGGCGCGATGGCCGGGCTCTCCAGCCAGTTGCTCACCGGCTCGACGATCAAGACCGGCTTCCTGGGCCTGCTTGCCCTGGTTGCCCTGGGCATGATGGTCATGCTCGTTCGCAAGAGCGCCAAGCCGCAAGAGCTGCCCACCGCCCAGGAGATCGTCGGGCTTCCGCCCGTGCTCGAGGCCGAGGACAGCATCGTCGGCGAGGCCGACGAGAGCCAGACCGCCATGGTTGGCATCGAGCTCGGCGACGAAGAGGTCAGGGTCAAGAAGGTCCTCGAACAGGTCCAAGACATGGTTAAGAAAAACCCCGGCGACGCCGCCAACTTGCTGAAACGCTGGATGAACCCCGACCGCTGATCGGTTCCCCACCCTCACCACCACCCCACCCACGCGCCGCTGCCAACTCAGGGCCGCCGCCCAAGCCGATCCGGAGCCACGCAATCCCGGAGACCCACCATGCCACGCAAAACAGGCGACAAGCTGCCAGAAGACCCCAAGGAGCTTGAGGGCATCACCAAGTCGGCGATCCTTCTGCTGTCGATCGAGCCGACGGTCGCCGCCGGGCTGCTCAAGCTGATGGCCCCGGAGCAGGTTGAGGATGTGACCCGCGAGCTGGCGGGACTGGGCCGCGTGCCCGAAAACCTGCGCTCCGCCGTGGTCCAGGAGTTTTACGAGGTCTCGATGGCCAGCCAGTATGCCACCGAGGGCGGGCTGGACTACGCGCGCGTGCTCTTGCAGCAGAGCATGGACCCCAAGAACGCCGAGCGTGTGCTGGCGCAGATCCAGACGCAGGTTCAAAAGACGCCGTTCGCCTTCCTGCAGAAGGCCGAGAGCGAGAACCTGCTGACGTTCATCCAGGACGAGCACCCGCAGACCATCGCGCTGATCCTCTGCCACCTGCCACACCACAAGGCCGCCGAGATCCTCTCGGGCCTCCCGCTTCAGAAGCAAATCGAGGTCATCAAGCGGGTTGCGAACATGGAGCAGACCAACCCGGAGGTCATCAAAGAAGTTGAGCGCGGGCTCGAGAGCCGCCTGAGCGCCATGCTTATGCAGAGCATGGAGAAGGCCGGGGGCATCCCGACCGTCGCCGAGATTCTCAACCTGGCCGACCGCTCGACCGAGAAGGCCGTGGTCGAGGGCCTCGAGGCCGACGACCCCGACCTGGTCGAGCAGATCCGCCGACTCATGTTTGTCTTCGAGGACATCAGGATGGTCGACGACAAGGGCATCCAGCTTGTGCTCAAGGAGGTCGACAACGACGAGATGGCCCTGGCCCTCAAGACCGCCAGCGAAGAGCTCAAGAACAAGATCTTCAAGAACATGTCCGAGCGTGCCGCCACGCTCATCAAGGAAGACATGCAGTTCATGGGCCCCGTCCGCGTCAGCGACGTCGAGTCTGCCCAGCAGCGCGTGGTCGATATCGTCCGCAGGCTCGAGGACGCCGGCGAGATCATCATCGCTGGCCGCGGCGGGGGCGGCGAAGAGATGATCACCTAAACCCCGCCGCCAAGCACTTCATCCACTAGCCCCCTCGCGCTCCCCAACCTCGCACCCCGCAACCCGCAGGCCTCGCGCTAACACATGGGCGTTGTCAAGCACATCCACGCCGTCGGCATGACCAAGGACGCCATCGTCCTGGACCTTGGCGACCTGCGCCGACACGCTGCCGACGTCCTCGCCGCCGCGCAGGCTCAGGCCGACCAGATCATCACCGACGCCCGCGCACAGCGCGAACAGATCCTGCATGGCGCCGACGCCGAGGGCCTCGAGCGTGGCTTCCAGCGAGGCTTCGACGATGGGATGATCGCCGGCATCCGCCAGGGCCAGCAGCAGGCCGCCGTAGAACGCCGCGCCGAGCTCGCTCCGCTGGTTGACGGCTGGGCCAAGGCCCTCGACCGCTTCGAGTCTGAGCGCGAGCGCATGCTCGCGCAGGCCCAGCGCGATGTCATCCGTTTGGCCGTGCAGATCGCCCAGCGCGTCTGCAAACGCACCGTTGAGCTTGACCCGACCACCGTCCGCGGCCAGATCGCCGAGGTCCTCGCTCTGGTCATGACCCCCACCAAGGTCCACCTGGTCATCAACCCCGCCGACCGCACCATCGCCGCCGACGCGCTGCCCGCGCTGGTCGCGCGACTCCACGCCGCCCGCGATGTCACGCTGGTTGATGACCCCGCCATGCCCCGCGGCTCGTGCGAGGCTCGCCTTGCCGAGAGCGGCGCGCGCATTGACGGAACCATCCGCACCCAGCTTGACCGCATCGTCGAAGCCTTGCTCCCCGCCGACGATGACGGAGCCCAGGCGTGACAACCCCGCAGCCAATCACCGGCCCTGCCCTCACCAGTCCTGCCCTCACCAACGCGGCCCCCACCAGCCCAGCCCTCAACCCCGACCGCTACGCCCAACACACCGGGCTGCTCGACGCCGCCATCTCGACCGTGCGCGCCATCCAGCCGATCCAGGCCGTCGGGCGCGTCGTCGCGGTACGCGGGCTCTCGGTCTTGGTGCGTGATCTTCCCGCGCCCGTCGGTGCCACCGTCCGCCTTCCGCGCCTCGCAGGCCCGCACGCCCCGCGCGGCGAGAGCGGCGAGGTCGTCGGCCTCGCCGGTGATCACGCCGTAGTCATGATGCTCGGTCAGGCCGTCGGCATCCGCACCGGTGATGAGGTCGTCGCCCTCCAAAGCGCCAAAACCGCCGGCGTCGGCCCCTCCATGCTCGGGCGCGTCCTCAGCGGGCTGGGCGAACCCGTTGATGGCGGCCCCGGCCTGCACAACCTCTTCCCACAGTCACTCGACCCGGCGCCCATCCGCGCCCTGGCCCGCGGACGAATCAATCAGCCCATGCACACCGGCGTCCGCGCCATTGACCTCTTCAACACCCTCGGCCGTGGCCAACGCATGGGCCTCTTTGCCGGGCCCGGCGTCGGCAAGTCCACCCTCCTGGGTGCCATCACGCGCCAGTGCGCCGCCGACATCAACGTCGTGGCCCTCATCGGCGAACGCGGCCGCGAGGTCAAAGACTTCATCGAGCACAGCCTGGGCCCACAAGGCCTCGCACGCACCGTCGTGGTCGTCGCCACCGGCGACGAGTCACCGCTCATGCGCATCCGCGCCGCCATGCTCGCCTGCGCCGTCGCTGAGTTCTTCCGCGACCGTGGCAAGCACGTCATGCTCCTGATGGACTCCGTCACCCGCTTCGCCCACGCTCAGCGCCAAGTCGGCCTCACCGCCGGCGAGCCGCCCGCCAGCAAGGGCTACACACCCAGCGTCTTTGCCGCCATGGCACGCCTGATGGAACGCGCCGGCCAGCTTGAAGGCCTCGGCGGATCTATCACCGGCCTTTACACCGTCCTTGTCGAGGGTGACGACATGACCGAGCCGGTCGCCGACGCTGCCCGCGGCATCCTTGACGGGCACATCATGCTCTCGCGCGGCCTGGCGCAGCGCGGGCACTTCCCTGCCATTGACGTCCTCGACTCGGTCTCGCGCGTCGCCAACGACGTAACCGATGCGCAGCACCAGGCCGCCCGCCGCCAGCTTGTCCGCTCCATGGCCCTCTACCGCGAGGTTGAAGACCTGGTCCAGATCGGTGCCTACGCCAAGGGCGCGAGCCCCGAGACCGATCTGGCCATCGCCATGCACCCGCGCCTGACCGAGCTGCTCCGCCAAGACCTCTCAGCAATAGACCCCTTCGACAAGGCCCGCACCCGCCTGCTGACCCTCGCCGGCCAGGCCGTCACACTCCCGCCCGCACCAACAAGCCACGCCGCCAACCGCCGCTGAGCGCCGCCGAGCGCGATCTTGATGACCCGCCATGCCCGCCTTCCACTTCCAGCTTGAGCCCGTCCTCGAGATGCGCCGTAACGCCGAGCGCCAGCGCCAGCTCGCCCTCGCGAAGATTCAGATCCAGCGCGTCGAGCTTGACCAGCGAATCGCCCGCGTCCAGCAGGGCGTGGTCACCCAGCGAACCGACCTGCGCGAGCTGCTGGGCGCACCTGTTGATGGCACCGCGACCACCGCGGTAGACCTCGGGCTCGTCAGGCTTCAGGCCGCCACTTCACTGCACGCGGTGCTCCAGCTCCGCCGCCTGGCCATCGAGGCCGCGGGCGTCTATCAGCGCACCGAAGCGGCCCGCGCCGAGCTGCTGAAAGCGACCGTCGCCCGCAAGGCCGTCGAGCACCTGCGCACCAAAGCCCTGGCCCGCTGGCGTGACCAGCTGCGTCGTAAAGAGGCCGCCGAGCTTGACGACCTGGCCCTGATGCGCACTGTGGCCGCCACCAGCCACGATCCCGGCCCCATCTCCAGCAACGCCGCCGCCGGTCTAGACGCACGCATGATCCTGTCGATGGAGCACCCGTGAGAAAGCTCTTAGGCGCCGCGCTGTTCCTCGCCCTGGCCAACCTGCTGGCCGTCTCCGGGCTCATTGGCTGGCTGTTCTTTACCGACCGCCTGGACATGGATCGCCTGCGTTCGGTTCGCACCATGCTCGCCCCAACCATCACGCAGACCAAGGCCCAGCAGGCCGAATTGGAAGCCAAGGTCAAGCAGGCCGAGATCGAGGCCGCCGCCAAAGCGCGCCGCTTGGGCGCGCCCATCGGCGTAGAGGAGCGCATCGAGCTCTCGTCTCAGCAGCGCGAGATCATGGCCCAGCAGGAGGCCCGCGCCCGCGAGGAAGCCCGCCAGGTGCAGCTCCAGCTCGACAACAAGCGTGCCGACCTCGCCGACCTCGCCCGCAAGCTCGATCAGGCCCGCCTTGAGTTCCAGCAGCAGCGTGAGCGCGCCCAGGCAGAGACTACCAACGAGCAGTTCAAGCTCGCCATCTCAGCCCTTGAGGCCCAGCGCCCAGCCGACGCCGCCGGGGTCATCCTGGTCCTCGTCGGCGCACAGCCCGGCCAGCCCACCCTCGCGACCATCCCGCCCGAGCAGCTCGAGCTGCCCGTCCGCTACATCCTCGGCCTGCAAGAGCGCACGCGCAGCAAGCTTCTTGCCGAGCTCATCAAGACCGATCCGCGCCTGGCAACCCAGTTGCTTGAAGGCATCCGGCTCAAGGGCGCACCCGCCCCCATGACGCCTGGAGGCCCCGCAGGTGACACCAACGCCCAGCCCCGCTGATCTCGCCCTCACCGCTTTGAGCTCCGCCTCGCTCCGCGCCAGCGCTACCCGCGCAGGGCCTGCGCAGCGAGCCAACATCAACGCGCCGAACGTGCGCAAGAGCCCCTTCCAAATCCTGATCGACCGCGCGTCAAGCCCCATTAGCCAGACCTCGCAGAGTAACGAGGCCCGCGCCGGCTCGGCTCGCTCAGCCAAGTTCCAGGGCGGCTCGCTCTCCGCCCGCGCCTTTGACGTCAAAGCCCAGCTCACCAGGCCCGCCGATAGCCGCCAAACCACCGACCCGGGCAACTCCGAGGCCTCGGGTAAGCTCAAAGAGCCCTCCGACGACAGCGCGGCCGACGGCACATCCAACGCATCCGCCAGTTCCCGCCGTACTACGACCGCGCCCTCAGACCCAAACGCCCCCAACGCCCAGTCAAACGCCACCAACCTTTCAGCACAGCAAGTGGCTCAGGCGCTCGCCGCCGCACCTTCGGGCACGGCCGTCAAGTCTTCGCAGCAGGGCGTCGCGCAGCAGGCCAAGGCCGACCGCGGGCTCACTGGTGATGCCCGCGCCACTGCGCGGTCAGCCGACGCCGCACAAGATCAAGCCGCTCCGCGCGCCGATATCGCCTCGAGCTCCGCCGCCGCAGATCCCATCGCGCCAAGCTCGCCCGCCGACTTGAGCCCCGAAGCAATCGACCCCGACAACCCCGAGCACGACCAAGACCCCGCCAGCGATGACAGCGATTCCCGCGCCTTCGCCGCTGACAAGCGCGCCGCCGACATTGTCGCCCGCGGCACCGCTACGCCCATGCCCCTCAGCGACCCCGCCCTCACCGGCATCATCACCTCAACCTCGCTGGCCGCCAGCATCTCGTCGCTGCTCTTGCCTGACCGCGCCGGCCGTCTCGACGCGCCCGGCCACTCCAGCCGTCAAGACATCTGGTCACTCGCGCCAACCACCGGTCCAATCGCTGCCTCCGGCAACAAGCAGAACAAGCCCAACTCAGGCAACGCCGACGGCTCTCCCGCCGGTTCTGCTCGCACCCCGCCGCCCATCGACGCCCAGCTCGCCGAGGGCCTCAGCGCCACCCTGCGGCACATCCCCTCACCCGCCGGGCAACGCGTGGTCACCATCCGCCTTGACCCCGCCGAGCTCGGCCGAGTCCGCGTCCAGATGCGCGTCGCCGGCGAGGTCGTCTCCATCAAATTCCAGGTCGGTACCGCCGCCGCAAGGTCCGCCGTCGAGCGCTCCCAGGCTGACCTGAAAGCCTCTATCGAGCGTCGCGGCTTGCGCGTCGACAGCTTCTCAGTCGAGACCACCGACGATCTTGCGCCCGCTCCCGTTGCGCCTGCACAAGCCGGTCTTGCGCTCACAGGCTCCAACGGGGCTCCCGCAGGGCCCGACGCGCCTGGCAAGCCCCTTGCGTTGATCCCCTCGGACGTCGCCCAGACCGTGGGGCACGTCCGATCGTCGCCGGAGCGCGACGCAGGCTTGGATGAGGGCGGAGTCCTCGAACATCTCACCTTGCGGGTTGACGCTCGGGCCTAAAGCCCGCGCCGTAACCCCCCGTCGCCCACCTGGCAGACGCGCCGCAATCGCGCTCGTCAGCGGCGACGCATGTTCGTTCACTCGCCCTCGTCCATCGCTTCCTGCCCTCAATCAGAGCCCCCCGGAGCACCATCTATGTCCGCCATCGCCAGCGCCTCGGCCGCCAACGCCTCCGCCTCAAACCAGCCCAGCCGATTCTCCGAGCTCACCAGCGAAGAGTTCATCAAGATCATCACCACCGAGATGACCCGCCAAGACCCGCTCAAGCCCAACGACACCAACCAGCTCCTTCAGCAGCTCTCAGGCATCCGTGACATTGAAAGCAGCATTAAGCTCAGCAGTTCGCTTGAGAAACTCGTCGGCCAGTCCTCGTTCTCCGCCGCCAGCGGGCTCATCGGCGGGCTTGTGTCGGGCGTCAGCGAGGCCGGCACCCGCGTCTCGGGCATCGTCACCAGCGTCACCAACGACAAAAGGAGAGGCCCGCTGCTGACCCTTACCTCGGGCACCCAGGTCCGTTTCGCCAACATTGACAGCGTGGCCAACCCGCCCGCACCCGCGCCCACAGGCGGCAACGGTAACGGTAACGGCGGCAGCGGCACCGGCTCGGGCTCAACCTCGGGCCTCGGACGCCCCGTCGGCGCCGGCACCGTCCAGCTCATCGCCACCGCCGCGCAGCCACAGACCACAGTCTCCGCCGCCACCCAGCCCGACCGCCAGCCGCGCGGCACCGCGCCCACCACCACCATCGACCCATCCTCAAGCCCCGAAGCTCAGCCCCAGGGCATCTGAACAACCCCGCGCAACTCGCCACACACACCCGCACCAGCGCCAAACACATGACCATCAACCCACTCATGTTGCTTCAGCAGCTTGCGGGCCTTGCCGCCCCAAGCGCCAAGCCCGCCAGCAGCGCCGCCAGCGGCGACCTCGGCTTCTCATCCGCGCTCAGCAAGGCCCAGGTCGGCGGCGCCGGCACAGCCGACCTCGCAAGCCTTCAGCCCGTCGCCTTTGACCCCGACGTCCCCCAGACATTCGACGCCGCCCAGATGCAGCGCCTCAGCCTCGCCGCTGACAAAGCCCAGGCCGCCGGCATGAACACCGCCTTGCTGCTCATCGACGGTCAGGCACTGGTCATGGACGTCGCCTCGCGCACCATCACCGCCCGCGTTGACCCCGCCGCCCAAATCGTCGAAGGTATCGACGGCCTCGTGCCCGTGCCCCCCGCAACGCTCAAAGACTTCACCGGCCAAGCAGACCCGCAGACCCTGGCCCTGCAAAGCACCAAGCAGCTCCTAGAACGACTCGGCCACAGAGCCCCCGCATTGACGTCCACCACGGCCATCTAACGCTCCCTCTGCCTTCCGGAGGCAGGGTTTCCAACCCGCCTCGTCCCTCTCCGTTGGGGCAGGTTTCCACACTGTTATCGGGCCCGTGGCCCGACTCCCCTAACCGCCTCGTCCCCCCGCCCACTCGCACGCAAGGAAACCCTCCATGGCCTCCACCGTCGCGATGTACACCGCCCTTTCGGGCCTCAACGCCAACGCAAGAAACCTCGACGTCATTGGCAACAACATTGCCAATGTCAATACCAACGCTTATAAAACCAACCGTCTTCAGTTCGCCAGCCAGCTCTCTCGCAGCTTCGGCCTCGGCGCCGTCGCCGGCGAGAACAGCGGCGGCAGCAACCCACGCCAGATCGGCCTCGGCGTCGTCATCGCCGGCACCACCCGCAGCTTCAACCCAGGCTCCGTCTCGTCCACCGGCAACGCTACCGATATCGCCATCGCTGGCGACGGTTTCTTCATCGCCCAGCGCGGCACCGAACGCACCTTCACACGCGCCGGCGACTTCACCAAAAATACACGCAACGAGCTCGTCACCACCAGCGGCGAACGAATCCTGGGCTACGGCGTCGACTCAGACTTCAACATCGTCCGCTCAGACCTGGTCCCCATCACCATCCCCGTCGGTGAGCTCCGCATCGCCGAGCCCACCACCGTCGCCGCACTCACCGGCAACCTCAACCAGACCGGCACCGTCGCCGGCGCAGGCTCACGCTACACCGCCGGCGCACTGACCGACCGCACCGGCCCGCTCGGCACAGACCTGCTCCGCACCACCAGCCTCCTGACCGACCTTGACGACCCCGCCACCGCTGGCAGCCAGGCCCTCTTCCAGGTTGACGACGTGATCCGCGTCGCCGGCGTCCGCCAGGGCGCACTCGACCAAAGCCGACGCCTCCCCGACGCCGAGCTCACCATCACCGCCACCACCACAGTCCAGGACTACCTCAACTTCATCAACCGCTCACTCAACATCCGCACCACAACCGCCAACACCCCCAACCCCGACGGCCAGATCCCCGGCGCAGCCCTCGACCCCGCCACCGGCGTGATCTCCGTCGTCGGCAACACCGGTTCCGTCAACGACCTGCGCTTCGAGGCCACCTCCTTCACCGCCCTGCGCGCAGGCGTCGCCACCAGCACCAACTGGTTCACCACCGCACGCGCGGCAACCGCTACCGGTGAGAGCGTCCGCACGCAATTTGACATCTTCGACTCGCTCGGCTCACGCGTCCCCGTTGAGCTCACCTTCACCCTCATCTCTAAAAACCTCACCGGTGGCAGCACCTGGCGCTACGACATCCGCTCCTCCGCCGATACCACCGACCCCCGCATCGGCACCGGCACCATCCGCTTTGACGACATCGGCCGACCAGTCGGGGACCTGACCTTCCCCGTCACCATCAACCGCCGGGCCTCCGCCGCCAGAGACCCGCTGACCTTCGCCGTCGAGCTCAACCAGTCTGTCTCCGCCTTCAACTCCGCCGGCAACGGCGCCAGCGCCGGCCCCTCAGAGCTCCGCGTCCGCGGCGTTGACGGCACCGCCGTCGGCACACTCTCCAGCTTCGCCGTCGGCGCCAACGGCATCATCTCCGGCGCTTTCGACAACGGCGAGACCCGCGTCCTCGGCCAGCTCGCCCTCGCCATCTTCAGCAACCCCCAGGGCCTCATCGACTCTGGCAACAACCTCTTCAAGGTCGGCGCCAACTCAGGCGAGCCGCTCATCGTCAACCCGGGCAGCTTCGGCTCGGGCACCACCTCTGGCGGCGCACTTGAGCTCTCAAACGTTGACCTCTCTGCCGAGTTCATCAACCTCATCCTCACCAGCACCGGCTACTCCGCCAACTCGCGCGTCATTTCCTCCGCAGACCAGCTCCTCCAGCAGCTTCTGGTCATCGGCCGCTAAGGCGCCCGACCCCGCGCCCGCTACGCTGACTGTGATGCTCACCGTCGCCGTCGCCCTCGGCTCAAACCTTGCCCTCGGCGCAAAGCTCGCACAGCCCGCTCAATCTTCGCAAGACCTCATCCGCGCCGCCGCCCGTGCTCTTGACGCCCGGCACGCCGGGCCCATCACCGCACCGCGCCTCAGCCCGCTCTACGAAACAGCCCCACTGCGCGTGGGCGCGGCCGACCCCGGCGGCACCTTCGTCAACGCCGTGCTCATCGGCACTACCAACCTCCCGCCCGACCAACTCCTCGCACGCCTCCACGCCATCGAGGCCAGCCTCGGGCGCGACCGCCGCGCCCAGCCCCACGGCTCCGCCCGGACCATCGACCTTGACCTTCTCCTCCTGAGCGACCTGGTCATCCAGCCACCACTGGACGCACCGATAGACGCCCTGCGCCTGCCGCACCCCGGCGTGCTCGTGTGCCCCGCCCCGCCACGACCAGCCCCGCTCCGCCCCGCGCCATCTGAACCGGGCACCACACCGGCCACCATGCAGCCCAGGCTCTTCGTCCTTGCCCCACTGGCAGACCTCGCGCCAAACCTGCTGATCCCCGTGATCGGCCGCACCGCCAGTGAGCTTGCCGCCCTCGCCCGCGCCGTCACGCCGCCGCAGACTGTGCGAAGGATCAACCCATGAACCCGCGATACCTTTGCGTCTTGCGCACCACTATCGCCAAGACGCTCTTCGTCCTCGCTTGTCCTTCTAACTCTGTCGCTCAGCCCACAGCCCAGCCGCCAGCACCTGCGCCAGCACAAGAAACTAAATCACCACCCTCGACCGCGCCCGCAACAACACCCGCCACTGATTCAGCCCCAGCGCCCGCGACCCTCTCGCCGCAGGCCGCCATCGGGTTCATCTACTCCACCTATCGCACAGGCCCAGTCGCCGAGCGCGTCCGCGTCCGCATCAGTTCGCCCCAGGGCACGCAGCTCGGCTCAGGCCTGGTCATCCGCACCCGCCCCGCCGACGGATCAATGCCGCCCGAGGCCCTCATCGAGGCCGGCTCACTGATCATCCATGCCCGCGCCGCGACCGTCACCGTCATCCACCGCGCCTATCCGCTCACGTACTGGCAAGGTGAGCTCAGCGCCGAGGGCCAGCCCGGTCTGCACGCCTTCAGCGACCTGATCGGCCCGCTGCCACTCCCGCAACTCGCGCTCGTCTTCGGCAAGCGCGCTGAGCTGCTCGAAGCCCCAGTCCCGCAAGCCCGTGGCATCAC
>Ga0105047_10001032_pt1 | contig 49161 bp, 42 predicted proteins | sample MAT04_FD_78384 | JGI IMG/M metagenome (GOLD analysis project Ga0105047, IMG submission 78384) | Freshwater microbial communities from Lake Fryxell liftoff mats and glacier meltwater in Antarctica - MAT-04 (megahit assembly) | ecosystem: Environmental > Aquatic > Freshwater > Ice > Liftoff...
CCCAGACGCTCAACATTGGCCGCGATTCCATCGTTTTTGTCGATGACAACCCGGCGGAGCGCGCCTTGGTACGGCAATTGGCGCCGGAGGTCTGCGTGCCGGAGTTGCCGGAAGACCCGGCCGGTTACATCGCCGCGATCGAAGGACTGCGGGCGTTTCAGGTCGTCTCGCTCAGTAGCGAAGATCTGAAGCGGACGGAGTTTTATCAGGCGAATTCCGAACGGCAGTTGCAGGCAGAATCAGCCAGCAACATCGACGAATTCCTCAAGTCCCTCTCGATGGTGGCGCACGTGGCGCCGGTGGACGCGGCTTCGCTGGAGCGCAGCTCGCAATTGATTAACAAGTCCAACCAGTTCAATCTGACCACGCGCCGCCGTTCGGCTGCCGAATTGCAGGCGCTGGTGGATGATCCGCAGTGGATCACGCGCACGGTTTCGCTAGAAGACAAGTTTGGCGACAACGGTTTAATCAGCTTGCTGCTGGCCCGCGTTGAGGACAACGCGCTCAATATCGACACCTGGCTGATGAGCTGCCGCGTGCTAAAGCGTGGCGTAGAGAATTTGCTGCTCAACAAGCTGGTGGAGCTGGCGCGCGAGCGAGGACTGAACGAGATCGTCGGCGAGTACATTCCCACGGCCAAAAACGTGATCGTCAAGGATCACTATCTAAACTTGGGGCTTACGCAGTGCGGTGAGGAAGAAGGTCGCACGCGCTGGCGGCTGGCGATCGACGACGACACGGTTTCTCACACGGTCTTCATCGCCGAAACATCGGGCGACAAAACGCCAGCGATGTAAAGATACGCCTTTTTTGCCGGCGCGCTGAATCAAGCATGAGCTTCATAAGAATCGAGCAGGACGATCTGGCGATGTTTGTCGCCGCGAGTCTCGATCTGAATCCGCTCCATACGTCGAGCGATTATGCCCGCCGCACGCCCTTTGGCGAACCAGTGGTGTTTGGCGTGCTAAGTGCGATTGCCGGACTGGAGCATTTTCCGGCCGCCGCGGATGTGGAGCTGACGGCCCTATCGCTCGACTTTCGCAACCCCATCTTCGCAGGCGTCGATTACCGCGTGGAGGTCGGCGCGCCTAAGCCAACTCGGCAGACGCTGAAGATCTACGATGGTTCGCGTCTGATGCTGCTGGGCACGTTTGACTTCCGCCCAGAGACTGCCGCGAATACTACAGGCGAGCAACACGCCGGGCTGGGACGCCTTGCGCCGGCGGATCTGACTTCGGCCGAATGTCGCGAACGAGCCGTGATTGGCCAATACGCGCCGGCGACCGCGGCAATGGATCGATTGCTCGATCGCTACAAGCTCCGCGGCAAAGGATTGAGCGCGCTCAACTTTTCAGCGCTATTGTGGGCCAGCTATTTTGTCGGGATGGAACTCCCCGGGCTGCGCGCCGCGTTCTCGAATCTCAAGCTGCGGTTTCCTCCGGCCGAAGACGCCTTGCGACTGCCGATCGATTTTGCGGCGCGCGCGGTTGGCTTTGACGAACGGTTCTCGCGTTTAGAAATCACCGCTGAGTTGGCGCAAGCCGGGCGCGTTGTCGCTGAGGCGGAAATCGCCGCGCTCGTCCGCGACGATTCTCCCGCCGCGCAGTACGAAGCGACCGCGGCCCGCCTGCCGGCCGAACCTCAACTGCAAGGCAAGACGGCGCTGGTCGTTGGCGGTAGCCGCGGCCTGGGCGCTACGATCCTGCACGCGCTTGCCCAGCAAGGCTGCAGCGTGGCCCTCAACTATCATCAGAGCGATCGCGAAGCGCAAGCCGTGCTCGACGCGATCCCTGCGTCGGCCAATAGAGCGGTCCTGCTGCAAGGCGACATGGCAAGTCCTGCGTGGACGGCCGAATTGCCCGCCGCGGTCGAGCGGGAGCTGGGCGGACTCGATATTCTGGTCTGCAACGCCTGCCCTCCGATTCGGCCGCACTCATTCGAGTTCAGCACGGTCGAACGCGGGCTGAAGTTCCTGCAAAAAAGCCTGGAGCTGGTGGCGTATCCGATGGCGGCGCTGCTGCCGCTGTTGAGCGCGCGGCAGGGTTGCGTGGTGCTGATCTCCTCCGAGTACGCGCGGACTCTGCCGGCCGAGTTCTTTCACTACTCCGCGGCCAAGGTGGCGCTCGAAGCCCTGGCGACAACGGCGGCCAGGCAGTACAAGCAGACGAGATTTTTGATCGTGCGGCCCCCTAAACTGCTGACCGACCAGACGAACACGCCGCTGGGACGAGACTCCACGATGCCGGCCGCGCAAGTCGCCGCGGAAATCGCCCGCCAGATTGCAGACACGTCTTGGAATGGCGTTAGAATAGTCGAAAACTTTTGAGTTGTGCGCGCGCTCCAACTGGGCGCGCCCCCGGATGCCTTCACGGCGCCAGGCGTTTCATCAGGCATTGCAAGGGACGGTATCTACGTGGACGAAATTCGCGAACAAGCGCAAGAAGTGTTTCATGACGTCTTTGGCGACACGGACCTGGTGCTGCGAGACGACATGACGGCCGACGACGTGGACGGCTGGGACTCCACGGCCCACATCAATTTGATCGTAGCGCTCGAAAAGCACTTTGGCGTCAAGTTTGCCATGGCTGAGATTTCGCGCATGAAGGATGAAGATCAAAACGTGGGCGGACTGTTGCAGCTGATCGCCAAGAAGCTGGGGCGCAGCGGATGAGCGTCACCAGCGTCGAGTTCATCTTCTTGCTGCTGGTCTGCGGCGCTTTCTTCTTTCAATTGCCAGGGCGACGCTCACGGTTGGCCGCCTTCTCGGTCGCCAATGCACTGGTGCTGGCGCTGCTGATCCCTAATCTCGCCTCGCTGGCGGCGCTTTCGGTCTTTCTGCTCAGTGGCTATGGCGTGGCCATGCTCTTGGCCCGCCGCCCCAGCAGTCTGCTACTGACCGGATACCTGGCGGCGCTCGTCGCCACGTTTCTGGTGCTGAAACGGTACGAGTTCATTGGGCTCGTGCTGCCGATGTCGCTCATCCAACACCCGATCGATATCATCGGGCTGAGCTACATGCTCTTCCGGCAGATCCACTTCCTGGTCGACGCGATGCAGGGCCAGATCGAAGGGGGCACGCTGCCGGCCTATCTGAATTATCAACTCAATCTGTTTGGCATCCTGTCCGGGCCGATTCAGCGGTTCCAGGATTTTCACGAATTCTGGCAGACGCCCCAGCCGCTGCTGAAGGACCGCCACGAGCTGCTCAAGGCGATTCTGCGAATCAATCTGGGCGTGCTGAAGCTGGCGGCGATTGGGGCGATGTGCTTCTACGCTTACGACGTCTCTTCGTCGACGCTCGAACAAGTGGCGCGTGGGTTTATCGTCGAGATGCCCATGTCGCGCAAGCTGATTTACTTTGCCATCATGTTCTACGCGCTGCCGGCGCACATGTACTTCAACTTTTCCGGCTACTGCGACATTGTGATCGGCGGGGCGCTGCTGTTGGGGATCCGGATGCCAGAGAATTTCGATCAGCCCTACCTGGCGCGGAATATGATCGATTACTGGAACCGCTTCCATCGCAGTTTGAGCCACTGGATCCGCGATTACATTTTCATGCCGCTGTATAAGAGCGCCGTGGAGCGGACGCCGACGCTGGCCGAGCCGCTTTCGATCCTCTTTATGTTCGTGGCGCTGTTCCTGGCGGGAGTCTGGCATGGGTCGACGCTCAACTGGGTTGCCTTTGGCATGCTCAACGGTATCGGCGTGGCCACGGCCAAGCTCTGGGAGCTATTGATCGTGCGGGCCCGCGGCCGGCAAGGGCTGAAGACCTACATGAAGTCCTCCGGCGTTCGGCTGGCGGCGATTGCCGTGAATTTGAACTTCGCCTGTTTGACCTATTTGTTCTTCCCGACCGACATGGCTCGCACATTCCGGATCCTGAACGCCATGGTCGGCGGTTCCTGGCCTTCTTAAAACCGAGCGCGTAATCTCATGGCAAAGAATACTAAAATCACCTGGTCCAAACGGCTGGACGATTACGGCCGACGCCATCCGGTGCAGATGCTGCTGTTGGTTTTGTTCGTCACGATTTTCCTCACCGTGCCGGCGCTGCTCTACAACAGCCAGGGCACAGTAGTGCTGTATCAGGCGTTTTGATCGGCGCTGGATCGCAGGTTATTTTAATTTTCAGTCGCGAGTATTTTTTTGAGCGTTGGTCATCATGAGTACCCCTTCTCAACCCGCCGGTCTTTCGAGCTGGACGCAAACCGCCGTTTGCCTGTTGATGGCCTGCGCGGTGTGTGGTGGATTTGCGCTGGTCGATGTCTCCGCCCGGAGCGATACCGTCAATGACTGGCTGCTCGAACGGCAGTTGAGCAAGTGGAAAGCGACTAACTCCAAGTTCCAATACAACCGCGGCTATATCGATTTCGAAGGGCGGCTAATCTACGGCGAGCTCCCCACGGCGGACTATTCGCGCGGCGGCGTCTACTTTATGGGCTCGTCGACAGTGAAGAATTCCATCCTCTTCTGGGACCTGCCTCCGGAAGAACGACCGCTGGTCCACAACTACGCGCTCAGCGGTTCCGGTCCTTTGGACTGGAGCTTGTTTCTCCATTACCTGATTGAGCACAACCACTTTCTGGAGGCGGGGGGCGATAAGACGACCATGATCTTCGGTCTCTACTTTGTCGACTTCAACGCCAGCAGCTTCAATCTGAACGATGGCTTGATCAAGAGTATGTTCACCCGTCACGACTTGTACGACTACTCGCCCGAAGAGATCCGCCCGGCGGAATTGAACGAGGCCGAGCGATTTCTGTTGACCGAGAAGGCGCGATGCGCGAATTTTCTGCACTACGCTTTTGGACACATGGCGTTCCGCGACAAGCCGCTCCTCTCGGAACAGCAAAAAGAGCAGTACTATCGGATCTACGCGGAGCAAGACTCGCCAAACTACGCGGAGCGATTGGAGAAGTTCGCGGACCTGGTCAACTACCTGCGCTCGCAAAACGTCCGCGTGGCGGCTTATTTTGTCCCGATGGGAACGTGGTTCCGCGGCGGCTATGGCGAACTGCCAATGGCCCGCGATTTCCACCAGCAAGCCGCAGAGTTGTGCGAGCGGATGCAGATCCCGGTGCTGGATATCGAGGGGGTGGTGCCGGACGAAGAGTTTTTCGACGCGGGCCACGCCAACTACAAAGGCCAGAGCCGCATGCACCCGCATCTGGCCGACCATGCGCGCGAGCAACTCTATCAATCGGGCGTGCTACCAAGGCCCGAGAAGACTCGGACGCCCTAACGCGGTAGTTGCGAGGAAATTAGCGCGATTCATACCCGCCGCGAATAGGTTCTCCCGTGAATGATCGCTCCGAAATGCCCGCACAGCACGTTGACGAAGTGGGCGTCCAGAAATGGTTGACGATTCCCGGTCGCCTACTGCTGATAGTGTCAATCATGGGCACGACCGCCGGCTTTATTTGGTTATGTACGACGACCTGGCCGAACTTGCCGCCCGGTAGATATCCGGTGATTGCCTGGGTCATCCCACCCGTTGTCGGTGGCGCAATTTCTTCGGAATTTCAGCCTGGACCTTGGAGCGAGTAGGAATTCGAATCTACCGTCGTCAGAACGCCGTTAATGTCCGCCATGACGATGATTCTTCCATCGAACCTCCAGCCTGAAAGCCGGGAATCAATCGGCCTGCGATTTCTGGAGGGATCGGAGGAGTATCGCCCATGCCGGCGCGCCACGCTGGCGCTCGGCGCTGTGGAGAACACTCGTTGCGGATGAACTTGGTGGTTTGCCGGACGTTATTTACCGTAGCATGAGCAACGAGACAGACCAGCGGGAGACCACATTCTTGCGCACAACCACTGAATTGCACATAAAGTGTCGCGCGCAGTCACCAATGCGTATAAAATGATGGCACTCGCAATTCAGGGTCCGTCGAAGACAAGGCGCAGGCATGAAGGCATCACGAATAGGAGAGAATGTCGCTACGTCACTTCGAGCATTGGATTCGTCGAGGGATTCCGTAGGCATTTACATTGTCGGATTTCCGCAAGTATTCGTGCGAGTTCCGACGATCAGAGTCGATTTTGCTTCGTTATATAGCGACAAGGTGACTGTCGGTCGTCTTGAGGTACTGCATACAAAACGATGGTTCCGCAGCGACGCGATGGACATTGCAAATCTAACGTTTTATGCATCTGACGAGCCAAGGCACATTGAGGAGTGTCGCATGCTTCTGAGCAATCTGGATGCGCGTCAAGCCAACTACACACTGCCAAAGTCCCCGGAACGCGAGATAGATATGGCAGACTTGATAGGCGCAATGGATTGGCCAACTCCGTGGCTCTATTGTGAACGAGCTGGAAATGGCCGCTTGACTCCTCCACATGTCGTTGAGAGGAAGACAAATCGATACCTTGTCTCTTTTATTGAAGCATTCTCGGCCTTCGTCCAGGATCGATTGAATCATGCGCGCCCAACCGATAGCCCTTGAACGAAAACAAGCAACGCGAGGCGTAGCGGCTCGTTATTGGTCATCTGCGCTGTACGAATGGACGCGGTCGTCGTCAATTGCGAGTTCGAATCGATGCGATCAACGGCGTGATCTCACTGCGCGATACTGAAACGCGTGACCGAACGCATGCGGTGTTTCTTTCTGCGATCCCTGCGGGATCGAAGTTCGCTATCGCGATCGTGCGCCTGCTGGGCAATTTGCGGTGTGCGGTAAACACCGGCGGCTAGCGCCGAACCGCTCACTGGTCAGTTGCCCTGGACCTTTAACCGACCGATTGCGCCGGACCGTTCATGGCCGATGGTTGGACGGTTAATCGTTGACCGCTCATCGCGGACATCGGCCGAATCTTGAACGGCTACCCGCTCACGCCAACTGGCGCGTCGATGAAATCTTTCATCCACATTTCGAGCATGAACAGGCTCCAGAGCGGCGCTACGTGGTCGGCCTGGCCGCTGGTGTGCTCGCGGAGCATCCGCTGCACCCCTTCGGGTTTGAAATAACCGCGGCGACGAATTGTCTCTTCGCTCAGCGCGTCGCAGAGGGATTCCTTCAATTCGTTGCGGAACCAGTCGCGGAGCGGCGGCGTGAAACCCATCTTGGGGCGATCGACCAGCTCCTTTGGCAAGTAGCGATAGAGCAACTTGCGGAGCAGGTATTTCTTTTGGCCGCGGCGGACCTTCAGTCCCACTGGCAGGCCGATCGCTGTTTCCCACAGATGTTTATCGAGCAGCGGCGCCCGGGCTTCCAGCGAGAAGCCCATCGTCGCGCGATCGACTTTGACCAGGATCCCGTCGATCATTGCGTGCGTGGCGTCGTAGACCATCGCGCCGGCCGTGGCGGAAAGTCCGTTCAGCCCGCGGATGTAGCGGGCCACGGCCTGCTCTGGCGCCTCGCCCAACTTTTCTTCGGGCACGTAGCTGGACAAACCGGCGTAGCGCCCCAAGTTGGCGAACAGTCCGAAGAACGTGGCCGGATCGCGCGCGGCGGATAGTTTGGCGAACCGCCGCATCCGCTCCTTGGGCAACCAGCGGTGCAGGCCGGCCACGGCGCCGCGCACCTTGTGCCCCGCCAGCCGGGCGTAATGTTCAAAAAAGTACGTCGCCAGGTAGCGCTCGTAACCGCCGAAGAGCTCGTCGCCGCCGTCGCCGGTCAGCACCACAGTCACATCGCGACGGGCAAGTTCCGAGATCGCCAACGTCGGAAAAAGCGAAAAATCCACGATCGGCTCATCGTAGTACTTCATCACGTCCGGCACGTAGCTCAGCAGATCGTTGGCAGACATCCGATGGACGGTGTTCTCCACGCCCAGGTGCTGCGCGACGCGCGCGGCGTAGCGGCTCTCATCGAACTCCGCCGTGGTAAAGCCGATGGTAAACGTCCGGACGCGGTCGCTGGCGACCTCGCGCATCAGCGCTACCACCAGGCTGGAGTCCATTCCGCCGGAGAGGAACGCCCCGAGCGGTACGTCGGAGACCAGTCGCTTGCGGACGGCGCTGCGCATGCAATCGTCGAGTTGATCCAGCAGTTCGGCCTCGCTGCGGCGGCCGGGCGACGGTTCGCAAGCGATCCGCGCCAGGTCCCAATAGGCAACGTCTTGCTTGATGCCTTCGGGGCCAATCACCAGGTAGTGACCGGGGTGGACCTTGTACGTGTCTGCCAGCAGGCTCCGCGGCGCGTGCAGGTAGCCGTACTTGATGTAGGTGTAGATGGAATCTTCGTCCACTTGCCGCGGCACGTCCGGCCACATGGCAACGGACCGCAGTGTAGAACCCAGCACCAGCAGGCGGCCCGGCTTGTGATAGTAGAAGAGAGGTTTCTTGCCGTGCGGATCGCGGGCCAGCACCATCTGCTTGCGGCGATCGTCCCAAATGGCGATGGCAAACATGCCGTCGAACCGCGCGAAGCAGGCTTCTTGCCATTGTTCGTAGGCGTGGACGACAACTTCGCTATCGGTGTTGCTCTTGAAGATGTGCCCCTTGGCCAGTAACTCCTTACGCAACTCCTGGAAGTTGTAGATCTCGCCATTGAAGACGGCCCAGATGCGGCCGGCCTCGTCCGTCATCGGCATGCGGCCGGCGGGCGAGAGATCAATGATCGACAGCCTGCGGTGGGCCAGGCCGACGTTGTCGTGAACCCAGGTCCCAGCGTCATCGGGACCGCGGAGTTTCAGCGTATCGCGGCAACGATTAACGGTCGCCTCATCGACAGGCCCACCATCCGGACGCCAGACTCCAAAGATGCCGCACAAGCGATTCTCTCCAAGAACGACCGGGGGCGCGACAGGCGCTAAACAGCGTCCACGCGGCAGACCACGTATCAAGCTATCAGAATCATAGGTCCACCGCCGGTCAAGCAGCGTGAAGAACGTGCGAAATACCCGGTTTTACGCGCCGTGCAGAACGAGGGCCGCGCGCCCGGGCGACTGGCGTTTGCGGTCCTAGCGACTAATATGGAGGATCAGTTCCCATCGTCAGGCCGCGGACCGGCCCACACTCTTCGTCCATCGTCACCCCGCACGGTCGAGCCGGTGAAAGTTCTGCTCAATACAACCACTATCCGGGTTGGAGGCGCGCTCCAAACTTCGAGCGCGTTTATCATCGAGGCCCTGCGCAACCCGGGCGAGATTGAGTGGTCGTTTGCCGTGTCCGCCGCCGGAGCGCGCGAGCTGGAACAATTCGGCGTGGCGATCCCCGAGTCGATGACCGTGATCGACCGTCCGCCGGCTTCGAGCCTGGCGTCGCGGCGCAAATTGCGCGAGGTCGAAGCCGCGGTTCAGCCCGATTGTGTTTTCACCTTCTCCGGCCCGGCCTACGTGCGGTTTCGCAACTTTCACGTCGTCGGTTGTTCGACTCCTTGGGTCACGCACGCCACTTGGGCCGCTTTCCGCAGTTTGAACTCTGTTCGCGAATGGACGGCTTGCATTGCCCGCACAGCGTACAAGCGCTATTGGTTTCGCCGCGCGGACGCCTGGATTCTGCAAACCGAGGCCGCCGCCCGCGGCATGGTCAGCCGATTGGGACTGCCGGCCGACCGGATGACGGTTATCTCCAACACCTGCGGCGAACGCTACCGCGCCGCGCAAGGCGAGAAACCCCACCCGCAGCCGGGGCAGCCAATCCGACTGCTCTGTTTCTCCGCGCCGTACAAGCACAAGAACTTTGAGGTCATGCCGTACGTCGCGCGCGAGCTGGCGGCGCGGCGGCCGGAGTTGGATTTCAAGATTATCGTCACGCTTCCGCCGAAGAATCGGATCTGCACCGAAATGCTGGCGAGCGCAGAGCGGCTGGGCGTTGCCAACCGGATCGAAAACCTGGGCCCGGTCCCCGTCGCGAAAGGCCCGGAGCTCTACCAGACTTGCGACATTAGCTTTCTGCCGACGCTGCTCGAGACGTTCAGCGCGACGTATCCCGAGGCAATGGCGATGGGCCTGCCCATCGTGACAACCAATCTCGGTTTCGCCCGCGATGTTTGCGATGACGCGGCGATTTACTTTGAACCGCAGAATGCGGTCTCGGCTGTGGATAGCATTCTGCGATTGCTCGACGATCCAGAGCTTTGGAAGCGGCAGATCGCCCGCGGCAAGGAAGTGCTGACGCGCTTCCCCACGCCCCAAGAGCGATATCAACAATACACGCGGTTTTTATTGTCCTTTCGCCAAAAGGCAGAGCGTGGAGCGGCGAAAACTGTAGCGCCTGCTCACACGGCCTGACGGCGCCTAAGCGCACTGCAAATAGCCCAGTCCAGCGGAGAATGCGGCGATGTCCGAGCGTTATATCGTTACCGGCGCGGCTGGCTTTATCGCCTCGCGCGTGTCGCAGTTGCTGCTCGACGCAGGGCATGAAGTGGTCGGCGTGGACGACCTGAACGATGCATACGATTCGCGCCTGAAGTCGTGGCGGCTGGAGACTCTGAAGAAGAACGCCGCGTTTCAGTTCCATCCGCTCGATGTTTCGCTCCGCGAACCCGTGGCACAGTTGTTCGACAAGTTGGCGGCGGAAGATCCGCGCCCGGTTGCCGGCGTGGTTCACCTGGCCGCCAGGGCCGGCGTGCGGCAGTCCGTGGAGACGCCCCACATCTATGTCGAGACCAACGTCGCCGGCACGCTCAACATGCTGGAGGTCTGCCGCAAGCTGGTGGTTCCCAAATTCGTGCTGGCGTCAACGTCGAGCCTCTACGGCGACACGACTCAATCGCCATTCGTCGAGGAGATGGACACCAGCCGCCCGCTTTCGCCCTACGCGGCGTCGAAGAAGGGCGCCGAGGCGATGGCCTTCTCTTACCACTACCTGCACGGCGTTGATACTTCGGTCGTGCGGTACTTTACGGTGTATGGCCCGGCGGGCCGGCCGGACATGAGCGTCTTTCGGTTCGTGCGGCAATTGGTCGAAGGGGACGAGATCTCGATCTTTGGCGACGGCAAGCAAACGCGAGATTTTACATACGTCGACGACATCGCCCGCGGCACGGTGCTAGCGCTGAAGCCGCTGGGTTACGAGATCATCAACCTCGGAAGCGATCGTCCCGTGGCGCTGATGGACGTGTTGACCAAGATCGCCCAGTTCGCAGGCAAGACGCCCAAACTGAAGTTCTATCCGGCGCATCCGGCCGACGTTCAGGCGACCTGGGCCAACGTCAGCAAGGCCAAGCGGCTGCTGGGTTGGGAGCCGCAGGTTTTGCTCGACCAGGGGCTGCGTAACGCGGTCGATTGGTATCTTCAGAATCGCGCGTTCGCTAGCACGCTGAACATGTAGCTGGCCGTAAAACTTGGCCGCCCGGGCAGGATGCCGCGCGGGACCGATTTTGCCGTAAAGAACGGCTGGCGCACGCGCCGAAGCGGATGATGGTAGGACCCAGCCAGGGCCCACCCCGGCGGCGAAGGATACGCTACATTCAGTAAGTTGCGCGGCGCCCAGGACGGAGCGGAGCCTCAGGACGCGTCGCCGCCGAATGGCCAGCGTCCGTAGCTAGCTCGGCATCAGGATTCATTCAGGAAAGATTGCTTCCATGAAGATTGCGGTCATCGGAACGGGCTATGTGGGACTAGTCACCGGAACGTGTCTGGCCGACAGCGGCAATGACGTCACTTGCGTCGACGTCGATCAGCGCAAGATCGACATGCTGCTCCGCGGCGAAATCCCGATCTACGAGCCTGGCCTGGCCGAGCTGGTGCAAAACAACACCGAGGCCAAGCGACTCCATTTCACCACGGATCTGGCCGCGGCCGTGCGGCCGGCCAAGCTGGTCTTCATGGCCGTTGGCACGCCGTCGGCCGAGGATGGATCGGCCGACCTGACGAACTTTTGGAAGGCCGTGGAAGCGCTTGCGCCCTTTTTGGATCCGCAGGCAATTGTCGTCACGAAGAGCACCGTGCCGGTCGGCACCAACGCCGGCATTTTTGCCCGCCTGAAAAAAGCGACGGGCCGAGATTGCTTTGTCGCCAGCAACCCGGAGTTCTTGAAAGAAGGCGCCGCGCTGGATGACTTCACCAAACCGGATCGCGTGGTGGTTGGCGTCCGCGAAGTTGAGACCGGCAGGGTGTTGCGCGAGCTCTACGCCCCATTTTTGCGGACAGACCATCCGTTCCTGGTGATGTCTCCGGAGAGCGCGGAGATGACCAAGTACGTGGCCAACGCGCTGCTAGCGACCAAGATCAGCTTTATCAACGAAGTGGCCAACCTGTGCGAGCACATGGAGGCCGATATCAACGACGTCCGGCGCGGAATCGGCCACGATAGCCGGATTGGCTTTGCCTTCTTGTTCCCCGGACTGGGCTACGGCGGAAGCTGTTTCCCCAAAGACGTGCGGGCGCTGGAGTTCATGGCCAAGGCCTACGACGTGCGGCCGCAGATCCTGATGGCTGTCGACGAGACGAACACTCGCCAGAAGATGGTGATGTTCCAGAAGATCTCGCGCTACTACGATAGCAAGCTCAAAGGCAAGACGATCGCCGTGTGGGGGCTGGCCTTCAAGCCGCGCACGGACGATATCCGCGAAGCCCCGGCCCTGGTGTTGATCGATCGGCTGCTGGCCGAAGGCGCCAAGGTGCAGGTCCACGACCCCGAGGCGATGGAAAACGTCCGCGCTCTGTACGGCGATAAGCTGACCTATGCGGAACAGCCCTTTGAGGCGCTCCATGGGGCAGACGCCCTGGCGATCGCCACGGAGTGGAAGCAGTTCCTCCACCCGGACTTCGAGGAAATGCGGAAGCGGATGAAGGCGCCGGTGATCTTTGACGGCCGGAACCTGTACGACCCGGCCCAGATGAAGAAGGTTGGGTTCACGTACCACTGCATCGGCCGGGCGCCGGTGTGAGGACGGGGGGCAGAATCGGCCCCCCGGCGTCGCTGACGATCTTCCTTTTGGGCCCCAAGGAAGTCTCCTCGGCCGGCCTCAGCTAGCAGTCCCGCGTCAATTATTTGGCAAGATTTGCGGATTGCATGAAGTTCGAGGCCTGGGCCGCCGATAACGGTTATGTCACGTTATGCCCTCCGGCGGCGCGGCCCGCATTGACCTGCGGACGGACCTAACAGGGGGGCGGCTGAGCGTGACCGCCAGCGGGCTCTGCTGAGGCCTGGCCCAGGACATCTTCCCTTTACCGCCCAATTGCGGTAAAGGAATGCCCTGCGTGGCCGCCCTGGAGAGGCCTAGGGCGGTTCTTTGACAACTTAGACCGTTCTCCGGAACGCAATGCGGCGAAGGCGGCCCTGGATTTTCGCCTCCCAAACCGGCCCGTGGCCTGCCCCAAACTGTTCGGTGACCTTGACACTAGTCTTTACGGCACCTACACTTGGAGCGTGTCGTGCCGAAAGCTTGAGAGGGTTCTCGCGCAAGCAATCGCCTGCGGCGCGGACAGGAGAACGAGTTGTGACGAAGAAAGAAATCGTGAAGACAATCTCGGAAGAGATTGGGATGACGCAGCTCAAGACGAAGGAGATCGTCCAGAAGACTTTTGACGCCATCGTCAAGACTCTGGTCGAGGAAGAGCGAATCGAGCTTCGCAACTTTGGGGTCTTCGAAGTCAAGAAGCGAGCCGCCCGCAAGGCGCGGAACCCCAGGACCGGCGAGAAGGTGTTTGTCGCCGAGAAGTACGTCGTAACCTTCAAGCCAGGCAAGGAGATGGAAGAACGGGTGCGAGAGCTAGAGCGCCAGGCAGCAGCCGCGGCATCCGCTCGAACACCAGACTCCACCAACTCAGGACCCGTCGAGCCACTTAGCGCATCGGGTTAACCACACAAGAGTTCGAGACACAAGTTCCCGATAAAGAGATCGTTCTAAATAGACCGGCCCACCACCAGACGCGTGCAGGGGCCGAAAGACAAATCACATCTGAGTCATGTCCTGATCGAGTCGTTCAGAGCGGAATTCCCAGACCGCTCTCGACGCAAGTAGTGGTTGCAAACCGCAGCAACTCATTACGCAAAGCCCTTTCCCGCAACAACAAACCAGTGTTTGGCCACCAGGCCTGACCAGGCGCTTGCGCGCTTTGGCCCTGTCTGTAAGTCCACAAACAAGTTCATCAGCGGTGCGGTACCGGGACGCGAGTCGATCGCGCCTAAACCGCAACAATGCGAGGAGTTGGGTGATGCGCGCTCTGATTCTAACTGCGACTCTCGGTTTGCTGCTGAGCTCCACTGTGGGCTGCTTTATCCCAGCCTACTCGGGTGATCCAGTTCGACGCACGCGAGAATTGATCTACACGTCCGAAGATCTCCGCTTGCTGCTCGACGATTGGGAGCGGATCTGGTTCCTGGATCAGCCCACTCATATGACTCCGTACCGTACGCATGGCGGCATTATCTAAGCCCGTCAGCAGTGCAGTCCGCGTAACGTAAACGCCTGCGATGTCGTGGCTTGCGGGCAGCAAGCCAAGGCGAATCGCCGAGCGTCTGAAGCTCCGCGTCCAACACTAGGGCGCAGGCGGCCCATTCGGCATTCATTCTCGCGGTGGCGCAGACGGCGCGCCCCTCCGCGGCGGAGTAAGCCCGGCGGGATTCTCTTTTCGCAGGCGCCGTCGCAGCGTACTCGGCAGATTCCAAATTCGCGCAATCAGCGCAAGCAGAGCCAGCAACCACACCTGCGCTGTTTATCTACTTGATGTTCCAATGCGGCGGCGGGCTCTTACGCCGGTCCGCAGGGGGCTCGCCGGTCGTTGCCCGCGCGGGCGGACGCAAGTACCATTGCAAGCGGCGATGCGAGCCGATTTTGTCGTCCTCCCCACGATGGTTGTCGCGGGACGAAATCGCAAAACATCGGACGTCCCGGCGCGCCTCCTTCGCTGTTGCCGCGCCTTCCTGAACACACCTATTACGGCCTCGCCTGTGAACGCTCCCTCGGTCGACCTGACTGCAAATCTTGGCCGGCTGCGGTTGGCCAACCCTATCGTTGTTGCGTCTGGCACGTTTGGGTACGCCCGCGAGATGGCCGGCCTGGTCGATCTCTCCCGCTTGGGAGCGATCATCCCCAAAACGATCACGCAGGAACCGCGGATCGGCAATGCCCCGTGGCGGACGATCGAGACCACCGGCGGCATGCTCAATTCCATCGGGCTGGATAACGACGGCATCGAGGCGTTTGTCGCGCATCACCTGCCGTACCTGGGCGGTGTTGGCTCGCCGATCATTGTCAGCGTCGCCGGTCGCAATCACGCAGAGTTCGTTGAGATGTGCCGTCGCCTGGACCACGAGCCTGGCGTGGCGGCGATTGAATTGAATATCTCCTGCCCTAACGTGTCTGGGGGTGTTGATTTTGGCGCCGACGCCCGCGCGTGCGAGCGGCTGGTGGCCGATGCAAGAGCTGCCTGCGGCCGGCCGATCATCGCCAAGCTGACGCCCAACGTGACCAGCATCGCGGACATCGCTCGCGGCGCCGAGGCCGGTGGCGCCGACGCCATCTCATTGATCAACACCTGCCTGGGCATGGCCATCGACTGGCGCCGCCGCCGGCCACTGTTGGGCAATCGGATGGGAGGGCTGAGCGGCCCGGCGATCAAGCCTATCGCGCTGCGGGCCGTGTACCAGGTTGCCTGCGCAGTGAAGACGCCGCTGATTGGGATTGGCGGAATCGCCACGCTGGAAGACGCCATGGAATTCATCGTCGCCGGCGCCACGGCGGTGCAGTTGGGAACCGTGAACTTTTACGACCCAACGGCGTCGATGCGAATCCTCGACGCGCTGCCCGCGGCCATCGCCGAACTAAAGGCCAGCAGCCTGGCCGAAATCGTCGGCACGCTCGCCGAAGGTCAGATGGCGGCGCATTGATTACTGTCTTCGTCGTAGCCCTCTCGCTCCATGAGAGGTAGCGATCAACGAACCAGCATGGCAAGGCGGCAGTGAAATACAATGTTTACGCCGTGACGGCGCTTTGACGTCTGCCGCTGCTTGAACGCCGAAACGGCTAACTCATGGGGACGATGAGTGCTACGGACGACGACGCGCCTAGCTTCAAGAACTCCGCCCCACTCGCTACGCTATTTGCATGCAAAACGAACCAACCACCAAGGCAGCGCCGGTTAAGCAGCGGGTTCTCTCTGGGATTCAGCCTACGGGCCGTTTTCACTGGGGGAACTACTTCGGCGCCATCCGCCAATACATTGATCTGCAAGACGTCGGCGAGTCGTATTACTTCATCGCCAACCTCCATGCGCTTACCACGGTGCGCGATCCGGCGCTGTTGCGGCAACTGACGCTCGACGCCGCGATTGATCTGCTGTCGCTGGGGCTCGATCCCGAGCGCGCTACGCTCTTCAGCCAGTCGGACGTCCCCGAGGTATCGGAGCTCTGTTGGCTGTTGATGACCGGCACGCCGATGGGTTTGCTGGAGCGCTGCCACGCGTACAAGGACAAGAAGGCGAAGGGGCTGACGGCCGACGCCGGCTTGTTTACTTACCCGGTGCTGATGGCGGCGGACATTTTGATCTACGACGCCACGATCGTGCCGGTCGGCGAAGACCAGGTGCAGCATATCGAGGTTGCGCGCGATATTGCCGGCAGCTTCAATCATCATTTTGGCGAGACGTTTGTGCTCCCCAAGGCGAAGGTCATGCCGGAGGCGGCTCGCGTGCCAGGGACCGACGGCGAAAAGATGTCGAAGAGCTACAACAACACGCTCGAACTCTTCGAGGCGGCGCCGGCCCAGCGCAAAAAGATCATGCGGATCACCACTGATTCTCGTGCGATGGAAGATCCCAAGGAGCCGGATGGCGATCACCTGTATCAGCTCTATTCGCTGTTCGCGGCGGAGAGCGATCGCCAGACGATGGCCGACATGTACCGTCGCGGGGGGTTTGGCTACGGCGAGGTGAAAAAAGCGTTGGCCGAGGCCGCGGAGAAATTCTTCGCCGAACCGCGCGCCCGCCGCGCGGAGCTGGAAGCCAACCCTAAACGCGTGCAAGAGATCCTGGCGGACGGCGCCAGCCGCGCCCGCAAAAAAGCCAGCGAAGTCCTCCGCCGAGCGCAACAAGCGTGCGGTTTGAAGTTCGGCTGAGCCGCGATATTCAGACCATGCGCTACGCTTCAATCATTTCGCGCGCGTGGTAGCTCGAACGGACGAATGGTCCGCTGGCCACTTGTTGAAAGCCCATGGCGCGGGCGAGCCGGCCCAGCTCGTCGAACTCCGCCGGCGGAACGTAGCGGACCACTGGCAGGTGTTCCAGCGATGGTTGTAGATATTGCCCTAGCGTCAGCAGATCGCAGCCGGCGGCGAGCAAGTCGGCCAGGGTATCGAGCAGCTCGTCGCGGGTTTCGCCCAGCCCTAGCATCAGGCCGCTTTTGACGCGGATCGTTGGGTCGAGCTCTTTCACGCGGCGCAAAAGGGCTAGCGTCCAGCGGTAGTCGCTCTTGCGACCGCGGACTTTGCGATAAAGGCGCGGAACGGTCTCGGTGTTGTGGTTGAAGACCTCAGGGCGGCTGGCGACAACGCGTTCGATCGCGCCCGGCTTGCCCAGAAAGTCTGGCGTCAGGACTTCGACCGCGGCGCCGGTTCGCTCGCGGACGGCCAACACGCACTGGGCGAAATGATCGGCGCCGCCGTCGGCCAGATCATCGCGCGTGACAGAGGTGATGACGACGTGCTTCAGGCCCAATCGCGCCGAGGCCTCAGCCACGCGCTCCGGCTCGTCGAGCTCCACGGCCTGCGTGCGCCCTTTGGCAACCGCGCAAAATCCGCAAGGACGCGTGCAGACGTTCCCCAGGATCATGAACGTCGCGGTCTTCTGCGAGTAGCACTCCATCCGGTTAGGGCACTTGGCGTTGTCGCAGACGGTCTCCAGCCGCAGTTCTTCCAGCAGCTTGGCCGTGAAGTGGTTGGCGTTTCCCTTCGGCACGTTTCGCTTCAGCCAGCGCGGCAGGCGCGGTCCTGCGCCCGTGGTGGCGTCGCCATCAGCAATCAGGGGCTCTGGCGTGGCGCCGCATGAGCCCCCCGTGGGTTGCTGGGTGGGAATTTCGCCAAGGATCGGAAGGCTGGGATACAAAGCGGAAGCTCCTAGGCGACTCGGTTCGACGGCGTTAGCGAATGGCCGGTATGGATATTGTATCGGGGCGCGTCGAAGGCGGCGGCCAGGTTGCGAACCAGGGCTTCTCTCACGCGCGACATCTTGGTGGGTTGTTGCCGTTCGATCGCCAGCGACGACATCGGCGCTCGGCGGCGAGCGTCGGTGTGGACCACGCTGAGCAATCTTCGCGGGGGCGACACGTTCACGTAAGCGCCAAAATAACTGGTCCAGTTCTTCACGGCCACGCCCACCGCGGCCACCTGACCCGTTCGGCCCCAAACGCCCAGCGGGGCCCCGGGCGTCGTCGCCGCATCGACATGAGTCTGCGACACGGCGTGTCCAGGCTGCCCATCGGACGGTTGGCACTGCAAGCCTAGCTCCGTCAGGGTGGCTGTCAGGCCTTTTTGTAGGCGGCCCAGATAGGTTCCCACCGTCCAGCCATGGAACTCCAGCGGCACAATGGGATAAATGGCGACCTGCCCCGGGGCGTGCGCCAGCGAGCCTCCCCCGCGGTTTACCCAGCGGACGTTCAGGCGTTCGCTCGCCAGGGCTTGCTCGCCCAGGCGAATATCGGTCCTCGATCCATGCCGGCCGACGGTAATCAGCGGCGGATGCTCGCAGATCAGCAGCGAGATCTGCCCGTCTTGCCGACCGCCGGCTTCGAACACCAGCCGCTGCTGGAGCGTCAGGCAGGCGTCGAAGTCGAGCGACCCGAGCAGATAGGCGGCCATGCCCGGCGCGCCGCGAGCGAATTGTGAGGTTGCAGGTATCATTACCGAGGGCGTCTGTTGAAATGGGGCCATCCTGGCGGTTTCAACCTCGCCAAGCGCGGAGCGAACCTCCGCACGGCTAGCAAGAGAACGACCGGCGTCGCTAGCTTGTGTTCACTTCCCTGTGAAGCGCGGTCCACCAAGAATCTGAATGGACCGCTAACAGATCACTGTAACAGGCGGTAAAGTAGGGGGAAAGCCGGAAGCGGCCTCCCGTTTTTTTCCGGTTTTGGTTCGATAGATTGCGGATGCCATGGTCAAGAAAAAAACAGAACCGGATCGCGAGCACGACAACGAGCGCGTGATCAGCCAGAATCGCAGCGCACGCCACGAGTACGACGTCATCGACACGTTGGAATGTGGCCTGGTCCTGACCGGCAGCGAGGTCAAAAGCCTGCGGACAGGGCATGTGTCGCTCGACGAGGCCTATGGCCGAATCAAGGGGAACGAAGTCTGGCTCGTCGGGTGCGACATTCCGGAATACGTGCAGGCGAACCGCTTTAACCACGAGCCGCGCCGGCCGCGCAAGCTACTGCTTCACCGCCGCGAGATTGCCAAGTTCGCCAGCAAAGCCTACGAGACGGGCCTGACGCTGGTCCCGCTCAAGCTGTATTTCAAAAACGGCCGGGCCAAGCTGCTGCTGGGGGTCTGCCGCGGCCGCAAGCTGCACGACAAACGCGAAAAGCTGAAGAAGCGCTCCATGGATCGGGACATCAGCCGGGCGCTGCGCCGCAGTTGATAGCTATCTGAACCCCGGGGGGCGCCACGGTGAACTTGGCCCGGTGAACTCGCCGCGGTTTTGTCTCGTAGTGATGTCTGGCGGGATGCCGCGCGCGGAGACTGCCAAACCGCAATTGTCCAATCGCAGCAACATGTTATGCTCAATCCGACGTCGGGTTTGGGCCCCTGCGACACTTGAGGTCGGGTTTGCCTGATCTACTGTCCGCGTCCCCTGCCTGCGCGTTCGCCGACCGCCGCTTCACTGACCTGTAGGTCGCCTCACTGACAGAGCGAGTCCGAGCATGCTGCTCCTTGAGAACGTCAAGAAGTCCTATACCGAGCCGGACGGCGCCAATCTGCCGATCCTGGACATCCCCGAGTTCCGAGTCGCCCCCGGCGAGCAACTGGCCCTGATGGGGCGCAGCGGCTGCGGCAAGACGACGCTGCTGCACGTCATCGCCGGCATCAGCCGCCCAGACTCCGGCCTGGTGCGCGTGGCCGGAGTTGATATCGCCCGGCTCCCGGAGCATGGGCGAGATCGCTTTCGGGCAGACAACATTGGTTACATCTTTCAGACGTTCAATCTGCTGCCCGGTTTTTCGGCGCTCGAGAACGTGCTGCTGGGAATGAGCTTCACCGGAGGCCGGGCGGACGAAGGTCGCGCTCGCAAGCTGCTCGATCAGGTGGGGCTAGGGCGCCGGCTGTCGCACAAACCGGCGATGTTGTCCGTCGGCGAGCAACAGCGCGTGGCGGTCGCCCGCGCGATGGCCAATCGTCCCAAGCTGCTTTTGGCGGACGAGCCGACGGCGAACGTCGATACCGGCCATCAGCAACAGATCATCGATTTGATCCGCGCGCAATCGACGGAAGAAAACGTGGCGCTGATTCTGGTGACGCACACTCCCGAAGTGAGCGATCAATTTACGCGCGTAGAACAGTTGGACCGCTTGAACCAGGCCGTGGTGAACGTATGAGTCTCTGGAAGATCGCTTGGCGGAGCATTCAACAGCGAGCACTCGCGTCTGCGCTAACCGGATTCAGCATGGCGCTGGGCGTTGCGCTAATTGTGGCGGTGCTGGTTGCGCAGAAGGTAATCCGCGATTCGTTCACGCGCGGCGCCTCGGGCTATCACCTGGTAGTGGGCAAGAAGGGGAGCCAACTCCAACTGGTCCTGAACACGGTTTATCACCTACAAGACCCGATCGAGAACATTCCGTACTCGTACTACAAGCGTCTGATCACGCCGAGCGACGACTTGGGCAAGAACGTCAAAGTGGCGATTCCGTACTGCCTGGGGGACAACTACGAAGGATTCCGCGTCGTCGGCACCATTCCGGACTTGTTTACCAAGCTGGAATACGCGGATGGGAAAAAGTACGAATTCGAGGAGGGGGGCCGCAACTTCCGGTTGAAGAACTACTTTGAAGCAGTGATCGGGTCGACCGTTGCGCGCGAGGCGAAGTTAAAGGTTGGCGACGAGTTCCAGCCGGTGCATGGGCTGAGCGATGAGGGGGATGGGCACAAGCACGACGCCTTCAAGATCGTCGGCGTTCTCAAACCGACTGGAACGGCCAACGACCGCGCGCTGTTCATCAATATCGAAGGGTTCTACCTGCTGGAGAACCACGCCAAACCGCTCGACGAAGTAGCCGCGGCCAAGCCCGCTGCAAAGCCGCCGGCCGACGACCACGATCACGCGCACGACCATGCGCACGACAAAGACGCGGATCACGATCACGCGGATCACAAAGACCCAGCTCACGATCACGCCGACCACGATCACGCCAAGCCTGAGGAAGCCGGGCACAAAGACGGGGAAGCCGCGCACGATCACGAAGGCGAAGCTCAACCGGCCGGCGGCGCCAAGGCATCGGCCGAAGGTAAAGCCGCGCCCGACGAGCACGCCGACCACGACCATGCCAAGCATGACGAAGCGGAACACGAAAAAGCTGCGGATAAACCGCCGGCCGATCATGACCACGACGAACACGCAGGGCACGACCACCCGCCCGGCGAGGCTCACGATCATGCAGACCACGACCACGATCACGCCGAAAAAGGGGCGACCGACAAAGCTCCGGCTGATAAAGCCCACGATCACGATGCGCACGCTGGCCACGACCATGCGGATCATGATCATGACGCGCATGACGACGCGGGACATGACCATGCAGATCATGACCATGCCGGGCACGATCATTCGGGCCACAGCCATTCGCACGAACCGCTGCCGGAAGATCAGCGCGAGGTAACCGCGGTGCTGGTTCTGGCCAAGGGAGATCTCTACGCCAGCAACCTGCGGACCAAGATCAACGAAGGGGAGCAGGCCCAGGCTGCGGCTCCGATCAGGGTTATCGCCGACTTCTTCCAGAAGATTGTCAACTCAATCACCGTCGCCCTGTTGTCGCTGACGGCGCTGATCATCGTTATTTCCGGCATCGGCATCATGGTGAGCATCTATAATTCCATGAACGACCGTCGCCGAGACATCGCCGTCATGCGGGCCCTGGGCGCCAGCCGCGGGACTGTGCTGGCGGTGATCTTGGTGGAATCGATCCTGTTGTCGCTCGCTGGGGGGGTCGTCGGGGTCCTGCTAGGGCATACGCTGGTCGCCATTTTGGGCCCAATTGTCGAAGGCCAAACCGGCGTGTCGCTCGGTTTCTTTCAATTTGATAAATATGAATTAGTGTTGATTCCGGGCCTGGTGGCCTTGGCCTCGTTGATGGGCTACCTGCCGGCGCTCAGCGCGTACCGCACGGACGTCGCCAAGGCGCTCTCCGCCAGTCCATAATGCCAGTCCTTATTGCAATCTGCCGGATGGGCGCCAGCTGTCCGGTTCGTACTTCTACCTGAGGGAGTTTGTCGTGAATCATCGCCAGTGGATCGCCGCCATAGCGGCCGGAGCTGTGTTGATTGCGTCCGCGCTGTTGCTGACGGCGCGGACGTCGACCGCCTGCCCGTTCTGTAGCGCGGTCTCCATGACCCTGGCGGAGGAATTGAAAACTTCCGACGCCGCGGTGATCGCCCGTCTGGTAGACAAGCCCGCCGCGCCCGACGTCGCCGGCGCGCCGACCAAAAGTAAGTTCGAAATCGTGCGCGTGCTCAAGGGCGAAGCGGCGCTAGGAGGCAAGAAGCAGATCGAACTGTTGTTTTTCGGACAACAAGACGCGGGGACGCAGTTCCTGATTTTTGGAATCGACCCCAAGGAGTTGATGTGGGGCACTCCCACGCCGCTGACTGAGCGCGGAATTGAATATCTGGACAAAGTGGCGGCGCTCTCGGCCGACCCGGTGGACCGGCTGGCGTTTTTTCAGGAATACCTGGAAGACGAAGATAGCTGGTTGCAGAGTGACGCCTTCAACGAGTTCGCCACCACGGCCTATCCAGAAGTGGTCAAGCTCAAGGACCGGATGCATCGCGATCAACTGCTGAAGTGGATCGCCGACGACAAAATCCCGGCCAGCCGCCGCCGGCTCTATTTCACCATGCTCGGCATCTGCGGCAAGCCGGAAGACGTGGCCATGATCGAAGGGCTGATCAAGCTGGACGATCGCCAGGTCCGCACAGGTCTGGACGCCATGATCGGTTGCTACCTCAGCCTGAAGGGTCCGGATGGATTGCCGCTGATTGATGAGATGTTCCTGAAAAATCCGAAGAGCGAATACGTCGATACCTACGCGGCGATCTACGCGCTGCGAATCCTCGGGCAAGAGACGAGCGTCATCCCCAAGGAGCGTTTGATGGCGTCAATGCGGTTGATGCTCGAGCGCCCGACATTGGCGGACATGGTGATCCCGGATCTTGCCCGTTGGCAGGATTGGTCGGTCGTCGACAAGATTGTGCAGTTGTTCAAAGACGCGAATGAAGAATCGTCCTGGGTGCGCGTCCCCGCGGTGCAATACCTGCGAGCCTGCCCACTGCCTGTCGCGCAAGAGCACCTCGTTGAACTCGCCAAGATCGATCCGGACGCGGTGAAGCGAGCGAACAGCTACTTCCCACTGGCAGGCTCGGCGGGCAAGGACAACAACAAGGACACTGCTGCCACGACCACGGCGGACACCGCCCAGGCAGATTCGCCAGCGGACGATAAGGCCGTCGCCGCGCCGGCAGCCGAACCAAAAACGGACACCCCGGCAGCTGAGCCCAAGGCCGAAACGCCTGCCCCGGCGAACAATTCGGCCGCCACGGACGAAAAGAAGGACGAGCCGCAGTCCGAACCAGCTCCGTCAGAACCGGCGCAGGTTGCGACCACCCCGGCCGCCGAGCCAACCGACACGGCCGAAATCAAGGCAGCCACGCCTGCCGACGCTGCGAGCCCAGCGCCGCAGGGCAAGACCTCGGATCAAACGACCAATACGAAAGCGACCGGCGCCAAGACGGCGGCCGGCGAAGCGCGATCTCCGGTGCTGGCCACGTTCGCCTTGGTTCTGGCGGTCCTGGCGGCCGGCGCCGTGCTGTTTCGCATGCGTCGCGGCCCAGCCTTGCATTAGATCGTTACGCAATATTCCGGCAAAGGAATTCCGTCAAAGGATTGGCATTTACTGTATCGAACCTTTTTGGTTTTCCAGCGATTGAGGAAGCGGCCATGAGCGTCGATCTCGAACATCGCCCCAGCGACGAAGCCCTCGTCGAACAGTATTCGCAATACCGCGCGATCAGCGCAACCGCGGTGATCAGTTGCGTGCTGGGGGTCCTGTCCGCGGCAATCTTTTTGGGTTGGGTCTTTGCGGTGATTCCGCTGCTTGGCCTGATCATGGGAACGCTGGCGATCTTGCGGATTCGCCGCAACCCGGCGGAGTTGAGTGGCCGCGGCGTTGCTCAGGCCGGCATCGCGCTCAGCCTGCTGTTCTTCTGCGGTGGCGCGTCTTACCTGACGTACGACTACGTCACCGAGGTGCCTGAAGGCTACGAGAGATTGTCCTACGCCCAGCTTCAGCCAGATCCCGAACAGCCGGGCCAGCTCTTGCCGCCGGACGTCGCCGAGTTCGATGGCAAACGCATCTTCATCAAGGGTTACGCCTATCCGGGCAAAGAGCAAAGTGGAATCAAGGAGTTCGTCCTCTGTCGCGACAATGGCGACTGCTGCTTCGGTGGTCAGCCCAAGTTGACCGATCGCATTTTGATCGATCTAAAAGGGCACCTGTCGTACAAATACAGCACGCGCATGGTGCGGCTTGCGGGGACGTTTCACGTCAAGCGAGGTGAGGCGGTCGATGGCTTGAGTGGCGTCGTCTATCACCTCGAGGCGGACTATTTGAAATGAGCGCGCAAGGTAACTCACCGCAGAGCTTGGCCAGCATGCTCCGCGCGCGCTCGTGCAATCGTTCTTACGCCGGGCTGTTGGCCGCGGTCGTCGTCGCGTGCTGCGCGATGGGCTGCGAAGATTCTCGCGCACCTGCAGTTTCAACTACGGCGCAAACGCCCGCTACGCAGACGCCTGACGCCCAATCTCCGACCACGTCATCGCCCGCTGAGCAGGCACCGGCCACGGGATCACCCGTCGGCGACGCCAAGACCGTGGCGCCCGCTGCTCCAGTCGTTGAGAATCCGCCGGTCGTCGCTCCGGCTGTAGTGGACGCAACGCCGCGCAACATCAGCTTCGATAAGATCAAGTTCGACTTGACGAGTAACGCCGACTACAAGGCGGAAATGCTGACGCCAGAGATCAAGGCGCTCGACAACCACAACGTGCGGATCCGCGGTTTCATGTTTCCCAGCTTCAAGCCGACCGGCCTGACCGAATGGGTGTTGGTCCGCGACAACTTGCAATGCTGCTTCGGCGGCAACGCCATTCTTTATGACTGCATCATTGTCGACATGAAGCCTGGCAAGAGCACCGATTACACCACGCGGGCGGTGGCCGTGGAGGGAACGTTCACCATTCGCGATTGGTTCGACACGGACGGCATCCGCCGCGCGATCTACCACTTGGACGGCGAGTCAGTCCGTTTCTAGCGGCGTTTCCGCTTCGTGCGTTTCTTCTCGGACCTGCAACTTGCCTGGCGCCTGCCGCCCGAGGCGTTCTGATGACCGCGCCGCCCGGCACAAGAATCTATCCGCCGCCATCACGCTTGCAGGGGCGATCCCTTGCGCAATCGTTGATCGCGGCGTTGGCGTTCGTGATCTGCGCCGCGCCATTTGCCGTGGCCTGCCCCTTTTGCACCGGGGTGCTGCCGAGTATTTCGCAGCGGCGCGAAGAAGCAATCGTCGCGGCGCTGGGCGAAGTGACCGAAGTCGACGCACAGCGTTTCAAGTTCCGCGTTCACAAATTGCTTTCGGTCGCGGGGAAGCAGGACAAGGCGCCGCAGGGAGGCCAACCTGACAAAGACGACGTACTGGAGATCGCGCTAGCGTCTGCGACGGGCGCAGCGGACATCAAGTCGGGGCGTCTAGCGCTCGCGCTGGCGTCGCGCCGCGAGAAAGACGACGCATTCGATTGGGAGTTTACGCCCCTCGATGAAATTAGCTACGGTTACATCGCGCGAGCGCCGGCGCGGAGACTCCCGCCTGCTGAGCGACTCGCGTATTACGCGCGCTATTTGGAACACGCCGACCCACTGCTGGCGGAAGACGCTTATCTGGAATTTGGCGCCGCGTCGTTCGACGAAGTAGCGCAGGTCGCGGACAAGTTGCCAATGGCCAAGATCCGCCAGTGGGTGGCCGATCCGCGCGTGCCGGAAGCGCGCAAGGGTTTTTACGGATTGGCGCTTGGACTGGCCAAGAGCGCGGAGGATCGCCAGGCGAACCAGGCGGCGCTCGAACGCTGGATCGCCACCCCAGCCGATGACTTTCGCGCCGGGTTCGACGGCGCGCTCGGTGGGTACCTGGTGCTGACTGGCCGGGCCGGTTTGAAAAAGATCGAAGAGCTCTATCTCACCAATCCTAAGTCTCAACCGGGTGACGTCCGTCACGCGCTAACGGCGCTGCGATTCTTTCATGAGTTTGGCCGCGGGGCGATTCCGCCAACCGATCTCAACAAGGCCCTGCGAGGGCTGCTCGCGCGGCCAGAGTTCGCGGCCGTCGCCACGGTCGATCTTGCGCGTTGGAACGATTGGGGCGCGCTCGACAGAATCGTTGCGCTCTATGGCAAGGCAGGCTACCCAGAGCCGGCCACATCGCGCGCCGTGGTCGGGTACCTATTGGCCAGTCCGCAACCACAGGCCGCCACGGCGCTCGCCCGCCTGCGTAAGCGAGATCCGGCAGGCGTGGCCGACGCCGAGAAGCAAAGCACGCTGTTTGGGCCCACGCGATAGCACTCGCGGACGAAGGAAACGCCGCGCACGGCTGGTCCTAGGGCTTGCCTTTCCGCCCGTCGTGGCGGCAGTTATACTTTGATCCAGACAGGAGTTACCAACAGCGGTCGACCTTTCCGGGTTGGTCGCTTTGAAGTTATGCAAAAATATGTCGTTCGCTGCGGCGTGATGCGCGCCTTGGGAGTCTTCAGCACCGGCCGAGGCGAAACGTTCGTCCGCGGAGCCAGGGTCATTTCGCGCACTGACCGCGGCTTGGAAGCGGGCGAAGTTCTCTGCGAGGCCACGGACGAAGCGGCCGCGCGCATCCAGGATCCCCGTCGCGGGCAGATACTCCGGCAAATGACGCCGGACGACGAGCGCGAATTGGAGCGAATGCACACGCTGGAGCGGACCGAGTTCGAAACCTGCGGCCGCGTTCTGGCAGAACTGCAACTGCCGATGAAGCTGGTCGACGTCGAACACGTGTTTGGCGGCGAACGCATCGTGATCTATTACATTTCGGAAAATCGCGTCGATTTCCGCGGCCTGGTCAAGACGCTGGCCACTGAGTTCCAGACGCGGATTGAGATGCGACAGATTGGCGTCCGCGACGAGGCGAAGCTACTGGCAGATTACGGCGATTGCGGCAAGCCGGTCTGCTGCAACACGCATCTCTCGGAGATGCCGCCAGTCTCCATGAAAATGGCCAAACTGCAAAAGGCCACGCTCGATCCCACCAAGATCTCGGGACGCTGCGGGCGCTTGAAGTGCTGCCTGCGGTATGAGTTCGATACATACGAAGAGTTGCAAAAGGATCTGCCCCCGATCGGTTGCCATGTAATTACCAGCAATGGCCGCGCCCGCGTGCTAGCGCACGAGATCCTGGCCAGTCAATTGCTGGTCGAGATGGAAGATCGTCGCCGGGTGTTGATCCCGGCCAGCGATGTCCTGACCGTCGTGGCCAAATAACCGCTTGGGACCTAGGCCGACCCGGAAGTTTCGTTCCTACCGTGCAAAAGTTTTGACTGACCGCCTGAGCGATACAACTATGTCTGACGCCGCGAGTGCCCTGGAAAAATTGCTCGGCGAAGATAAGCGGTTCAAAAAACCGGCTTACATCTTCGTGTTCGATTCGTTGAGCTACGCCCATTCCGAGTTGGGAATGGGGGGAGACTCAAGCGAAACCAGTAGCGAGGATTCCGCCGAACGCCACCTGACGGGCCAGCAACTGTGCGAGGGAATTCGCCAGTACGCGCTCGATCAGTACGGCTACATGGCCAAGGTCGTGCTTAATAGCTGGGGCGTGCAAACGACGGGTGACTTCGGCGAGATTGTCTTCAATCTGATTCGCATCGGCCTGATGCGCAAGACGCCCAGCGACCGCCGCGAGGATTTTGACGACGTCTTCGATTTCGAAGACGGCCTGCAACAGAGCTTTCAGATTACGCCGCCAGCAGAGTAAGTCGCTTGTCCGCCGCGCATGGTAGCGTTGTGCTGGCGCAGGCATTTCAAAGGAACGAAGGTCCGCGTCGATGGCCAAGAAGGGAAAACAGCGTGCTACGGCGACGTCGCCCGATCACAGCGCGAAGCAGCGCGGCGCCGCCGAACGTCAATCGCAGGCAAATCCGCTGACGTCCCTCCCCTCGGATCCGCCACGCCGCCACCAGTGGTTTTTGATCGCCTCGATCTTCGGCGTCGCCGGCTGGATGTTGTTTCTACTGGTGATGGGCCTACGCGGCTGAGCTGAACGCGCGAGCGCGCGTTGGTGGTCGATGCTTTACGCCCAGTCGAGCGCGATATCCAGCCAGATGGCCGAGTGTGTTAATCCGCCGACGCTGATTCGGTCGACGCCCGTGAGCGCGATTTCTGCGACTGTCTCGCGCGTCACTCCGCCTGACGCTTCCAGCTGTACGTCCGGCGCGATCACTTCGCGCCGCGCGACGGCCGCGCGCAGATCGGCAGGCGTCATGTTGTCCAGCAACACCACGTCAGGGCGTTTGGGCAGGACTTGCTCTAGTTGCGCGAGCGTGTCGACTTCGACTTCGATCATCAGCTCTGCTTTGCCGGCCGCTGGGGACATGCTGGCGATGAACTGTCGGCAGCGATCGATGGCCTCGGCCGGGGAGTAGCGGCCCGTGGCGTCGCTGGCGCCGAGCGCCAGGTGGTTGTCCTTGATCAGCACGCCATCGAACAGACCGAGGCGGTGGTTCCAGCCGCCGCCGGCGCGGACCGCGTACTTTTCCAAACGCCGCCAGCCAGGCATCGTCTTGCGCGTGTCGAAGATTCGCGCCTTGCTGCCGGATACGGCGTCGACATAATCTCGCGTCAGCGTGGCAATGCCCGACAGTCGGCCGAGCAGATTCAAAATCGTCCGCTCGGCCGTGAGCATATTGCGCGCGGACCCGGCCAGCACGGCCAGGTGCGCGCCGGCTTCAACGCGGTCGCCATCGACCGCCAGCGGCGACCAGGCCAGCTCCACGTCGAACTCCGCCAGCGCAAGTTGCGCGGCCGGCAAGCCCGCCACCACGCCGGCCTTGCGGGCGACCACGTTGGCTTTCGCGCGGGCTGTCTCAGGGACCAAGGCGACGGTCGTCCAGTCGTACAGACGATCCAGGTCCTCGCGGATCGCCAGCCGGACTAGCGCCCGGCAGTCGTCTTCCAACTGGGCGTCCCACTCGATCTGACGATAATCTCGCGGCAAGGCGGGCCCATTTCAAGGTTAAAACCAAGTTGCAGAACGCGTTGCATGCTAGCGCGGCAGCGGAGAACGGTCAAGCAGTGACGGACGCGGGGCGAGCTGCAAATCGCGACTGTTTCGCCGTGTTCGCGGGCCAAACTATAATCAGGGCTGACCGACGGCGTTTCCGCGCGCAATCATTCCCTGAAATTCGCAGTTCCACACTTGCATGGCCCCGCAGCGCAAACCCAATCCGCCGGCTCGCTGGTTGCTGCGCCGCGCGGATCAGGCCGCGGTCGCCGGGCTGCTGACGCTGGCCTTGGTGGCGATGGCCGGCTGGTGGCTCGTGCATGGCGGGGCGCGAGGGAATTTGATCGAGCTGGAACGAATGCCGCAGGCGACCGCGCAGTTTCAGGTCGATCTGAACGCCGCGGACTGGCCGGAACTCTCGCAGTTGCCAGGCGTGGGGGAGACGCTGGCCCAGCGCATCGTGGAATCTCGACAGACGGAAGGCCCGTTCGTCGACAATGACGAGTTGCAGCGCGTGCGCGGCATTGGCCCGCGGACCTTCGAGCGGATCAAACCTTATCTCCGACCCACGCCAGGCGCTGGCAGCGTGGCCGGGCCGTAGCGCCAGTTCGCTGCGGCTCCCTCGCTGCGTCTGCTTTCTTAGAGGTCTATCGGACGCGCGGTGGCCAGCGTCGGAGGGTCGCCCTAGGGTTGCACGTCGCGGACCGGACGGCTACCGTCACCGTTGCTCCCCGCCCCGTGAGCTTTGGCCCCGTTCGGAAGCACCTGCTGACAGATTTTCTCGCGCATGCAAAATTCGAAAGACCGCGACGCTGGCCATCCGGAAGAAATGATTCGCGACTTTGGCCTGTTGAAGGCCACGGCGCTGAACATGTCGAACATGATCGGCGTCGGCCCGTTCATCACGATGAACCTGCTGCTACTGACGATGGGTGGCCCGCAGGCAATGTTGGGCTGGATCGGCGGCGTGCTGCTGGCGATTTGCGATGGCATGGTCTGGAGCGAGCTCTCCGCCGCCATGCCGGGCTCGGGCGGAACGTACGTCTACCTGCGAGAATGCTTCGGCCGCCACCGCTGGGGCCGGTTGATGGCCTTTATGTTCATCTGGCAGTTCATGCTCAGCGGACCGCTGGAGATTGCCAGCGGCGCGATTGGTTTGAGCAATTACGCGGTTTATCCGCTGATCCAGATGGGGTGGATCGAAGACGACGCCCGCCCGGCTCCACCCACCGGCAACGCCGCGGCAGACGCCGCCGCGGCCGAAGACCCTCAGCCGGCCGCGCCCCGAGGTTGGACACAAAAGAAGATCGCCCAGCGAACGATCGCCATTGGCACGGCGCTGATTGCCATGCTACTGCTCTATCGGCGAATTACCGCCATTGGCCGGCTGACGCTGATCTTGTGGGTTGCCATGCTGGCGACCGTGGCGTTTATGATCGTCAGCGGTTTGTGGAACTTCGATAAGAGCTTGATATTTCCGTTTCCGGAAAACGCCTTTCACGTCGATCAGAAGTTTGTGTTGGGGCTGGGGGCGGCGATGGGGATCGCCATGTACGACTATCTGGGCTACTACGACGTCTGCTACATCGGTGACGAGGTTCGCGAGCCGGAGAAGAATATTCCACGCTCCGTGATGATCAGCGTGATTGCTGTGGCCGCGATCTATATGACCATGAACATCAGCTTTATGGGCGTTCTCCCCTGGCAAGAGATCATGCACAGCGAGACCGTGGCGACAGACTTTGTCGGCAAGCTCTACGGTCCGATGGCGGCCAATATCATTACGATCTTTGTGGCGCTGACGGCGTTCGCTTCGATCTTTGCGCTATTCTTGGGGTACTCGCGGATTCCGTACGCGGCGGCGCGCGATGGGACGTTTTTTTCGTTCTTCGATCACCTGCACCCGGAGCAGAAATTTCCGGACCGTTCACTACTGGTGCTGGGGGCCGTGACCATGGTGGCGAGTCTATGGAGCTTGGACGCGGTGATCAGCGCGATCATCGCCTGCCGGATCCTGGTGCAGTTCTTGGGACAGAACGTCGGTCTGATGTATTACCGGAAGATGAATCCCGATCGCCGTATGCCGTTTCGGATGTGGCTCTACCCCATTCCGTGCTGGATTGCGTTTGCCGGGTGGTCGTTCATTTTTGGAACGAAACTCTACGATCAATGGGGCAAACCGCTCATCCAGCAAGAAGCGCTCTTCGGCCTGCTGTTAACACTTCTGGGGGTGGTCGTTTTCCTGCTGTGGAGTGCGCGCACTCGCAAATGGCCATTTGGCATAGAAACCGCCTGAGTGGGCAAATTTTATTAGCGAACTAACGGCCAGTGGCTATTTTTTCGCCATTTAAGTTTCTCGAAATTATTCTCGTAAATATATATTATTAAAAGCGTTACGGTGAATATACACCTGACTCCTGTTTTTTACCCCCTCCTTTTAAGGGGGTCACCTTGGGGGAGTTTGCAGCTACAATGTATCCAGTGAGAGGGGTATGAGGTCGCCGAGTGGTGTTCGCTTGACGAACAACGATGACCTCAAAAATTGCTATCTTTGCAGGCGGCTGTCCGAGCTTTGATTCCGACAGGCGCACCCGTTTTTTTTCGAGGCGCCATGGTTGGCAGCCTGACAGTCGCTGGATGCGTTTAACCCGACTCCCCCGTATTGTGGAGTCCACAGGTAGCGATGGCCATTCGACTTTTGATTGCAGACGACCACCTGGTCGTTCGGACCGGGCTGAGAAGCCTGGTCGCCGGCGCCGACATCGAAGTAATCGGCGAAGCTTCGAGCGGTGGAGAGTGCGTGCGCAAGGTGCAGCAGCTCAAGCCCGACGTTGTGCTGCTCGACATCCGCATGCCAGACGGCGATGGACTGATTGCTCTGAGCCGACTGAAGCTCGAGATGGCGCAATTGCCGGTACTGATTTTTTCCACGTACGACAATCCAACGTACATTGCGCGGGCGGTGGCGCTCGGCGCTAACGGCTACCTGTCCAAGGGCGCCACGCGCGAAGAGTTGCTGACCGCGATCCGAACCGTGGCCTCGGGGCAGAACGCCTGGACCCGCGACGAACTACGCCGCGTGACCGGCGCGCTCGCCACGCCGCGCCTGGCGGGTGACATCGACGTGCCACTGACGCAGCGCGAAAGCGAAGTGTTGCAGCATCTATCGCACGGGCTGACGAACAAAGAAATCGCCCAGGCGCTGCACATCAGCTACGAGACCGTCAAAGAGCACGTGCAACACATCCTCCGCAAGATCGGCGTTACAGATCGCACCCAAGCGGCCGTGTGGGCTGTGCGCAAGGGATTGGTTTAACGGCCGAGCCGGGCCTCAGTCGGTCTGGCCTTCGGCGACGCATGATTCATGCGCGCGAAGTAGTTGGCTTGCCAATTGCTCCAAGTAGTCGCGGCCCTGATGGTGATTCTCCAAGCTATCTAGCAAGCTCGCTGGAATTGCGCGCCGGCCCAGGAACGCACCACTGACAGCGCCTGCCATTGCGGCGATTGTATCCGTGTCGCCCCCCAGCAGAATTGCGTTCCCAATAGTCTGTTCGTACGCATCAGGCGTCAGACCAAAGCAGGCAATTGCCGTTACGACTGACGATGCCGCGTCGATGTTATTTCCAAAGAGGGCCAGATCCTTCGGGTCTTCGACTCGCGCTGCGCGCCGCAGTGGACCCGCGTATTCCATGAATCTGCATTTGTCAGCGATTGCAGCCATGAACTCTTCTCGGCTCAACACATCGGCGATCGATGCCAGGCCCACGGCCATCGCCAACACCTGCGCCCCCTCGACGCCCAGTGGATGAACGTGCGTTGGCAGGGCAGATAACCTAGCCTGCTCCCAAAGCAGATCCACATCGTGTCGGAACATCAGGCCAACCGGCGCCACGCGCATCGCGGCTCCATTACCGAATGAACCTCCTGGAAAATGATTGGCGGCCAGGTGTTTGTGATCGCGTCCATCGACCATGGCTTCGAGCACCACTCGCGCGCCGCGGCCGTATCCGCGCTGGGGGTGGTAGTTTTCCGCGAAACGTCGACAGAGTTCCTCGTCTTCGATGGATTTACAACTGACGAGCGTCTCGGCAACGCCAATCGCCATCTGCGTATCGTCCGTATACCAGAGCTCTCCGGGAGGGCGATCTTGGATAAGTCGTTCTACCGTTGGAAATCGCCTGACAATGTGCTCCGGCTCCTGCCCTTCGAAATGAGCCCCCAGTGCATCACCAATGGCTAAGCCCAAGAGGCAGCCTGCAAATCGATCAGCGAGTGAAGGCGTTTCAGTCTGCATTCCTCGATCTCCCAGTAGGCGCGCGTTCAGCCCAAGCGGCGTAACGTACATTGTAACGCGTGAGCGCATCAGGGAGAGGCGTTGTCGTGCTGTCTACGCGCGCCCTCTCGCCATGATCCCGGCAGGGATCGCAGAATGAATCTGCGAATTGCGCCCCGCGCACAATTACGACGACGGGTTCTTGGCGACGAATACCTAGGGCTGGCGCTGCGCTCTGCCCTAGGATACCTTCTGGCGCCCCGATTGGAGCTTTCGAATCCTGCGCGCAAACCCACGCATCATGCACGTTACGAAAACGCTTACGTCATGCGGAGCATGAGGGCTGTGAAAGACGACTCTCGCTTCACCGGCGGCCAGCGCCGGACCGCTAACCGCGCGTAGCGCATGTCCACTGCGTCTACGGCCGTAGCGTTGCTGGCTTGGCTGGCGGTTCTTCCGAGGTTTCTTTCATCCACTTTTGTAGGCGCTCGGAATCGCGCTTCACCGTGCGCGAGCCGGCGAGTAGCACGACGGCTAGCACGGCGTTCACAACCGGCAGCACGAACATGGCGTCGTGGATACCTGCGGCCATGTACGGTTTGAGGACTTCATACAGTTCCTTACCGGTGTAGGCCGTGACATCGACGCCCGCCGCGGTTGCCTGCGCCTTGGTGCAGAAGTCGCTGATCAAACCAAAGCCGTATGGGCCGAGCGCGCCGCCCAAGGCGTACATCGCGCAGAAGTACAGCGCCATGGCCGTGCCGCGTAGCGAGGGCTCGATCACGTCCTGCACGGTCGAATAGACGGTCGAGTAATAGACGTACATCAGACCGCAGCCAATGCCGAACATCACTGTGAACAGCACCGCCTGGTCGCTCCAGTTCACGCTCAACAAGCCCAGCAGTTTGCCAGGTTCGACCACGCCGGCAGGCTGCTTCAGGCCGAAGTACAGCAGCGGCGCGCTGATCCCCAAGGCCCCGGCGGCAACCAGCATGCGGCCGTTAACGCGAGTGCGGTAGAGCCGGTCTCCCAGGAATCCGCCCAGGAACAAACCGGCCACGCCGACCAGCCCATAGACAATACTCACGATGTAGCCGGCCGTGACTTTGTCGCAGCCGTGAAAGCGCTGCAGGAACGGCGAGAGAAATCCACCGATCGCGTACATGTTGAAATTATGCAGCGCGCCAGACGCAATGATCCAGACCACGGTCGGCGTGGTCAACACCAGCCAGTAAGGATTGCCGGGCCGACGGCGGGCGCCGATGCTGTGCGTCTCGCTGCCGCCACGCTTGGGCTCCGGGATCATAAAGGCGGCCGCCGCGCAGAGCAGGCCAGGAATGATCGCCACATAAAACGCGGATTGCCAACCACCTTGTTTGGCGATCAATCCGCTGAGCGTATAGCAAGCGGCGTTGCCCAGCGGCAGGCCGAGCATGAAGATCCCCAGCGCGCGGGCGCGTTTATTCGCCGGAAAATAATCGCCGATCAACGACGTCGACGCAGGCGCGCAGGTCGCTTCGCCCACGCCCACCGCCAGGCGGATGCCCACCATTTGACCGAAGTTTCGGGCCATGCCCGAGGCGGCAGTGAGCAAGCTCCAGGCAAAAACGCCCACGGTCAGGATCCGCGTTCGATTGCTGCGATCCGCAAAGCGGCCGAGCGGCACGCCCACAACGGCGTACAACAGGATGAACGCGGTCCCCAACATGCCGAGATCCGCGTCACTGATTTTCCAATCGGCTTTGATATCCTCGCCCACCGCGCCCAAAATCGCGCGATCGTAGAAGTTCATCAAGTTGATGGCAAACAGCACGGACAGCGCAAAGACAGCCCCTCGGCGAGTCTCCATACGCCTAACTCCTCGATACATTGTGGGCGATTGATTTCAGTGGCGATGCCTTCAACCCAGGGGGACGGCGCGCAAGCAGACGCGTGTTCGCGCAGCGGAGCTTGCCCAGGGTCGGAGCGAGCATGGCATTGTCGAGCCAGCGATTCGCGGCGTCAAGAAATTTTTGCGGCATTTTGCCGCAATCTGCCGAGGTCAAACACCCCGGGATGATGGACTGCGGCAGCGGCCATCTCCACCGGCCCACTCAGCCATTTGGCAGATCGATCTTCACGCGCCGTAGCCATGGGGGTGCGAACGATGCCAGCGCCAGGCGGTCTCGACGATCTGCTCGAGTTCCGGATAGCGCGGCGACCAATCGAGCTGCGCCTTGGCGCGCGAAGAATCCGCGACCAATTCCGGTGGATCCCCTGCGCGGCGCTCGCCCATCACCACCGGGATCTCGTGTCCGGTGATCTTGCGGCAGGCGTCAATCACTTGCCGCACGCTCTGCCCAACGCCGGTCCCCAAATTCAATTGCATGCCTTGGCCGGGCTGCAACCGGTCGAGCGCCTTCAGATGGGCCGAACCGAGATCGTCAACATGAATGTAATCCCGAATACAGGTTCCGTCCGGCGTGGGATAGTCCTCGCCAAAGATCGTGATCGACTGCCGCTGCCCAAGCGCCACTTGCAGCACGATCGGAATCAAATGCGTTTCGGGCGTATGATCCTCGCCCAGATCGCCATCAGGGCTGGCCCCGGCGGCGTTGAAGTAGCGCAGCGCCGCGTAGCCAAAGCCGTAGGCGTGGGCGTAGTCGGCCAGGGCCCGTTCAATCACCAGCTTGCAAAAGCCGTACGGATTGATCGGCTGCTGCGGCGTGTCTTCGGTGATTGGAATTCGATCCGGCGCGCCGTAGGTGGCCGTGGTGCTGGAGAAAACGATCCGCGACACACCAACCATTCGCATCGCTTCCAGCAGAGTCAGGCTGGCGGCAACGTTGTTTTGATAGTAGCGGGCCGGATCGACGACCGACTCGCCCACCGCGGCGAACGCGGCAAAGTGCATCACGGCCTCGATCTTATGTTCGGCCAGGGCCGATTCCACCTGTGCCCGATTGGCCAACTCCCCCACGATCAATCGATTGGGGAGGGCCGCCTGGCGATGGCCCAAGATCAGGCTGTCATAACACCAGACGTCGTGCCCTGCGCGCGAGAGCAAACGCGCCGCGTGGCTTCCGATGTATCCGGCGCCACCAGTAACCAGGATTCGCATGGCAATCGCTCTCGGCAGGCATCTTGAAGGAACGCTTGAAGTGGGCGTAGACCGCACTGTTTTTTCGGCAGTCCGCTGTGGGCGGCTTGCCACGCTGTAAAAACACGACGATTGCAACGATTATAGCAACGGCAGTCGCCCGGCAATGGCCCCGAACGCCGCGCGTGGTGTCCCAGGTTGCAGCCGTGGCGCGCGTTCTTCCGAAGCCAATAGTTGCAGGCGGCAGCAAGCAACAAATTCTTTCAACCGAGCGGCTGCAAACCATGGCGCCATCGAAACGGCATTTGCTTAGCTCGGCGGCTCAGGCCGAGGCGACGGTCGATCCGCGCTGGGTCGAGTCGTTCGCAGAATATTTGCAGTCTGAGTGCCATCTGGCCGCGAACACGGTGATCGCTTATCGGCGCGATCTGCGACGATTCTACGAGTGGCTTGGCCGCCGCTCCGTGCCTCGACTCACGATTACGGATCTGGCGGAATACGCCTCGTGGTTGCACGATCAGCAACTCGCCCCGGCCAGCCTGGCGCGGCACCTGGTCTCGCTGAAGCTCTACTTCCGCTACCTGCAACTCGAAGGGATCCTGACAGAGAACCTGGCCGAGCTTTTGGGGAGCCAGAAGCTTTGGCAACGAATTCCGGTGGTGATGTCCCCCGAGGTCGTCGACCGGATGCTCGATGGTCCGCTACCAGGCGATCCCTGCTGGCGACGCGACCGGGCGATGTTGGAACTCCTCTACGCCACTGGCTGCCGCGCCAGTGAGCTGGCCGGCATGCGGATGCGCGACATGCACCTGGACGAGGGGCATTGCCTGTGTCACGGCAAGGGAGACAAGCAACGATTGGTCCCACTCGGCCGGCGCGCGATCCTGGCCACGCGCGAATATCTGGAGCATGAGCGTCCGGCGCTCGCCCAGCGCGCGTCAAGCCCGCCCACGTGGGTTTTGCTATCGCGTCGTGGCGGCATGTTGCGACGCGAGCGGATCTGGGAGCTAGTGAAGCGCTACGCGCTCGCCGGCGGCGCGCCCCCGTCGGTCAGCCCGCACACGCTCCGTCACAGCTTTGCCACGCACTTGCTCTCGGGCGGGGCCGATCTACGCCAAGTTCAAGAAATGCTAGGGCACGCCAGTATCGCCACCACGCAGATCTATACGCACGTGGATCAAGCACGATTGAAAGCGGTGCACAAGCAGTTTCATCCGCGCGGATAGAGTTTCCGCACGCACAAAGTTCAGGCGGCCACTGAGCGCGGAACTTTCTGTACGAAACGCTACTCGCTGCGCAGGCGGATCGCCTTGGGATTGACCCATTCGTCAGACGATTCGTCGTAATCGTCGTAGCGAATCAGATGCAGGCCGTACCAGGCTTTGCGGACTGTGCCGGGATACCACTTGCCGTCCGACTCGGCCTGGACTTCGACCTTGTCCCCTTCGCCATATTGGGCGGGGGCATAAGGGCGGACGCGGTCCGGCCTGACCCATTCGTCCCAGGAGTCATCGAAGCCTGTGTAATGGACTTCAACCTGGTCGCCATCGACGGCGATCGTCTTGGCCTTGTACCACTTCCCTTTGTATTCCACCTGCACGCGCAGTCCGACGCGGGGCGTGGCTTTGCCATCGACATCGGCCAGCACGGCGGCGCGAGGAAAGCGCTCGGAGGCCTGGAACATCGATTTCTGCCCTTCGATGAAGGCGAGTTCCAACTCGGTGTAGCGCGCCAGTTCGTCCAGCTCGATCAGTTCATCGCCGTTCAGATCGACGACGGGCTCGCCGCGCAGCCCTGCCAGCACGCTATCGCTAAAGGTCCAATTGCCAGTCGAAAGATTGTGCGCGTACGAAGAAGTGAGGACCGCGTAGGCGATCTTCGATTCGTGGTGCTTGCGCGCCTGGTCGTAGAGTGCGCCGGAATGGCAGCAGTCCGCCAGCAATAGCGCTCGGTCGCCGCCGAAGTGTTTCTCGATCGTGCTGAAGATGTTGCGCACGTTCCAGCAGCTAGACTCCTTGGCGCCGGCGTCGTAATTGGCAAAGCAGGTCTCGCCGGTATCGGCGTCTCGGCTGCCGTGGCCGCAGAAATAGAAAACCAGCAGATCGCCGTCGTCGGTTTCCTTGAGCAGTTTGACGAAGGCCTGCTCGATGTGTTTCAGGGTCGCTTGGGCGTCCTTCAGATAAGTGATCTGCCCGGCCGGCACGCCTGATTCGCGAAAGTAATCGACCAGTTGCTGGTCGCGGCGATCCTTCATGCACTCCGGGAAGGAACCCCACATGTTGGAATCCTGCCACTCGAGCAAACCGACGACAAAGACGTGCGTCGTCGCTGGGTCCCAATCCAGATCATCGTCCGCGGCGCGCGCAATGCGCGGCGTCAGTACGGCCAAGCAGGCCAAGAGAAGCACGCCCGCAGTTCGCCCACAAAACCGGTTCATCGGCAACGCTCCAGCCGCGCATGGGATACAACCAACCTGGCAAGCATAGCACCGGATAACCGGCAGCAGCGGCGTTGTGCCCGCTTCCTCAGCCCTGAAACAGCTTACAAAAAGGGGCTACTTGGCGCTGGTAAATAGCGGGGCGAACTGTTGCGGGATCGCGTAGAGCGCAACGGCCGTGATTGACAGGAACGCCAGCCACAGGAACAAGTCGCTCCAGCGCGATGGCGCCAGGCGTTGATCCAAGCGGCGATAGCGCAAGAAGATGGCCGCGGCCGCAATGATCGGCAGCGTGGCTGCCTGGACGAAGCCGCCCAAGATGGTCATGGCGCGGGGATCGCGCATCCACAGATACCAAACCAGCCCCAACATGGGATAAAAGACGCAGCAGCGGCGAATCCATTTGGTTCGCTCTGCGTTGCTCTTGTAATGCACGAACTTGGCAAGACCCAAAAAGTCCGCCGTCAACCGGCTGTTCGACGCGGACGCCACGTACAGCGTCTTGAACAGCACGGCCCACGCGCCGATCAAAAACGCAACCTGCGTCCATTCGCCAAACGCCGGCACGTACATCTCGGACAGCGTGGCGATCATCTTGTCTTTGGCCGGCACCAGCCCTTGCCGGTGGAGCACCACCGCCCCCAACAGATAAAAGGCCACGGTCGCCACAGTAAAGACCACCATGCTGACCCACGCGTCGAGATACATCACGCGCATCCAACCGCGGGCGCGGGCTGCCCATTCTTCGCTATCGTCGCGCGGGCCAGTGAAGCGGCCGTACCCTTTTTCGAGACACCAGTAAGGGTAGGCGTACAATTCCGACGCCCCCACGCCCGTGATGCCGAACGCGCCAAACGCCGCCGCAATCCCAGCGGCCGGCAGCGTGAGGACCTTGAGCGAAAAGCCTTCTTTCAGGTCGCCGAGGCCGATCGTGTAGCCCATGCTTGGCAGCAACGCCACGCAGGTGACGGTAATCAGCGTCACGCTGACGACCAGAAACGTTGTCACATGTTCAATCCGCTTGTAGCCGCCGCTCAATAGCAGCAGTGCCGCGGCGATTGCCGTCAGCACAGCCCACGGATGCTCTGGCCGCTCGCGCAAACTGTCCGCCAGTCCCGGCGCCCAACTTTCCATGCTGCTGGCCAGATTGATTGTCGCGCTGGGGAACGCCAGGTTCAGCGCCTGCCCGACGCCGCCGGCCATCGCGCCTAATTGCGAGACGGTGAACATCAGCATGATGAACCACCACCAGACCAGCACGTGGGCGCCAAACCGGGGGCCCGGCAGGTTATCGAGCGCCGCCAGCGTCGGCTCGCCCGACGAGAGGGCGTAGCGCCCCAGTTCGATCTGTACGAAGACCTTGACCACACAGCTGAATAAAATCAGCCACAAGAACGCAAAGCCGTATTGAGCGCCCAGGCTAGTCGTCAGCAACAGCTCGCCCGTGCCGACGATGCTGCCGGCCAGGATGATGCCTGGCCCGATCTTGCGCAGCGCGGCGAAGAGGCTGACCGGCGGCGCGGTAATGCCGGAAGAATCAAGCGCGTACGGATCGAAGCCGCCGGGCTGGTCCATCAAGATCCAATCAGTCTGAGTGCAAACACGGGCGGCCGTGGCAGTGGACCGGCGTGTTGCAGGGAGTGCGGGGGTGCGTGCCAACTAACCGCAGTGACGTTCAATGCGCGCTCGAAAAAATCCGAGCGAACAGGCGCCAGCAGCCAGTCGACCCGGCATTATGGAGTCCAGCGACCCGGCAATCAACTGAATGAGATTGGCGGTAGCTCCGGGACTTGAATGTCGCTGTGCGAAATGGCGAATCGTCCATCTTGGCATGGGCCGTCCTGACGTGGTCCTTTTATGCAATGGCGGGTAGCATTTCGCCCATGCCCACCTCACCCCGCCGCCGCTGGTTTCAATTCAGCCTGCGCACGCTGATTGCTGCGATGTTTCTCCTCAGCGTCCTTTGCGCCACGGTCGCCTGGTGGGTGCATAGCGCGCGGCGACAAATGGAAATCGTCAATGCATTGGACGGTTATGGCGTTGGCGTCTTTTATTCTGAGGGGTCAACCCCCGCATGGCTTGTCTCTCGGCTTGGCATTGACTACTTCGAGCATGTCGAATTGGCTATGGACGAGGGGCCGGCGCACTCCTCGACCCCAGAGGTTGCTCGACTGTTGTCAGAATTGCCGCGACTTGAGGGCGTTCGACTTTCAAAACGAAGCTTTACCGAGAATGACTTGCAGACTCTCTCGCGGCGCCGCGAACTGCAGTCGATCTCACTGTTTGGCGTAAAATACCTGGATCAGGATGCTCTCCGTCATTTGGTTGGTCTAACGCAGCTACGCGAGCTGCAGATTCAAACGGTTGGTCTAACGCCGTTACATCAACTGAAAATTCCACTCCGCGCAGAGCAGGCGCCAGAAATCAGCCCACGAGATATTGAAGCTATCAGCCAACTTCCCAACCTGGTTCAACTGAGCCTGCACAATACCAAGATCACAGACCGGACGATGACGCTGATCTGCGGTATGAAAGGGCTGGAGATGCTCAGTCTGCATCAATGCTCAAGGCCGATCACAGACCAAGACGCGCAGCGCCTTAGCGAATTGAAGAACCTCACGGAGTTGTTCGTCTCGCCATCTGAAATCAGTGACGCCGAGGTCGCGCGACTGCGCAGCGCAGTCCCAAACTGCCGGATCCTGCTTTCCAAGAACGTCGGCGAAAACGCAGTCGAGTATTTGCCCCTCAATGACACGGTCTATAAGCACGCGACAGCGCACGCTGCACGGGGGGGCGGCTATCTGACAATTCGTTCCGCTCTGGAATAGGATTATCCGCCGACGCCTGACTCGACTTTGCGATTCTGCTCTTGACCACGTACGCCTGTACGCGATAGATTTCGCACGGCAGACAATTGTACGTGAAGCGCCCCCGCGAAGAAGGCTGCGACATGACCGATCGACCGGCGTTATCCAAAGGCGAGATGGAAGTCGCCCGCGTGCTGTGGGAGCTGGGGAGCGCCACGGTGCGGCAAGTTCACGACGCGCTGCCCGCCGGCCGCGAGATGGAATTCGCGGTCGTCCAGACGTATCTCCGCCGCCTGGAAGGCAAGGGCTACGTCCATGGGCATCTGGATGGCCGCACCCGCGTCTATCGGCCCAAGGTCAAGGCGAAGACGGTCATTCGCGACACGATTGACGACATGCTCGAACGGCTGTTTGCCGGCGAGACACTGCCGCTGGTCCGGCATTTGATTGAAGATCGTCCGATTTCCGACGACGAACTGGCCGAACTCCGCGCGCTATTGGATCGATTGGAAAAGAAGCCGAGGTAAAAGTCGCCAGTGGCGAGTGGCGCGCCACTCTGGTCAAACCACGTCCCCGACAAACGACATATAAAAAGGCGCCGACGGATGGCGAATTCCTCGCTGCTGCAAACGTTGTTCACTCAGGCCTGGCAGTTGGCGGCGCTGGCGCTGGTGGTGGCAGTTTGCGTTCGATACTTCGCGCGGAACCGGCCTCATCTTGCCCACGCGCTGTGGCTGGTAGTGTTACTGAAATGTGTAACGCCGCCGCTATGGGGAAGCCCGATTGGCGTTTGTTCTTGGCTATCCACGACGCACGAGACAAGCGCCGCCCCAGCAGTGGCGCTCGCGGAAGACGGCTTGACGCATACTTCCGCTGCGCTGGCGGTTGCCGATGACACGCTCGGCCCGGCAGACGTGGTGGTTGACGCCCGTCGCCGTAGTCCCGGTAAACACTACTCGCCAGGAAACTCGTCCGAGGCTACGAGCGCAGCGCCGAGTGGCATGATGTCGCTTGCTGTTCGGTTGGGCCTCCACGCGTCTGAGTTGTGCCGCGCAGCGATCATGCTGTGGATCGGCGGTGTGCTGACCATGTCGTTCGTCTCCGTGTTGCGGCTTTGCGTCTGCGTCCGGCGTTTGCGCAGGAGTGAGACCATTTACAGGCCGGATCTCGAAGCGCTGGTTGCTGAGCTCTCTGTCAAATTGCGCGTGCGGCGCCGGGTGCGGCTGTGGATTACGGACTCGCGGATTGGGCCTGCCGTGATGGGGCTCATCCGGCCGACGATCTTGCTGCCGGAATGCGTTGTTCTCGGACGCACGGCGGCCGATCTGTCGCCGATCCTCGCCCACGAGTTGATCCACGTCCGCCGCGGCGACCTTTGGGTTGGACTACTGCAAACCGTGGCGCAGGCCCTCTGGTGGTTTCATCCGCTGGTCTGGCTGGCCGGAAGGATGATCTCGCGCGAGGCGGAGCGTTGTTGCGATGAAGAAGTGATCGGCGAGCTGCGCTGCGAACCGGCGCGCTACGCTCGCAGTCTGCTAGGCGTGCTCGAATGGAAACGGATCTTGGTCCCCGCGCCGGCCGTGCCCGGTGTCAGGGCGGTGGAAATTACTTCACAACGATTGGAGCGAATCATGACGCTGGGACAAGGATGTCGCCGTCGAACTCCGTGGTGGTGCTGGGGAACCATGTTGGTGGTTGCGGCGCTCGCGCTCCCCGGCTCGCCCATGCGGATCTCCGCGACTGAGCCGGACAAAGGCGCTCCGGCGCCCGATTCTGCCAATGACTCGGAGTTAACCAGACCTCCGGCGCCCCAGGCAGAGAGCGCGATCCCACGCCCGTTCGAACGAGCGCAACCGGAGAGTAAGAATTCACCAGCGCCGATTGTGTTTCCGAAAGAACTTGACGCCGAGGTGGACGTCCAGTCTTGGATGTCAGGGCACGTTCGCTACGAGTGGAATCTTGGCGCCGACATGAAAAAGCATCGAACAGATCCCGGCAAGCCACTGCAAGTCTGGGGATTGAGCGATCTGGTGCGTCGAGCGCAGAAAGATCTGGAAATCACTCGCGAAAGGGCGAAGCAAGTCGTCTGGATGCGTCTTTGGAACGCGCAGTACGAGCAGCCGGCGCCCGTCGCCACGCTGAGTGTCGCTACGGACGTTACCTCCAAGCCAGAAAATGAACCGGCTGATGGCGAGCCCTTTTGGCAAGGCGATACGCTCATCCTTTCGCAGGCGCCCCAGCGCGACAAGCGAACCAAAGCGGCAATCGAGGAGATGCGCAAATACGGATTTCAATCGCTCGAAGTCAAAGTTCAGTTCGTCACCGCGCCGCTGGAGCTCATCACCAAGGTGAGCAACCGCTGGACAACGCTCCCCATGGCGCAGGCGGCCGATGGCGCCACCGCGCTTCCGCTAACCGCAATTGGCCCGCCCGAAGACGCAACCAGTGGCGTGGCCAGTTTTGCGGTCGAGAGGAATCTGCCGGTGTTGCTCGACGTGCTGGGCGAAATGCGCGCCGCGGCGCTGGTAGACGGCGTGCAAGGCGATCGCGCCTCGAACATCTTACAGGCGCCGCGGCTGCGATTGTTCAACGGCCAGTCGGCCCATGTGATGGATTGCACGCAGCAACCCTTTGTTGTCGGCTTTAGGGAAAACAAGCCACAGATTCACATTGTGCGCGAAGGAGTCGTCGTCCGAGTCCGACCTGTGCTGGCCGATGAGAACGTGCGGCTGAATTTTGAGGTCGTCTCCTCCGGCATTCGCTCCGTGGACGAAATGGAAGTTCCGGGCGCCGATGGGACTCTCACCAAGGTCCAATCCCCGCTGGTGGCGCAGTCGCGCGTTTCCGCCACGCTCGACGTTCCGCTCGGTAAGACCATGCTGATCGGCGGACTAAGGGACATTGATAATCCCCAGAGTAAGCAGTCGCTGGCGGTGCTGCTGACAGTGAAGCGCGCCCCGCTGGATGTCGATAAACCTGCCGTGGAACAAACGTCGCAGGACGCGGAGCCAGCAGCGAACGCCGACGTCCGGGAAGAACCGCTCTACACGCTGGTTTACGCCACGGCAGATCTTGTCATTCCACTTCCAACCGCCGGCCCGCTACGTGTGGAAAAGAAGGCCCGGCCACAGGTCCCCCCTTGGGCGAAACCCAACCAGCCAGGCGCCTCGGCGCGCAAGGACCCCAACCCGCAGGCGGACAAAAAGCCGAAGCCAGAATTTGAGCCGCTGATCGATTTGATCACGTCGACGGTCCTCCCCGAATCTTGGCAGGCCAACGGTGGGCGCGGCGTGATCCAAGCCTTTCCGAACAACCTGAGCGTTGTCATCTCGCAGACCAAAGCAGGCCACAAAGCGACGGCCGCGCTCTTGAAGGACTTGCGAAAAGAGCTCCGCCGGCAGGTCGTGCTTGATATTCATACCGTTGACGACGTGGCGAAGTTGCTACAGATGATGAACGCAGACGGCGCCCCGTTACGTCGTCAGGGAATGCAGGTCTTTTCGCCCGAGGTGACCGAGCGCGCTTACAAAGCATCCGATCGGCCACAGTCGATGAACATCAAGGCCACGATTTTCAACGGCGGCTGCATCAAGCTACCGATCGTGCCGGACGACGCGGAACCACCCGAAACCACGTTTCTGATGCAGCCCAGCATTGCGGCCGATGGACGCGGCTTTACCGTGCTGGTTGGAGATCCGAAGTCTGCTGGCAAGGCCGCGGCGGCGGTCGAACTGAGCGTGGTGGAACGCGGGTCCATCTTGATCGACGTCTCGCGATTCGACGCACCGGCCGCCGGCGAGAAGGCGCAACCCGCCGGGCAAGACGGGACTTCCAAACCGCGATATCTGCTGATCTCGCCCCGGATCATTCTGGCGGACGACGTGGATGCGTCGGCGGACTTGGATCAGAGCAATTTTTAGCACCAGTTATCAGCAATCAATCGCTGGCACGCTTCCACGCGCCTCCGCGATCACCCGTTTGCCCCTTCACTCTTTCGTCGCGGGCCGGTTTAATCAAGCGACATCTCCATGCGGCCGGTTGCCACGGCCGGGTGGCGTCCTTTTTTGAACCAGACGGAATGACCGCGTGACTGTACGAACCAGATTTGCTCCCAGCCCGACTGGGTATTTGCACATAGGTGGCGTCCGCACGGCGCTGTTCAATTGGCTGTTCACGCGCCGCCATGGCGGGCAGTTCATTCTGCGGATTGACGACACGGACCAGCAGCGCAATGTGGAATCGGCCCTGGCGCCTATTCTGCACGGCTTCCGCTGGTTGGGGATCGATTGGGACGAAGGGCCCGAGGTCGGCGGCCCGCACGGTCCGTATTATCAGTCACAACGATCGGCCAACTATCAGGCGGCGGTCGAGAAGCTACTGGCCGCGGGTTTTGCCTATCGAGATTACGCGCGAACCGAAGAGATCGCCGCCGAGCGCGACGCTGCGCAGAAAGAAAAGCGATCGTTCCTCTATAGCCGCCAGTTCATGGCCGAAAGCGACGCGGATCGGCGCCGCTTTGAGGCCGCAGGGCGCGAGGCCGTAGTGCGGCTCAAGATGCCGCGCGAAGGCTCGCTCGTGATCGACGATCTGATCCGCGGACGCGTTGAGTTTCAATGGTCGAACGAACAGGATCACGTCATTCAGCGCGCTGATGGCAGTTGTCTGTATCACCTGGCGAGCGTGGTCGACGATCACGATTTCGAAATCTCGCACGTCATCCGGGCCGAAGAGCATCTATCCAACACGCCGCGGCAGATTTTTATTCTGGAATCGCTCGGCTATCCTCGCCCGCAGTATGCGCACTTGCCGTACGTGGCGGAGCCGGGGAGCAAGACCAAGCTCAGCAAGCGCAAGCTCGACAAGTATCTGAAGAATCGCGACTTTGCTCAGGTCTACGAACATGGCCGCGCGATCGTCAACGCGCTAGGGCAGGAGCCTTCGGCCGAAACGTTCAACCCGGTGATCGTTGATTTTTACGAGCAGACCGGCTACCTGCCAGACGCGATCGTCAACTACCTGGCGCTATTGGGGTGGTCATTAGACGATCGCAGTGAGTTCTTCACGCGCGCGGAAATGATTGAGTTGTTCTCGCTTGAGCGCGTGAACAGCGCGCCGGCCAGCTTCGATCCCAAGAAGTTGAGCGCGTTTCAGGATCATTATATGCAGGCGCTGCCGTCCGCGGAAAAGATCGCCATGACGCTGCCTTATCTGCAGCGCGCCGGAACACTCAACGATCCAGTCAGCGATCCGCAGCGTCGCACGCTTGAGCAGATCCTGGCGGCAGCCGGTGACCGGATCAAAGTGGCGGGCGATATTTTGGACTACCGCGATTTCTTTCTCCCTGCCGATCAACTGAAGTACGACGAGGCGGCCTTCGACAAGCAACTGCGTCAGCAGCCCGACGCCGTAGTTCGCTTAAAACGATTTCGCGAACAACTGGCCGACGCCAGCGCGTTCGACGCCGCGTCGCTCGAAGCGTTGTTGCAACAGTTCCTCGCTGCTGAAGGAATCCCTGCCTCGAAGATCATCCATGCGGTGCGGATCTCGGCGACCGGGAAGTCAGTCGGCTTCGGTCTGTTTGAAACGCTGGCCACGCTGGGGCAGCAAGAGTCTTTGGCGAGGATCGACAGGGCGATTTCGCTCGTTGACGCGTAAAGCCAACCTGCGCGACGCGTTCCCGCCACGCGCTGGACAAGCCCCGTTAGCGGCGCAAGAATGGCCTCCGTGCTCCGCTTTTGGAACTGCGGCCGACGACTCGGCATCCATCCCACATTTTTATTGTCGGCAGGTTAGTTATGTCGCGCGAGGTTCGGTACTGGTTATTGAAGACGGAGCCAGAGTCGTTTTCGATCGATGATCTGGCAGCGGCGCCGCGCAAAACCACCTGTTGGGATGGCGTGCGGAACTACCAGGCTCGCAACTCGCTGCGCGATGATTTTAAGCCAGGCGACCACGTGCTGTTTTATCACTCCAGCGCCAAGCCGCCGGCGATCGTCGGCACGGCCACCGTGACCCGCGGCGGCTATCCGGACAACACGGCCTGGCAAAACGTCAATCATCACTTCGATCCGAAGTCGACGGCTGAGAATCCGATCTGGTACATGGTCGACATCAAGTTCGAGTCGAAATTCGCCGAGCCACTCGCGCTGGAATCACTGCGCAAGGTTCCGGCGCTCGCCAAAATGGAATTGCTCCGCAAAGGCTCCCGGCTTTCCGTCCAACCGGTCAGGGAAGATGAGTTCGAAATCGTGCTGCAACTGGCCGCCGGCACGAAGCGCCGCACGGCGAAGAAGTGATTCCCCTGAGCAATGACTTCCAAATCAACCCACGCGCTGGATTGGATTGACGACGAGCTGTCGGCGCTCGAGCGGGGTGGACTGCGCCGTCGACTGACCGCGCACGCCGGCCCGCAAGGAGCGATCTCGACGATCGGTGGTCGCCCGTGCGTTAATTTCGGCTCGAACGATTACCTGGGACTGGCCGCCGATCCGCGCGTCATGGCGGCAGCGGCCGCGGCGATCGAGCGCGAGGGCTGGGGGAGCGCCGCCAGTCCGCTGCTGGCCGGTCGCGGCGCAGCGCACCAGCAGTTGGAAACGCAACTGGCGGAGTTCGAGGGGACGGAAGCGGCGATTGTGTTTTCTTCTGGCTTTGCCGCCAACTGCGGCGCGTTGACGGCCCTGGCAGCACGTGGTGACGTGATCTTTGCCGATGAAATGAATCACGCCAGCCTGATCGATGGCGGCCGATTGTCGCGCGCGGAGATTCGCGTCTATTCGCATGCAGACGTCACTCAATTGGCCGGCATGCTGGCCGACTCTAAAACGGCGCGACGAAAACTGATCGTCACGGATAGCCTGTTCAGCATGGATGGCGACATTGCGCCGCTGGCGGACCTGGTCGAATTGGCGCGGTTGCATGCGGCGATCCTGGTTGTTGACGAAGCCCACGCGACGGGCGTGTTTGGCGCCGGCGGACGCGGCGTCGCGGAGCACTTGGGCGTGGAGAGTGAGATCGACGTCCGCATCGGCACGCTCAGCAAGGCGCTCGGCGGCATCGGCGGATTTGTTTGCGGACGGAGGTCGCTGATCGATTGGCTGATTAATCGGGCGCGGCCTTATGTTTTTTCCACGGCCCCACCGGCGGCAGCCTGCGCTGCAGCCAGCGCCGCGCTCGAGA
>Ga0105047_10001033_pt1 | contig 49150 bp, 34 predicted proteins | sample MAT04_FD_78384 | JGI IMG/M metagenome (GOLD analysis project Ga0105047, IMG submission 78384) | Freshwater microbial communities from Lake Fryxell liftoff mats and glacier meltwater in Antarctica - MAT-04 (megahit assembly) | ecosystem: Environmental > Aquatic > Freshwater > Ice > Liftoff...
AGCCGGCGACGGACGCGCGGTCTTTCGTCTCGACGCCGTGGAGGCCGTCGTGACCTCGTCGCTGACGACCACCGGCAAGGCCGAACAGGTCGCCCCGAACGTCCTCTCTATCGCGGCGCGCACCGCGAGCGCATTCTCGAGGGCGAGCTGTACGCAGCGACCGCACGCCACTTCCGTACGGTGTTCTCCGCGCACTGGCACTCGCGGGCGATGGCCGTATTGCTCGCGCCTCGAGCCGCGAGCAGGACGATCCGCGCGCGCTGGACGCGCCCGCTACTCGCGCGCCGCGAGCGCACGATCGCCTCGAGCCTGCGACGCTTCCGCGCGTGCAGCTTCAGGCGGGGTATGCGAGGACCAGGCACGACCCGGGGTCCGACGTTCCCCGATCGGGTTAATTCAAACCCCTCACGAACTTCTGGCGGGCGGTACGAGTTGCGCGTCAGGCGAGCCCGACGAACAGGTTTTGCACGTCGTCGTCGTCGTCGAGCGCCTCGAGGAACGCCTCGACCTCCGCGCGCTCGGCCTCGCCGAGGGTGACGGGGTTCTTCGCCTTCCACACGAGCGAGAACTTCGCGACGACCCAGCCGCGCTCCCCGAGCGCCTTCGCGACCGCATCGACCTCGGTGGGCGCGGTGTAGAAGACGGTCGCGCCCTCCTCGCCGGGCTCGAGGTCGTCGGCGCCGCTCTCGAGGGCGGCCTCGTCCGGGTCGGCGCCGGCCGGGCCGGTCGCCTCGATGAGCCCGAGCCGGGCGAAGTCCCAGGACACCGCGCCGGAGGCCGCGAGCTGCCCCTTCTTGAAGAGGAGGCGCACGTTCGAGGAGGTGCGGTTCTTGTTCTCGGTGAGGCACTCCACGACGACCGGCACCTGGTGGGGCGCAAAGCCCTCGTAGGTCACCGTGTCGTAGTTGGCGCCGCCGTCGAGGAGGCCGGCGCCCTTCTTGATGGCGCGCTCGATGGTGTCACGCGGCATCGACTGCTTGCGCGCGGCGTCGACCACCATGCGCAGGCTGGCGTTCATCGTCGGGTCGGCGCCGCCGCGCGCGGCGACGGCGATCTCCTTCGCCAGCTTGGTGAAGATCTTGCCCTTCGCGTTGGCAGCTGCCTCGCGATGCTTCTGTTTCCATTGAGCGCCCACGAGGAGCCTCATACCACCGTTCGGCTGAGCTGGCGCTGGCGGCCGGCCGGACCCTTGTGTCCGGGGCGGAAAACCCTTATCGACTCACGGATCATGGGTCGAACGCGCGCGCGTCTGCTGGTCGTGGAGGAGGAACGGGAGGCCATCCGCCTCGCGGGTTCGCTCTCCGCGCATGGCTTCGACGTGACGATCGCGTCGGGTGGAGTGGCGGCAAAGGAGGCCATCGGGCGCTTCCGCTTCGACGTCGCCCTCTCGGGCCTCCAGCGTGAGGGCGACACGTCGCTCCTCTCTGCCCTGAAGGCCGCCGACCCGCAGATGGAGGTGGTCGCCGCCGCCAGCACGCTCGACGCCGCTTCGGATCTCGTGCGCAACGGCGCCTTCGCGTGCGTCGCGAAGCCCTACGACCTGATCGCGGTCCGCGCGCTCATCGACGCCGCCGTGCATGCGAGCGGTCGTCTCTTCGGCTGCGTCACGCTCTACGAGGCGAGCCGCACCCTCCTCGCCACGCTGAAGCAGAACGACCTCGTCCCGCTCATCGTGACGCTCGCCGACCGGGTCATGCCGTCGGACGGCATCGGTCTCGTGCTCACGGGCTCCGCGGCGCCCATGGGCTTCGAGTGCCACACGTCTCATCGAGTCCGGGACCTCTCGCGCGGCGTGCTCATCCAGCTGGCAGCCGCCACGACGTCGGCGGGCCATGCGGTCGTTCGGCCCTCCGACGCTCCGCTTCCGGCGGGCTGTGAGGAGGCGGGCATCGCCAGCCTCGTCAGCTTCCCGCTCGGCGCCGTCTTCGGCCCGCTCGGGGCGCTCGTGTTCTTCCGTCAGAGCGGGGCGCCGGCGTTCTCGCAGGTCGAGGTCGATCGCGGCCAGGGCTTCGCCTCGCAGGTGTCGCTCGCCCTCGAGAACGCGCAGACGTACCGCGAGGTCGAGGACAAGATGCGGAGCCTCCTCCGCAGCCAGGATCAGGCGCAGATCCGCGCTCGGATTGCCGCGGTCGTCGACGTCGGCAGCGCCCTCGCGCACGACGTCAACAATCCGCTCGCGGCGCTCGCGTGCAATCTCGAGGCTATCCAGTCGTTCTCCTCCGATGTGGAGTCGCTCTGGGGCGCGGCCAAGGCTGCCGCGGAGTTCCTCGTCGATCAAGCCGAGCCGACGGGCCAGCGCCTGGCCAAGCGCGTCCTCGGTGACGCCGGCAACGTCGAGCGAACCGACCGCATGGTGACCGAGGTCGCGTGCGCGATCGACGAATGCCTCAGCGGCGTGCGTCGCATCGCCGATCTCGTCCGCACGCTGCACGACGCGACCGGTCTTCGTCCTCGCGGCACTCCCGAGGTCGTCTCTCTCGGTGCGCTCCTCGAGGCGATCCGCGATTCACGGCTCGGGCGGGCGAGGCGCACGCTCCAGGTCGCGAGCTCGGTCACCGCCAGCCTCACCGAGATCACGCGCGACGACGTCGAGCTCGGCGTCCACCACCTCCTCGACGCGCTCGATCGCGTGCCGCGCACCAGGGCACCGATCTCGGTGGTGGTCGAGCCCTCCGCCGCCGGCCCTTCGTTCAGCGTCACCGATCGCGAGCTGTCGCTCTCCCCGGCGGAGGCCGCTCGTTTCGCCGAGAGCGGCGGCCCTGCCGTCACGAACGTCGCCCTCGATTGCGCGCTCGCCGCCGCCTTCCAGCGGTTCGAGCGCAACGGAGCCTCCGTCGTGATCGAGCCCATGAGCCCGAGCGGCACGCGAATCGTCGTCACCTTCCCCGCCGCGACACCGGAATGAAGCCGCCCGCGGAGAACGAAGCGCCGCGTCCCGAACAGGCCGAGCGGCAGGAGAGGCTCGCTACCCTCGGCACGCTCGCGTCGGGCATTGCCCACGAGATCAACAATCCGCTCTCGTACGTCATCGCGAGCCTCGAATTCGGCGCGACCGAGCTCGCGGAGCTGCTCGGCGCGCCTCACGACACACTCTCCGAGGAGGTGCGCCGGCGGCTCGTCGACCTCGCGGCAGCCCTGGCCGATGCGCGTGCCGGAGCGGATCAGCTCCGCCGCATCGTCCGCGACGTGCGCGGCTTCTCGGCCCTCGGCGAGGAGGCGGGCCACGCCGTCGAGCTGCCTCGCATCGTCGAGTCGGCGATGCGCCTCGCGTCGACGAAGCTGCGCGAGCGCGCTCGGGTCCGGGCGTCGTTCGGCGCTGTGCCGCTCGTCGTCGCGAGCGAGTCACGCCTCTGCCAGGTCTTCGTCAATCTCCTCGTGAATGCGGCCGACGCGTGTCCGCGCGATCAGGCGGAGACGAGCGAGATCCACATCACGACGCGGACGGACGTCGAGGGCGCGGGAGACGCGATCGTCGAGGTGCGTGACACGGGCGCCGGAATCGCGGCCGCCGACCTGCCTCGTGTCTTCGACGCCTTCTTCACCACGAAGAAGGGCGAGAGCGGCATCGGCCTCGGTCTCTCGATCGTCAAGGAGATCGTCACCTCGCTCGGCGGTACGATCGAGGTCGAGAGCGAGCTCGGGAAGGGCAGCGTCTTCCGCGTGCGCCTGCCGTTCGCCTCCGTTGCTCCGCGTGCGGCACGTGGCGATACCGTGCGCAGCGAAGAACGACGAGCACGCGTGTTGATCGTCGACGACGACCCTGCCGTGCTGTCGGCGCTGAACCGCCTCGTCTCGCTCCATCACGAGGTCGTGCCGGTCGGCGGCGGCGTCGCGGCGCTCGAGCTGCTGCGCGCCGGCGCGCGCTTCGACGCGATCCTCTGCGACGTCATGATGCCTGACCTCTCCGGCATGGGCCTGCACGAGGCCCTCGTGCGCGAGCGCCCCGAGATGGCGAGTCGGATGGTGTTCGTCTCGGCCGGCGCCTTTACCGCCGAGGCGCGGGCCTTCCTCGAACGCGTGCCGAACGACCGGCTCTTCAAGCCCTTCGATGTAGGTGCCGTGCACGCGGCGATTCGCAAGACGATCGGCTGAGCAGCCAAGCGCCCTCGGTGCGAGAATGTCGAGGTCAGGAGCCGACCATGACCTCTCCGCTCTCGAGATTCGCCGGTTTCATCCAGCTCGCGCTGCTCGGGGCTTCCTGCATGTGGCTCTCCGGCTGCTACTCGAAGGCCACCGGCTACGGCGGCAAGTTCACCTTCGCGTACGCGGCAGGCGTCCAGTTCGAGAACTTCGGCAAGCCGATCGCTCCTGGAGCGAAGCTCGATCTCGAGGCCTTCGCCAACGGCTCCGACGACAACCTCGTGATCACCGCGGCGACGTCGTCGCGTCCGAACGTCATCGCCATCGGCAAGGTGACCAGCCGCCACGTGGTCCTCGTCGGCGGCGAGCCCGGCGTGGCCGACATCGAGATCACCGCGCGTGACGGGGCAGGGAAGACCCTCGTCGACAAGATGTTCCTCCACGTGGACAAACCCACCTTCCACGGTCTCCAGCACGCATGCACGGAGGAACGTGAAGCGGCCTACGTGGTCGGCGAGAACGTGAACGTCTTCCACGGCCTCGCCACGGGCGACGGTCGTCCGGTGATCGGCTACGGCTACGCCCCCGTGCGTGTGGCACCGGAGAGCGCGCTCGAGCTCGTCGCGCAGCCGCAAGGGCTCGGCGCCTACACGTATCGCGCACGCGCGCCGAGCTCGCAGGTCTCGATCCGCTCCACCGTGGACGACAGCGCGCTCTCGATGCGCCTCGTCAAGCGGAGCGACCTGAAGGAGGCCACGCTCGTCTGCCCGAACGACTGCCGGACGGTCGAGGGCCAGTCACGCTACGTCGTCGCGAACGTGACCCTCGGCGCGACGGCGGTCTGCAACCAGAACGCGCTCACCACGGCGAGGAGCCTCACGCCGGAGGTCTGCTCCGTGACGGCGAGCCTCGACGACGAGGGCGACAAGAACGAGAACCGCGAACAGCTCGCGATCCTCACCGGGCGGAAGTTCGGGATCTGCAAGTACGAGGTGACGCTCCCCGAGCTCGACGGCGGGCGTGGTGTCCGCCTCACCGGCCAGGCGAAGGTCGGTCGCGTCGAGTTTCCGGGGGACAGCGGCGGCGCCGAGGCTCGAGCCGCTCGGCATCTCGTCCTCCCGCGGGTCGTCTCGGTACGGTCGCTCCTCGCGTTCGGCTGGCTGGCGCCCAAGCTCGGCGCCCTTGCAGTGGTGGCCTGGCGACGACGGCGTCGTTCTCAGGGCGCGCCGCAGCAGACGAGCTGAGCCACCGGCCCGGCAGAGTCGTGCACCGTCCCGCTGCCGCCGTCCGCCCGGTCGGCAGTGGTGCCCTGGCTCGCCGTCGATCGTTCCGCCGGCGATTCCACCTCCGCGCAGCCGGCGTGTACGCTGAGGGTGTCAGCGCGAAGGGGACAGGCTCGTGGCCGTCGACCAGCTCATCGAAGAGATCGTGGCGTGTCATCCGCGTCCGGAGCAGCCCGAGGCGCTCTGCGCGGCCGGTGAGGATCTCGCGATGAACGGCGAGCTCCCCGAGGCGCTCGCGTGCTTCGACCGCGCGCTACGCATCGACGTTCGCTCGGTGCATGCGTGGTGCGGACGCGCGGACGTCCTCGCACGACAGGGCCGACAGGGGGAGGCCGTCGGTTGCCTCGAGCGTGCGCTCGACGCGAAGCCCGGGTTCCCGCGCGCGCTGTTCGTGAAGGGCGATCTTCTTCGCAAGCTCAACCTCCGTGAGGAGGCGCTCGCCTGCTACGAGCAGGCCGTCGCATCGATGCCCGACCTCGTGGGCGCGTGGTTCTCGCGCGCGGTGCTGCTCTACGAGCTCGGTCGCCGCGAGGAGGCCCGCGTCGCGATCGCGCGGTTCGTCGCGCTCGCTCCGCCGGACCATCCCGAGGTCATCGGCGCGCGGATGATGCAGGCCGAGCTCGGGGTCGAGACGGCACCGCCGGCGAGGGGACGCGTGCCGAGCCCGCGACCCGCGAAGAAGGCATCGCGGAAGAGCGTGCGCCGGGCGTCGAGCAAGAGCATCCAGGCCACGTCGAGCGCGTCGAGGAAGAAGAGCGGGCGCCTCGCCGCGCCGAAGGTGACCGCGGAGAAGCCGCCGGCCGCGGAGAAGCCGCCCGCCAAGCCCGGGGAGATCACCGACGAGGACGAGGCCGTCGTCGCCGAGGTCCGAGAGATGTGCGCGGCTGGGCGAAACATGGAGGCCTTGCGCAAGCTCGAGCCCGTCGTCAACCGATGCCCGCGATCGCTCGAGGCGTGGCTCCTCCGTGCGCGCGTGCTCCTCGCGCTCGCGCAGTACGACGCCGCGCTCTCGAGCGTCGAGCGCGTCATCGGCCTCGACGCGAAGAACCTCGACGGGGCGCGTCTCGCCGTCCAGATCCTGTCCGCGACGAAGAAGGACCAGCGTGCCCTCGAGGCCGCGGATCGGTTGGTCGCGCTCGCGCCAAGCGACCCGGAAGCGCATCGCGTCCGCGGAGAGCGGCTCTTCGAGCTCATGCGCCCGGCCGAAGCGGTCACGGCATTCGAGAGGGTCATCCACCATCGCCCCGACGACGCCAGTGCGTGGCTCGCGCTGGGCCGCGCCCTGCGGCAGGTCCGGAAGTTCGAGATGGCGCGCATGGCGCTGACGAAGGCGGTCACGCTCGCAGGAGAGAGCACGCCGAGCGTCGCCGAGCAGGCGACCGAGGTCCTCGCGCGGCTCCCGCCGGAGTGAGCGTCCTACGGAGCGGGCGCGTCGAAGTGCACGCACCAGTTGTACAGCTTGTACCCCTCGCGTGAAGGGGTGGCGTCGGAGTCGCGCAGGTTGCCGCGGGGGCCCGTGGTGGGGCCGCCGAGCGCACCCGAGGTGCCCGTGAACGCGTAGCGAAGCCGGTGGTTCGCGCCGGTCGGCGCCGCCGAGAGCGTGATGATCACGGTGTCCGGCCCGGTGACCGCGACGGACGCGATGGTGGGCGTGTTCGGGCCGTCGTCCTTCCACTCGAAGCCGTTCTTGCCGGGGTCGGTGACGAGCGTCGTGTCGATGACGAGCGGCGGCGCGGGCACGTGCATCTTCACGCTCACGACCGCGCCGACGCGCGTGATGTTGCTCGGCCGCACGGGCTCCCACGGCTTGCCCTCGAGGACGACGCGCCGGTAGACCTTTGCGTAGTCCTCGCCCATGTGTCGGTAGCCCTCGTTGGTGAGGTGCACGCCGTCGGCGACGTAGGGCAGATGGTACTTCGCGCCGACGAGCACCAGCTTGCCCGGCGCGTTCACGTGGGAGGCCAGCTGCTGGGCCGGGATGATGCTCGTGGTCGGCATGCCGGCGAGGCGCGTCCAGCTGCTGAACTGCGTGTGGAGCATGGGCACGGGCTCGGCCTGCCCCGTGACGGCCTTCACGTCGGCCTCGTAGTCGGCCTGCCACTCGAGCAGGTTCGCGAGGTAGCTTGCGTTGCCGAGCTGCGAGTCGGACTCGCCGTGGACGTTGGTGACGCCGCGCACCACGTACGATTTCTTCGCGGCGACGGCGAGGTCGTGACCGGCCTTCAGCTGCGCCATCCCGTTCGCGTATGCGGCGAGCGACCCGCCCTTCTTGAGCGCGGTGTAAGGCTGACCGCCGATGCCGTGTGCGCTGACGAGGAGGTCGTGGCTCGTCTTGGCGGCGGGCTGCCCGAGGAGCACCACCTCGCGCGCCATCTTCGTGACGTGGCTCGCGAAGGCGCTCGACATCGTCTCCACGGTCGTCTCGACGAGCGGCTTGAACGCGGTGAGGCCGGTGCCGCCGCTGATCACGCCCGTGACGAAGGTCGTGTTGTCGTAGGGCTGCGCGGTCGAGAAGGCCGGGGTTCCCCGCGCGCCGACCGAGAGGCTCTGCCCCGTCGCGAGCACGTGGTTGATGTCGCGATGCACGAAGGTCGGCGAGAGGAGCGAAGCGTCGGTGGCGGCGTCTGCAGAGCTGATGACGGCGCCGTCGCTGCTGCCGTCGGGGGCGGGGCTTCCGCTCTCGGCCCTCTCGGGGATCGTGAGCGGCGCCGGCTCCGAAGCCGCGTCCTCCCCACCGCACGCATAGGCCGCGCAAGCGCTCACGACGAGGAGGCTGCCGAGGGTCCGTCGGAGGGCGCACATCTTTCGCAAAGACTAGCTCGCTCCCCGCTAAAGGTCCGGCACGGATGGTCGTTCCTGCGATCGCTCCCTCCTCGAGCGAAAGGCCCCCATGCCCACACGCGTCGTGCTCCGTCTCGCGGCCGCTGCGCTTCTCTGCAGCGGCCTGCACTGTGCGTCGCCCCAGGAGCAGCCCCGTGCCCCCACGGAGGCGCTCGCGCCGCCCGGAGCCCTCGTCGGCAACACGAGCCCCGCGATGCTGGGGCTACTGATCAAGGCGCGGGCGAGGTAGCCGCTCTTCGGGTGGCAGTTCACGAAGTGGGGCGGCGCGATGTTGCCTTACTGGCTCGTCGACACCGGGAGCGGCCCGAAGACGCCCGTGACGGACGTCGGCTGGCTCGCCTATGCGAACGACCCCGAGGGCAACCTCTTCGGCATGATCGAGCGCGACCCGAGCGTGAGCCCCGGACCGTGAGCTAGGGAGCGAACGGAGGCCCGCGGGGAGCCCCCAGCGGCCTGCCGTGTCGCATCCCCGTGGCCGATGTGGCAACATTGGCGCCTCTCTTCTCCTCCAACCCGCGAGCTCACCCATGTCCGAAGCCCTCCCCACGATTGGCCACTGGATCGACGGCAAGAACGTCGTTGATTCGTCCGGTTCGGCGCGTTCGCAGGAGGTGTTCAACCCCGCGACGGGAGCCGCCGAGAAGCGCGTCCTCCTCGCCAGCAAGGAGACGGTCCAGGCTGCGATCGACTCCGCCGAGAAGGCGTACCCGGCGTGGCGCGCGACCGCGCCGCTGAAGCGCGCGCGTGTGATGAGCAAGCTGAAGAACCTGCTCGAGATGCACGCCGAGAAGATCGCCGCCCTCCTCACCGCCGAGCACGGCAAGGTCGCCGGCGACGCGATGGGCGAGGTGCAGCGCGGCATCGAGAACGTCGAGTTCGCGTCGTACGCGCCCGAGCTCCTGAAGGGCGAGCACACCCGCAACGTCGGCCCGGGCATCGACGCGTGGACGGAGCTCCAGCCGCTCGGCGTGACCGCGGGCATCACCCCGTTCAACTTCCCGGCCATGGTGCCGCTCTGGATGTGGCCGATGGCGATCGCCTGCGGCAACACGTTCGTGCTGAAGCCCTCGGAGCGCGACCCGTCGAGCGCCCTGCTCATCACCCAGCTCGCGCTCGAGGCCGGGCTCCCCCCGGGCGTCCTCAACCTCGTCAACGGCGACAAGGAGGCGGTCGACGCGCTCCTCGACGACAAGCGCGTGCAGGCGCTCAGCTTCGTCGGCTCGACGCCGATTGCGGAATACATCTATTCGCGCGGCTGCGCGAACGGCAAGCGCGTCCAGGCCCTCGGCGGCGCGAAGAACCACGCCGTCGTCATGCCAGACGCCGACATCGACAACGCCGTCAGTGCGCTCATGGGCGCGGCCTACGGCTCGTGCGGCGAGCGCTGCATGGCGATCCCGATCGTCGTTGCGGTGGGCGACGCGACCGCCGACGCGATCGTCGCGGGCCTCAAGACGCAGATCGCGAAGATGAAGGTCGGTCCCGGCACCGACGCCAAGAACGACATGGGCCCGCTCGTCACGAAGCAGCACTTCGAGAAGGTGCGCGGCTACGTCGACCTCGGCGTGAAGGAAGGCGCCACGCTCGTCGTCGACGGTCGCGGGATGAAGGTGCCCGGCCACGAGAACGGCTATTTTCTCGGCGCGTGCCTCTTCGACAACGTGAAGCCCGAGATGGTCACGTACAAGGAGGAGATCTTCGGCCCGGTGCTCGGCGTCGTGCGCGTGAAGTCGCTCGAGGAGGCGATGACGCTCATCAACGCCCACGAGTACGGCAACGGCACGTGCATCTTCACGCGTGACGGCGAGGCGGCTCGCTACTTCTCGGACCACATCCTCGTCGGCATGGTGGGCATCAACGTGCCGCTGCCGGTGCCGGTCGCGTACCACTCGTTCGGCGGCTGGAAGCGCTCGCTCTTCGGCGACCTCCACGCCTACGGCCCGGACGCGGTGCGCTTCTACACGAAGAAGAAGGCGATCACGCAGCGCTGGCCCTCGGCCGGCGTGCGCGAGGGCGCGATGTTCTCGTTCCCGTCGACGAAGTAGTCACCCGCGTTCACGCCGTCGCGCCTCAGTCGTAGCGTTCGAGCTCCATGCCGTCGGGCAAGCGCGCCCACGGGTGCTGGCGCGCCTCGTACACGGTGACGCGTGGCGCGGGGAATGTCGGATCCGCGAAGCCGCCGACCGGGACGGCGCGGAGCGGCTCGCCGGTGCAGGTCACAGCGAGCTGCCCGCAGGTGCAGGTTGCGCGTCGGGTCGTCATCGACCTCGATTCTAGCCGTTCGTGAGGCTGAGGATGTTGGCTAGCATGTGGCGATGCTCGAGCCGTTTGCGAACGAGGTCTGGACGGACACACGGCGCGCGAAGTTCTTCGGTGTGGAGACGGGCACGCGGATGACGGTGGTGCGTCTCTCGGACGGCGGCCTCTTCGTGCACTCGCCGGTCGCGCTCGACGCCGACACCCGTCGCGCGGTCGATGCGCTGGGCGAGGTGCGTGCGGTGGTGGCGCCGAGCATCTTTCACCATCTGTTCGTCGGCGAGTGGATGGCCGCGTATCCGAAGGCGGTCTTCGGCGCGTGTCCGGGCCTCGAGTGGAAGCGAACCGACCTGTCGTTCACGGGAGTCCTCGGCGACCAGCCGCATCCGGTGTGGGCGGGCGATCTCGAGCAGGTCTACTTCTCGTCGCGTCGTGAGAACGAGGTCGTCTTCTTCGACAAGCGAACGCGCACGATGATCTGCGCGGACGCTCTTCTCAACCTGGCCGTCCACGATCTGGCGTCGACGCGGTTCGTCGCGAAGCTGATGGGGAACGTCGCGCCCGGCGTGGGCCATCTCGAGCGCTTCATGATCCGCGACCGCGCCCTCGCGCGCCGTCAGGCCGACCGCATCCTCGCGTGGGAAATCGACAAGATCGTGGTCGCGCACGGCGGCCTCGTCGAGCGCGACGGCCACGAGGTGATGCGTCACGCGTACGAGTGGCTCTGAGCGCGTAGAACGCGTCGGCGGCCTTCGAAAGCGCGACGGGCCGCTGCTTCGAGAGCAGCGACCCGTCGGCCAGGTCGTCACGACCTGGGTTGCCGAGGAGGCTCGGTCAGTCGTCGCGACGGCGACGCGAGCGGATCGCGAGGCCGACCATCGCCGCGAGGGCGAGGGCGGAGATCCCCGACGAGCCCGAGGGCGCCGTGCTGCAACCGCCGTCGTCGCTGCTGCCGCCGCTGCTGCTCGCGCCGGCATCGGTACCGCCGCTGGTCCCGCTGGTCCCGCTGCTGCCGCTGGTCCCGCTGCTGCCGCTGGTCCCGCTGCTGCCGCTGGTTCCCGCGTCGGTGGTCGCGGCCGGTCCGCACTTGCCGCCGTTGCACTGCGCGGTCGCGCACTCGTTCGCCTTCGCGCAGCCTGCGCCGTTCGCCTTCTTCGGCGTGCAGGCCGGGGTCGCTGCTGCTGTGTCGCAGAAGCTTCCCGCCGCGCAGTCGGTGTCGAGCGCGCAGGTGACGCCGCACGAGCCGGCCGCCACGTTGCAGATCTCGCCGCCGTGCGAGGCGCCCACGCACTCCGCGTTCGCCGTGCACTTGCCGCAGGAGCCGTCCGCCTTGAGGAACGGATTGGCTGCGGTCGGACAGGGAGCAGAGGCCGCGGTGCCGAAGTCACCGTTGGCCACGATGCACGAGCCGTCCGCCTTGCAGGCGGGGAGGGCGGCCGTCGTACAAGCCTGGGTCGCCGCGGAGCCGAAGCCGCCGTTGCAACCGATGCAGCTGCCCGTCGTCGTGTTGCACGTGGGCTTCACGCCCGTGCAGAGCGTCTGCTTGGTGGCCGAGCACTCGGTGCACTGACCGAGGAGTGGGTTCGCCGCGCCGGTCTGGCACGCGGGAGCCTGCGTCGTCGCGCACTTGAGCGTGCCGGCGGCCGCGCCGTTGTCGGCGTTGCATGCCTTGCACTGCAGCGACGCCGCTTCGAAGACGGGCTTTGCCGCGACCAAGAGATCGCCGCCCGTCGAGCAGTCCGCCTGTGCGCTCGCGCCGAAGAGATCGGTCTTGTTGCTCACCGACGGGGTGCCGCCGTACGTCGCCCCCGCCGCGAGCGCTCGGCCGTCCTGCAGCTTCACGACGACGTTCGGGGCGTCGACGCCCGAGGCCATCGGCCCGTTGTCCGTGATGGCGCCTGTCGTCTCGTCGTAGAGGAAGCGCCCGGCGCCGATCAGGTGCTTCTTGCCCGCCGCGAAGGTGACGTTGCTCGAGCGGAAGCACTGACACTGGACGTTCGGTGTCGCCGGGAACACGGCGTCCACCTTCGTGTCGGTCGCGGGGTCGAAGACGGCCGCGTAGTTCGCGGCTCCGCAGCCGCCCCACGCGAGCAGCTTGCCATCGGAGAGCGGCTCGACCTGGCCCGTGTTGGTGGAGGCCCCATAGAGGTTGGTCACATAGAAGGTCCAGGTGTCGCCCGGAATGTTGTACTTCGAGAGCGTGTTCTTCCCGGCGCCCTGGATGTAGACGTCGTTGCCGATCTTCCAGGCGCCCGCGTTGTACCCGAAGGTCGTTCCGGCTGCGGTCTTCGCCGTGTACGTGTCTCCGGCGACGTCGTACTCGTGGACCGTCCCGGTGCTGTCGAAGAGCAGGACGACGTTGCCGGCCTTGTAGACCATCGCCTTCCCGTCGTACTGCGTCAGCGCGTTCGGAGTGTCGGCCTTCGCCGTCCACAGGCCGGTCGCGAGATCGTAGCGCGCCGTCTTCTGCATGTTGGCGGAGGGGGCGTAGCCGCCGCTACCCCACGCCTGGTTTCCCGCGACCGCGACCAGGCGCGAGCGATGTCCGAAGCCGATCGGAGAGGCGCCGGTGTCGGCCCACGTGCCCGTGGCGGGGTCGTAGAGCTGAGCGACCGTCTCGTTCGGCACGGCGAGGACCTTCCCGCCCGAGAGCACGACGAGCGGCAGCTCCCACGTGATGTTGGTGGCGCTCATGTCGCCCGTCGTCGTCCACGCGGGATCGACGGTCGCGGGGTACGCGAGGTTCGCGTTCCACGAGACGGTCACGCTGCAGGTCTTCGAGCCCGCGGGCGTGACAGGGCGGCCCCAGGGCGCGCGCGGGTCGGTATCGGCGGCGCAGCCCTCGAGGGCGAGGCGAGCGGCGAAGGTCTTTCCGTGGGCGTCGACGCCGTAGGGTGAGTTGACGCGGAGGCGCGGAGTGCCGGCGGCGTCGAGCAGCTCGAGCGTGTTGCTCACGAGGCGGAGGCCTGCGACGTCGTCGCCGAGCGCGATGCTGTAGCGAAGCTCGGGGCGCGCGGGCGCGGAGGGGAACGAGACGTAGTCCTCGGTGCCGGCGGGCGTGACGCGATGGAAGGCATCGGTGCCTGCGCCGAACGCGCCCTTGTAGTGGACCAGGCCGCGCTCGACGACGGCGGAGACGGCGGCGGCGCCGATGGCGGTCGCGGTGACGTCGAAGTGCCTGGCGCCCTCGTGGGTCGACGAGACGACGAAGCCCTTGTTGGCGAGGCGCGGGAGCTCGACGCGTGCAGAGACCTTGGCAGTGTCGAACCGAGCGTAGAGGCTCTGGCCCGAGCCGCGGATGTCGGCGTCGTTCTCGGTCGGGATGGTGACGCTGACGTCCGACGAGGGCAGTGCGCCCTCGGGGGGCGACACGACGTCGTTCTTGTCAGGAGCCGCGCGACCACAGTTCGCAGCGACGAGGGAAAGGCCGATACCGCCAAGGAGCCATGCTCTTCTCATTCAAGACCTCCATCACCCCCGACGACCGAGCCCACCGCTCGGGCGCACAAAGGCCAAGCGTCAAGCGCACCATGCCGCACGCGCAAGCGTCAACGGCGAACGCGAGAACCTTGGCAAACCAAGCACTTACGCGCTGCGAAGCTCCGCCAGCGGTGCGGTGAGGTGCCGTGCGATCGGTGGGTCGGCTGCTGGCTGACCCTGATAGTTGTCCGAATCACGACCGGGCGCGTGGCCCCGTCGAACCGATCCGTCAAAAGAAACCCGGGAGGGCTAGTTTTGACACGTTCGATCTGACCCGAAGCGGCCACCGCGCGTCCCCGCGACGCGCAACGATCGCCGCGAACGCAGAGCGTGCGCGGCGCTCGTGCTCCAGGTCCGCGTAATCACGTGCCGCGCCCGCGTTCAGCCCCCACGCGAGATCACGATGGGAATCAGGCACGCCGCCTGCACCACCGTCGCGCGTGAACGATGAACACGCATCGCGGGAGTCGCCGCTGTTCTCCACCTCGCGCTCCCGGCAGGTCTTCCCGCCGCCAGGCGGACTGCGTCGCGTCTCGGCCGCCAGCTCACCGCGCGAGCCCGGCAAGCTCGAACGTCGCTCTGTCCCGACAGGAAGTACTCGCATGACCACGCTTCGCGCAATTCCTCTCCCCCCGTCCGAGGCCCCGCGCGGGCAACAGCGAGGGCGCATCCTCCTCGTGGACGATGACGAGCGTCTCCGTCGCGCCTACGCCATCATGCTCCGTCGCGACGGCTTCGTGGTCGACGAAGCCGACAGCGGTCGCGGGGCACGCGAGCAGCTCGCGGCCATCCGCTTCGACATGGTCATCAGCGACATCGGGCTCGGAGACACGACGGGGCTCGAGCTCCTTCGCACGGTCCGTTCGCTCGACATCGAGGTGCCCGTGGTGCTCATGACGGGCGGCGCCGATCTGCCGACGGCCATCGAGGCGGTCGAGCTCGGGGCACTGCACTACCTCCTCAAGCCCGTCGAACGCTCCGTCCTCCTTGCCGCCGCAGCCGACGGACTCGAGGCGCGCGAGGGCGCCCGGCTGAAGCGGCGAGCCATGGATCACTACGCGCTCCACGCGACGGAGCGCGAGGCGAAGCGTGAGCTCGGCGAGCAGCTCGATCGCGCCGTCCCGAACCTCCTCATGGCCTATCAGCCGATCGTCCGCGCCTCGGCGCGCGAGATCGTCGCCTACGAGGCGTTGGTCCGTCCGCAGGGGCCGGACCTCGACAACCCGGGGCTGCTCTTCGACGCGGCGGAGCGAACCGAGCGACTGCAGGAGGTCGGGCGAGCCATCCGCTCCAGCGTCGCCCGCACGCTGTGGACGGCCGACCGCCGCGTCCAGGTCTACGTGAACCTCCATCCTCGCGATCTGTTCGACGACTCGCTCTTCGAGGAGAGCGCGCCGCTCTCCGCGTTCGCGGGTCAGGTGACGCTCGAGATCACGGAGCGCGCCTCGCTTCGCGAGGTCTCGGACCTGCGTGCGCGCATCGACATCCTCCAGTCGCTCGGCTTCCGGATCGCCATCGACGACCTGGGCGCCGGATATTCCGGCCTCAGCTCCCTCACCGAGCTCCGTCCCGACGTCGTCAAGCTCGACATGTCCTTCACGCGGGGGATCGAAGACGACTCCACGAAGCAGACGCTCGTGCGCTCCGTGCGGCAGCTCTGCGCCGAGATCGGAACCATGCTCGTCATCGAAGGGGTCGAGACGAAGGCGGAGCTCGCCCGGCTGCGGGAGCTCGGCTGCGACGTCTTCCAGGGAAGGCTCTTCGGGATGGCCGATGCGCCCTTCCGTCAGGTCGACTGGGACTGCATGACCCCCGGCGTCGCTTAGTCTGCCTCAGGGATTGAGGATGGGGATCACGTGCTCGTCGCTGGCCGCAGGCGGGCTCCCGGGAGGCGTGGCCGGACGGCCCTGCACCATGTCGATGAGCTTGATCGCCTCGTCGAGCTTGAACGTGCGCTTGTCGGTGCGGTCCACGCGCGCGCTGAGCGCGGAGAGCTCGCGGGCCTCGCGGGCCTCGTGCTCGCGGGCTTCGCGCTCGGCGTTCTTCTGACGGATTGCCGTGGCCGCGAGCGCTTTCTCCTGCTCGTCGAGTCGTGCGCGAGTCTCCTCGAGACGGATGCGCGTCTCGTCGAGCTGCGCGCGATTCTCCTCGAGCTTCGTGTGGACACCGGCCTGATCGGCCTGCAGCCCGGTGACCTCGGTGGAGATCGCGGCGATGGGCGCTCGGCCGCGTCGCACCTCGAGGTGCACCCTGACCGCGCCGCCGAGGACCGTCGCGTTGAGAACGAAGAGAGCGGCGACGATGTAGCGCGCGCGTGAAGGACGCGCGGGCGCAGCGACGACGGCCGCCGGCGCCGGCGCAGGCAGGGACGGCGCGGGGACCGACGTCGCGTGCTCGGGCGTCGGCTCGGGCGCAGGCTCGGGAAGGGGCGGCGGCGCCGAGCGCACGGGCGGCGCCGAGAGCAACGCGGGCTCCGCGGCGGGGAGGGAAGACTCGGAGACTGCAGCGGCGACGGCGAGCTCGCTCGTCTCGCGGTCGTGGGCGCCCTCGTGCGCCACCTTGGCCACCTCGGTCGCTCCCGAGGTCGGCGCCTCGGCGAACGCTTCGGGCTCAGGTGCGTCGGCAGGCTCGGGTGCGTCGGCAACGTCGGCGACGTCGGCAACGTCGGCAACGTCGGCCACGTCGGCCACGTCGGCCACGTCGGCGGCAATCATTGCCGTCTCGTCCGCGGGCATCCTCGGTGCCGCGAAGATCTCGTCGACCTCCTCGGGCGCGGCCGCGGCGACACCTCCGTGGCGCGCCGCGGCCTCCGCGATCTTTGCCGCAAGGGCGGGGTCCACTCCGAGCACGGAGACGAGCGTCTCCGCATCGGGAAAGGCGCCGCCGTTCTTCCCTCGCCACTCGACGATGTCCTCGGCGGGAAAGAGGCCCAGGTCGGTGAAGAGCTCGACGAGCCCTTCCGCCGAGACGAGGCTCGGGTCGAAGGTGGCGAGTCGGGCGGTAGCGGGCGTGTCGTCCATTGGGTCCACGGCGAAGCCAGGCGCGAGGAGACGCGCCTGATCTCCTGAACGACACGATCGCCTCGAGCTTGAGCCATTTCCGCCGTAACCGCCCGGGCTCGCAGGGGCGCGAGAGTTACGCTACGCCTCGACGTCATGACCCTCTCCACGACGACGTCACTCCAGGAGACGTTTGCGCCGCATGGTCGCTGCTTCGGCTGCGGCCCCGCGAACGACAAGGGCCTCCGCATCCGCAGCTTCGCGACGGAGGACTCGGCCGAGGCGCACGTCACCTGCGATTTCACGCCCGAGAAGCATCACGAGGCGTTCGAGAACGTCCTCAACGGCGGCATCATCGGGACGGTCCTCGATTGCCACATGAACTGGACGGCCATCTTCCACCTGATGAAGAAGAACGGTCTCGATCACGCGCCGTGCTGCGTGACCGCCGACTTCAAGGTGGTCCTCAAGAGGCCGACGCCGCTCGGTCTCGTCCATGTCGAGGCGCGCATCGTGACGTCCGGCGACGACCGCGCGACGGTCGAGGCGACGATGACGGCAGGCGGCAAGGTCACGGCCATCGGAACGGGCACGTTCGTGGCCGTGAAGCCCGACCACCCCGCGTATCACCGCTGGTAGACCCGCTCCCGAGACGACCCGCTCAGGGGCGCTTGCACGTCGCCGAGACGCGAGCCGCATCGGCCGGCGCGACGGGGAGCGGATCCGACGACGCGCTCGGCGCCGTCACCTCGAGCACCCCGTTCGGGCCGACGGAGTACCAGACGAGCGCCTCGTAGCGTTCGTCGGAGTGCACGCCGAGCCCGCCGGTGAGCTGGCCGTCGGCCTCGCGGATCGGGCCCATGCCTCCCATGCGTCGATCGGGGAACCTGGGGAGCTCGGCCTCGACACCCGCGAGCACCTTCTTCACGGCGGGCATCGCACGCACGATCTTCAGCACGACGTTGCCGCATCGATCGTCGAGGTCGGAAGGCGCCAGGCGCGCGTCGCTCGCGGCGTCGCGCTCCTCACGGATGGCCATCGGGGTGCCCGTCAGCACGAGCGTGGCCCGCACTTCTGCGCGACTCGAAGCCGGGCCCGAGCGCTTGTTGAACGACACGGAAACGCCGTCTCCGGATGGCAGGATCGCGAGCTCCGAGGTGATCTCCTGGCGGAACGTCGACTTCGGGCCGAGCGCGCGCCTCTTCGCGCCGAGGACGGAGGCGCGAGACATCTCGCTCGTATAGAACCTCACCTGCGGCGCGTAGAGCGGCTCGAGGGCGTCGACGTCGTGCTTCACGAGCGCGTCGTTCCACGCGCGGACGATGCGTCGCGCTTCGTCGGCGCGTGTGAGGCTCGAGGCGTCCGGCGCCGTCGCGTCATCGCGATCGGTCGCCGCCGAGGCCGAGGCGGAAGGGGAGGGGGCCGCATCCGGCACCGTCGCCGCGGCGCCTGCGTCGTTCGAGGTCGAGGCGTTGTCGCGGCAGGCCGCGACGAAGACGAAGCAGAGGAGCGCAAGGGCATGACGGGTCGCCATGAGCCCGAGCGTACTTCGTTCCCCCGACGGCTCGCAGAGGAGTGAGAATGCTCCCACCACGATGAAGAACCAGGCGGAGATCGACAACTGGAACGGCGCCATCGGCGAACGCTGGGCCACCTTCCAGGAGGCGCTGGATGCTCGAATTCGCGTCTATGGCGAGCAGGTGCTGAAGGCCGCGGGCCTTGGCGCCGGAATGCGCGTGCTCGACGTGGGGGCGGGCTGCGGAGAGATGACGCTCGAGGCGGCGCGCACGGTCGGTGACGCGGGGCGCGTCGTGGGCGTCGACATCTCGAGGCCGATGCTCGGCCGGGCGCGAGAGCGGGCGAGCGCGAGCGCGCTCTCGAACGTGGAGCTCGTCGAGCACGACGCGTCGATCTACACCACCGATGCCCCGTTCGACGCGATCCTCTCGCGCTTCGGGGTCATGTTCTTCGACGACCCGGCCGGAGCCTTCGCGAACATCCGCGCTGCCATCAAGCCCGGCGGAAGGCTCACGTTCGTGTGCTGGCAGTCGCTCGCCGCCAACCCCTGGGCGGCCGTCCCGCTCTCGGCGGTGGTCGGCGTCCTCCCCGCGCCGCCGAGCGCGGCGCCGAACGCTCCCGGGCCGTTCGCGTTCGCCGACCCCGTGCGCGTGCGAGAGCTGCTGAGCGGCGCCGGGTGGAGCGACGTCGTGCTGACGCCGTTCACCAATGCGATGACGCTCGGGAGCACCCTCGAGGAGGCCCTCGAATACTCGGGCCGCATGGGCCCGGCTGCGCGGCTCCTCCGCGACGCCGACGACGCGACGCGTGCCCGCGCGCTCGACGCGCTGCGCGACACCCTCTCTCCGCTGGCGCCCGGCTTCACGCTCGGCGGCGCCGTGTGGGTCGTCACCGCGAAGGGCTGATCAGTCGTCGCTACCGCCGAGACGCGAGTGAATGAAATCATTGGACTCTACCCCCGGGGCAAAGGTGGGCAGACGTGTGTCAAGGTGCGGACAAATCCCAGGCATTGGCAAGCGATCGGCGACGCGCAACCCGCGGCCGCCACTTGTCACACGCGAGCCGCATAACGCGCGTCGGATGAGCCGAGCGCGCGCGAGCGTTGAGCCTTGCGCAGACCGTCCTTCGCGCGGTGGTTTCGGCATACATTCGCCGGCCGTCGCGCGCTCTGTACGTCGTCTGCACGCCGCATGCTTCGCTCCTTGTCCACTCTCCAGCCCATGACCCGCCTGCGTCGCGTTCGCGCGGCGCTCCCGGCGTGGCGTGGTCGCGTGTGGCGCGCGCGTCGTCGCATCCTTCGCGTGCTCCTCCTGACGCTCGCGGCGCCGTTCGTGCTCGTCGGAGTCATCGCGCTCTTCACGCCGCTCCCGAGCGAGCTCCGCGAGCCGGCGGTGCCCTCGCTCCGCGTCGTCTCGCGCAGCGGGCGCCTCCTCCGTGACGTCCGCACCGACGACGGCGCGCGCGCGCGCCCGCGACCGCTCTCCGCGTTCCCTCCTCATGTGCGGAGCGCCGTGCTCGCCGCGGAGGACCGCCATTTCTATTCCCACTTCGGCGTCGACCTCACCGCCGTCGGTCGCGCGGCCGCGAGCGATCTCTGGCACCGCCGCATCGTATCGGGCGCTTCGACCATCACGATGCAGCTCGCGCGCACGCTTCGCCCCCACAAGCGCGGGCTCTGGGGCAAGATCACCGAGGCCGCGCTCGCGCTGCGCATCGAGTCGTCGCTCTCCAAGGATCAGATCCTCGAGGAGTACCTGAACCGCGTCACCTACGGCCCGAACCTCCGCGGCTATGCCGCCGCGAGCCAGGCCTACCTCGACACGACGCCCGAGTCGCTCTCCGTGGCGCAGGGCGCGCTCATCGCCGGGCTGCCGCGCGGGCCTTCTCTCTATGCCGTGACGAAGCGACCGGAGCTCGCCAAGCGCCGTCGTGATCGCATCCTCGCGCGCATGGCCGACGCCGGCATGATCGACGAAGGCGCCCGCGATCGCGCCCTCGCCGAGCCGCTCGTCACCGCGCTCGACAAGCCCACGTTCGGCGCGCCGCATCTCGTGCGCGCGCTCGTCAGCGGGCCGCTCGCCGCCGCGCAGCCCGGCCTCACGGAGGCGCTCGCCGACCGCACCGCGCTCTCCGAGCTGCACACCACGCTCGACTCGGAGCTCCAGCGAACCGCCGAGGGCGCCGTCACGAGCGCGCTCGCCTCGCTCGCGGACAAGCACGTCACCGCCGCCTCGGTCGTCGTGCTCGACAACGCGACCGGCGATGTCCTCGCATGGGTCGGGTCGCCTGATTTCTACGGCACCGCGGCGCTCGGTCAGAACGACGGCGTGCTCGCCCTCCGCCAGCCCGGCTCCTCGCTCAAGCCGTTCGTCTACGCGGAGGCCATGGCGCGCCTCGGCTGGACGGGCGCGACGATCCTGCCCGACCTCGAGCTGCACATCGCGCTGCCGGGCGGCGGCGACTACGTCCCCCACGACTACGACACGAAGCTCCGTGGGCCCGTGCGCCTGCGCGAGGCCCTCGGCAACTCGCTCAACGTGCCTGCGGTCTACGCGATCCACGAGCTGGGCACGCAGGCCGTCCTCGATCGCCTCCACGCCTTCGGCTTCGCCTCGCTCACCGAGGGCGCCGAGCACTACGGTCCCGCGCTCGCTCTCGGTGACGGCGAGGTCCGGCTCCTCGACCTCGCGAACGCCTACGCGACGCTGGCACGCGGCGGGATCTTGCGCCCCATCCGCGTGGTGCGCAGCCTCGCGCGCGGCGACGTCACCCAGGACTTCGCGGTCGCGCCCCAGGCGCGCGTCCTCGACGAGCGCATCGCGGCGATGCTCACGGACATCCTCGCCGACAAGTCCGCGCGCATGTCGGCGTTCGGAGACCAGAACGTCCTCGAGCTCGACTTCGACGTCGCCGCCAAGACGGGCACGTCGAAGGGCTATCGCGACAACGTCGCCGTCGGCTTCACGCGCGAGGTCACCGTCGCCGTGTGGGCCGGCAACTTCGACGGCTCGCCGATGGCCGACGTGAGCGGCATCACCGGCGCGGGGCCGATCTTCCGCGCCGTCATGGAGGCCGCCGCGCAGTCACGCTCGCGCGCCGTCGCGCGTCCCGGCTCGCTCTCCTTGAAGGAGGACGCCGAGCGCCTCGGGCTCGCGCGCACGGCGGTGTGCGCGCTGTCCGGCGAGGTCGCGGCCTCGGCGTGTCCGCATCGCGTCCACGAATGGCTCCCCGACGGCAGCGACTCGCACGCGCCGCCGTGCGGTACGCACGAGCGCATTCGCATCGACGTGCGCAACGGCCTGCGCGCGGGGGCCGGCTGCGCGCGGACGGTGACCGAGGAGCGCACGTTCGAGCGATGGTCCGCTCCTTACGACGCATGGGCTCGGCGCACCCATCGCGCGCTCGCCCCCGAGGGCAGCTCCCCCGAGTGCCCGAACGAGACGCCCGACGAGGCGGGAGGCGGCGAGCCACGCGACCCCGCGGGCCCGCGAATCACGTATCCGTTCGACGGCGCGCGCTTCGTGATCGACCCCGAGCGCCCGAGCGCCCTCCAGCTCCTCGACATCCGCGTCGAGCCCGACGGAGCCGCCGTCGAGGTGCGCGTCGACGGCGCTCTCCTCCCGAAGACACGCGCGTGGCCACTGGCCTCGGGCGACCACACGATCACCGCTCGGCACGGGAGCGCCACCAGCGCGCCCGTGCGTTACACCGTTCGCTGAAGAAGGTAGAAGAACCCATGCGACTCGACCTTCGCCGTACGCGGTACGGCGTCTTTGGCCTTCTGGTGCTGGCCTCGTGCTTCCACGGTCCCCGGCCCGCGATGACGCTCGCGCCCGCCGGCCCGGACGGGCCGACCGCGCGCACGCGTGGCCCGTTCGCGGTCGTGTATGCCGCGCCGAAGGGTCACGTCGTCGATCGCAAGCAGCCCGGCGTCACCGTCCTCTTCTCTCGCGCGGTCCGCGGCGTCGAGATGTCGGACGACGAGAGGCTCCCCGCCGTCGCCATCAAGACGAAGGCCGGCGCGCCCGTTCCCGGCTCGTGGCGCTGGACGGGAACGCGCGGCCTCCTCTTCACGCCCGAGGGCGAGCTCCCCGGTGGAAGCGACTTCGTCGTCACCGTTCCGCCCGACGTGAAGTCGCTCGACGGCTCGGTGCTCGGCAAGCCGTACACCCTCGAGCTCGACACCGACGGGCCGACCGTCGCGAACATCAAGGTCCTCGGCCCGCCCGGCGTCACCGAGCACGCGATGGGGAGCGACGTCTCGTTCCGCGTCGAGCTCGATCAGAGCGTCGACCCCAACGAGGTCGCCACGAACGCCAAGCTGCGCGTGTTCAGGGCCGACGGCGACCGTGGAGACGTGGTGCGCCTCGTCGCGTCGCGTGAGCCCACGCCTTCACCGAAGGTGCCCGCGTCGTACGTCGTCATCCTGAAGCCCGAGAAGGCGCTCCCGCTCGATCACCAGGTCGAGCTGACGCTCGGCAAGCTGCGCGGCACCGGCGGCCCGCGCCCGATGAGCGAGCCCGTCACGCGCATGATGCGTACGCACGGCCCGCTCCGCTTCGTCGACTTCTACTGCCCGCGCATCGAGCAGAAGGGCCGATGCCGCGCGAACGGCGACGTGAAGGTCGTCATGTCGAACCCGGTGAGCCCCGAGGAGCTCAAGACCCACGTGAAGCTCGCGAAGCTCCCGGCGCGTCCGCCGCCGAAGCCCGGGCAGAAGGCGCCGCCGCGTCGGCTCGATCCCGCAATCGATCACTGGCTCGGCGTCGCGCCGAAGCTCGGCGAGAGCTACACCGTCGTGGTCGCCGCGGGCATGAAGGACATCTACGGGCAGAAGCTCGAGAAGGACGCGAGCTTCGAGCTCGTCGTCGAGGCGCCGCTCGTGAAGCCGGACGGCGCCGCCGTTGCAGCCGCGGCCGCGGCCGCGGCGCCGCCGGGGAAGCCGAAGGCGAGGCCGATCAAGGGCGCGCCCGTCGCGAACGACACGCGTCCCCGCCGCGAGCGCCTCCCGTACCAGCTCGATCTCGGGCTGGTGGGCCAGGTCCTCGAGGCCGGCGGCGGTGGTCACAAGATCCCCGTCGGCGCCGTCAACGTGCCGACCTACGCGACGCTCGCGGCGAGCCTCACCGAGGCGCAGGCCGTGTCGTGGGAGCTCGCGCGCGGCACGACCTCCGACTTCATCTCGCGCAACGGCTTCTCCTCGACGTGGAGGACCACCCAGACCGAGACCAACACGCGCGCGGTCGACTTCATCGACCTCGACGCGGCGCTCTCTCCGCGCAAGGGCCGCGGCCCCGCGCTCGTCGTCCTCACTCCGCCGGGCTCGCAGAGCGCGCAGAACGGAAGGACCGAGGCGTTCGTCACGGTCACGGATCTCGGCGTGACCGCGAAGATGAGCCCGTTTGGCAGCCTCGTCTGGGTCACGCACCTCTCGTCGGGCAAGCCGGTGAGCGGCGCGAGCGTCGCGATCCGCACCGTGAAGGGCGGCGACGTCTTCCAGGGGACGACCGACGCGCAGGGCCTCCTGCTCGTGCCGATGGAGAGCTTCGACCCGCTCACCAAGGAGGCGCGCAACAACGAGAACGGCGACGACGAGGGCTCCTCGGCGCAGCCCGCGCAGTTCTCGGTCCGCAACGACGCGGCCATCGTGGTCCGCTCCGGCGACGACTGGACGATCACCAAGGTCGCGCCGTCCGCCGTCGAGACGCGCCTCGCCTCCGACTTCCAGCTCCTCTCGAAGGAGGGCCGCTGGGCCGGAATGCTCTTCGCCGATCGCGGCGTGTTCCGCCCAGGTGAGACCGCGAAGGTCTCCGGCATCATTCGCGTGGTCGAGGGTGGAGGCCTCCGGACCATCCCCGGCCGCGAGCTCCGCATCCAGCTCAAGGACCACAACAGCGAGCAGATCTTCGACGGCCGCACGAAGTGCGACGACTTCGGCACCTTCACGATCGACCTGAAAATCCCCAAGACGGCGGACTTCGGCATCGCGACGATCGTCGCGACCGCGCCCCCCGGCGGCAAGACGAACACCTCGACCGAGGGCGACTTCCGCCACGAGATCCGGATCCTCGCGTTCAAGCCGAACGAGTTCAAGGTCTCCGCCGAGCCCGACAAGAGCTTCTACGTGCGCGGCGACACCGCCGTCTTCTCGACGCAGGGCGACTACCTCTTCGGCGCCCCGATGGCGAACGCCACGGTGACCACCACCGTCTCGCGCCAGGAGGTCCCCTTCACGCCGCCGGGCATGGATGGCTTCACGCTCACCGACGACATCTTCACCGGCGACTACCCGGACGAGACGAAGGCCGCCGAGCAGATCGACAGCCAGGACGGCTCGCTCGACGACAAGGGCACCTTCAAGCGCAGCGTGCCGCTCGCGTTCGATGATCAACGTCGCCCCGAGCGCGTCGTCTTCGACACCGAGGTGCAGGACCTCTCACGCGCCACCGTCTCGGCTCGCTCGAGCGTCATGGTGCACCCCGGCGAGTTCTACGTCGCGCTCCGCGCGCCGAAGGATCGCTTCGTCGCGGCCGGCACCGCGCTCAAGACCGAGGTGGCCGCCGTCGACCCGAACGGCGTCCGTCGCCCGAACGTGAAGGTGAAGGTCGAGCTCGTCGAGCGCCGCTGGAACGGCGTGACCGGCGAGCAGCCCGACGGAAAGGCCACGCGCTCGAGCAAGCCTCAGGACACCGTCGTCGCGTCGTGCGACGCCGTCACCACGGCCGCGGCCTCGGGCTGCGATCTCCGCGTCGCGCACGCCGGCTACTTCATCGTGCGTGCGACCGCGAGCGACCCGCGCGGCAATGCCGTGCGCGCGAGCATGTCGATCTATGGGACCGAGGACAGCCCCACGGCCCAGACCGCGTGGGCCGCCGACGACCGCCACGAGATCAAGCTCGAGGCGAACAAGAAGAGCTACGAGATCGGTGACGTCGCCAAGGTCGTCCTCCGCAATCCCTTCAAGGAGGCGCAGGCGCTCGTCACCGTCGAGCGCAACGGCGTGCTCTGGCGTCAGGTCGTCCCGATCAAGGGGTCGGTCCCCGTGGTCGACATCCCGATCCGTCCCGAGTTCTATCCGAACGCCTTCGTGAGCGTCGTCGCGCTGCGCGGCCGCATCCAGGCCGCTCCGGCGGCGGGCACCGACCTCGGCGGCCCCGAGTACCGCTTCGGCTGGGCCGAGCTGCACGTGAACGAGGAGGCTCATCGCCTGAACGTGACCGTCACCGAGCCGAAGGCCGAGTACCAGCCCGGCAACATGGTCGAGGCCGACGTCGTCGTGAAGGACCGCACCGGCAAGCCCGTCGAGAGCGCGCTCACGTTCTACGTGGTCGACGAGGGCGTGCTCGCCCTCACGAGCTACGTCACGCCCGACCCGCTCCCCGCATTCGTGAAGCGCCGCAAGCTGCGCGTGTTCACGTTCGACAACCGCGAGGGCCTCGCGCGCATCGTGCAGATGAAGGCCGGCGAGCATCTCTCGCCGCTCGGCTACGAGTACGCGCTCGCGCGCAACCCGGGCGACTCGTACGACAAGGGCGACGACGGCGGCGACGGCGGCCTCAAGCGCGCCGACTTCCGCACGACGGCGTACTTCGAGGCCGGTCGCAAGACGGACAAGGCGGGACGAGCCCACTTCTCGTTCAAGCTCCCCGACAACCTGACGACCTTCCGCATCATGGCGGTCGCGGCGGGCTCGGACGAACACTTCGGCTCGGGAGAGTCGAAGATCACCACGTTCCGCACGCTCATGGCGCGCCCGGCGCTGCCGCGCGTCATCCGCGTGGGCGACTCGCTCGAGGCGAGCGTCATCGTCTCGTCGAGGCTCGATCCGAAAACCAAGGACACGTCGCCCATGAAGGTCGACGTGAAGCTCGAGGCGAAGGGCCTCGTGCTCGTCGGCCCGGCCACGAAGAGCGTGACGATGCCGCACGGCGGGCAGACCGAGGTGCGCTTCCCCGTGAAGGCCACGAACCCTGGCGAGGCGACGCTCACCTTCGACGTGAAGTCGGGCAACCAGGCCGACAAGGTGGAGATGAAGCGTAACGTCGATCTCCCCGTGCACGTCGAGTCGCAGGTCGTCTATGGCGAGACCTCGAGCGACGCGGCGATCGCGCTCGGTGATCTCTCCGCCATCCGCAAGGACTACGGCGGTCTCGAGGTGCGGGTCGCGTCGAGCGCGCTCGTCGGCCTCGGCATGACCGTCGACCGCCTCACCGACTACCCGTACGGCTGCACCGAGCAGGTCTCGAGCCGCATGATCCCGCTCCTCGCGATGCAGGATCTCGCGAAGGAGACGAACGCGCGCCTCCCCGCGGACGTGAACGGCGCCATCGACTCCGGCATGGAGACGCTCATCAAGCGGCAGAACTCCGACGGCGGCTTCGGCTTCTGGGAGAAGTCGCCGTCCGAGCCGTGGCTCAGCGCGTATGCGCTGCTCGCCATCTCCGGCGCGGCGGACAAGAAGCGGTTCGTCCCGAAGGACATCCTCGAGCAGGGCCGCTCGTACCTGAATTTCAGCCTCGCCAACGCGACGCGTCGCCTCGCGAAGGTCGACGTGGATCAGGATTCCGAGGACAAGGCCGACGCCGGCGCGGCGAAGAACGAGGCCGAGCGAAAGGCGAAGGAGGCGGCCGCGAAGGTCATCGACTACGCCGGCGCGGCGCTCATCGGCGACACGCTCGCGACGCTCGGCACGCCGAACCCGGGCGCGCTCAACGTGCTCTACGACGCGCGTTCGGGGCAGCGCCTCTTCGCGAAGGCCGCGCTGCTCCACGCGATGGCGAAGAGCGAGATGAGCGCGGCGCAGATCAAGACGCTCGCCGCCGAGGTTTCGAGTCGCCTGCGCGAAGGGCCGAACGGCATCGACATCGACGAGGCCGACGACGACCGCTACGACGCGATGCTCGAGTCGCACGCGCGCACGCTGGCGATGGTGTTCCGCGCGTTCCTCGCGGTGAACCCGAAGGACCCGCGCGGCCCGCGCCTCGCGCGGCAGCTCCTGTCGCTCCGCCAGGCGAACGGCGCGTGGCGCACGACGCAGGAGGACGGCTGGGCGCTGCTCGCGCTCTCCGACTATCGCAAGCTTCAGGAGGCGGGGATGCCCGCGTTCGACGCGCGCACGCACCTCGGGTCGAGCGAGATCCTCTCGAGCGTGTTCCCGCGCGGCGCGCTGCGCGAGGACAAGGTCGTGGTGTCGGCGGAGGCGCTCGCGCCCTTGGGCTCGAACCTCTCGTTCGACGTGAGCGGCGGGGGCCGGCTCTTCTACGCGGCCGAGCTGAAGTACGCGACAGCGGCGCTGCCGACGCGCGCGCGTGACGAGGGCCTCTTCGTCACGAAGTACGTGCGCGGCGTCTTGCCGGCGGCGGTGACGGCGGCGCTCGGGACGATCCCGAAGAAGACCTCCGATGCGGTGAACGCGGGCGAGCTCGTGATTGTGGATCTGCTCTTCGAGTCGGCGGAGCCGCGCGAGCGCGTGGTGCTGGACGACCCGCTGCCCGCGGGCCTCGAGGCGCTCGACTACGATCTCGACACGACGTCGAAGGCGAGCCGCGACGCCTCGGCGAAGCAGCCCGACCCGAAGGCGACCTGGCTCGGCACGACGTTCCGCACGGCGACGCTGCGGCGCGAGGTGCGTGACGACCGCGTGGTGACGTACTTCGACCGGATCGAGCCGGGCATGTACCGCGTGAGCTACCTCGCGCGCGCCTCGTCGGTCGGCACCTTCGTGGTGCCGCCGACGCGCATCGAGGCGATGTACTCGCCGGAGGTCTTCGGCCATACGGCCGCGAGCACGCTCTCGGTGCGCGCGAAGTAGGACGCCGTCGCCGAAGCTTGGCGGCAGTCATCGGTCTCCGAGGGCTCTTGAAGAGACCGCTCCGGCCTGCCACCGCCGTCGCCTCGCCGAGCGCGAGACGACAGCTCGCCTCGAGGGTCTGGCTAAACGAGGCATCCGCTGCGCTCGCCTTCTTCCTACGCGCTCTCTGGTGGCTCTTCGGCGGGCAAAGGGTGACGCGCCACGCGGACATAGGGGGCGGCTATGGGGCCCATGGGCAAGGCGCCAGTTCCGCGCGGCGAGGGGGTGCCTATTGTCTGGAGTGCGAGCTGGACGGACCGGCCGCACTACCAGGACAAAGACAATGAACACGCTCAAGATCTCGTTCGCCTCGGCTCTCGTCTTCGCGTCGCTCGCGCTCGGCGGCTGCGCGGCGGATGCGGAGCCGTCCGACACGGACGGCGAGACGGCGGATCTTCCGACGGTGCAGACCGACACGACGAACCCCCGCTACATGCCGCGCGTCACGAAGAAGGACATCATTCAGGGCGGCGGCAAGTGCACCGCGTCCGGCGCGTGCGACCTCTACGGCTCGTGGAACTGCTCCGGCGGCGGCTACTGCTCCCTCATCGCGCGCTGAGCGATCGCTCAGTACGCCGCGGGGAGGCTCGTCACGGCCGTGGCCGTGGTGTCGATGTCCGCGGTGGTCGTGATGGCGACGAACGCGCACCATCGAGGAGGAGGCCGCCCGCCCCCGCGGCTGCACCACCGCCGAGCGCGAACGTGCCGCCCGGACACGTACGGACGACGTACGACACGCCGACCAGCGCGCAGCTGGCCCCCGCGTTGTCGACCGTCGTGAGTCCGACGCCGACCGTCCCGCTGAAGTTCACGCGCGACGGGGGGACGACGTTCCCCTACCGGGGCAGGGCATCGTCGTCCCGACCCTCGAGGAGGTCCTGCGTGCCCATCCGCAGAAGCTCTTCTCGATCGAGATCAAGGTGATATCGACGTGGCCGTCCTCGACCCGCAACTCCACTCCCTGGCCGCCGCCGCGGGCCAGGAGCACCTTGGAGTTGGGCAACTGGCTCGCAGCATAGCCCTTCACAGGGAGGTCCAGCAGGAGGCGAGCTCCACGGTGTCGCTCGCCTGCCCGATGCTCGGTCGCCCGGACCTACGCCACGCCGAGGGCGGCGAGCAGGGGGCGGACCGTCATGTAGACGAGGATCGTTCAGGTGGATCCGCCGGATGCGATCGACGAAATCGTTCGGGGCCGTCTGGCCGGGGCTCGCGTCGGGATCGAGCGGCGTCTTCCTGGTGTCCTCGGGGCTCCTGAAGCCGCCGTTGACCTTCATCATGCGGGCGACGGTGAGCCAGGACATGCTCACGGCCTTGAGGATCATGATCGTCGCCGCGATCACGTAGGTCGCGAAGAGCGGGTTATGGAGGCTCCACTTGTCCATCGCGCTCTGCTCGATCAGCGGGGGGCCAGCATGGCTTCGTACGCGTCGGCGAGACGGAGGAGCGACTTCCCACATTCCGTCTGCGTCGACGAGCCGTGCATGAGGGCGAGCGTTTGCGGCTCGAGCGCGGCGAGGCGGCGGATCGTCGGAGCCGTGACGATCGTGAGCGAGCTCGCGTGGAACAGCTCTTCCCCGGCGAGCGCGGGGCCGACGATGTCGTCCGTCGTCAGCGCGGGACCGTTGCCGGCGTGCGTGAACAGGTCGCCGCAGAGGAGCGTCTTGGTCGTCTCCTCGAAGAGGACGCGCGCCTCCCAGTTGTGCGGCACGTGCGGCGTGTCGATGTGGCGCACGCGCTTTCCGCCGAGGTCGATCACCTCACCGTCCGCCAGCTTGCGCGGGGGCCGATCGCAGAGATCGTCGAGGGCTTCACGGGGCTCCACGACGTCGCGAGCCCCGCCTCCGAAGCGCAGCTCCAGTTCTGGTGCACGGTCCCGTGATTCGGCCGAGCTCGGCGTCTTATCTTATAAATTCTTGCGTAACGACAATGGTAAGTGCCATTTTGTTGCGGTAAGGGGCCGCTAGCCCGCCCTTATCGAGCGATAACCTTGCCGCGACCCGCTTCGCCCCTCCCCGAGATCTTTCTCTCGACGCCCCAGCTCGCGTCCCGGGTGAGCCGCGACCTGAAGGAGGGCCGGGTTCGCAAGCTCGCGCCCACCATCTACACCACCAACATGACGGAGGCTCTCGACAGCCTCGTCCGGCGCCAACTCTGGCAGGTCGCATCGCTGGTGTTCCCGGCCGCCGTGATCACCGACCGGACGGCGTTCGAGGCGGGCCCGTCCAAGGACGGCTCCGTGTTCCTGGCTGGCACCACCCCGCGCGACGTCGCGTTGCCCGGCGTAACGCTACGTGCCCGGGAAGGATGCGGACCGCTCGCCGGCGACACGCCGTTCGTGGGCCTCCACATGGCGAGCCGTGCACGCGCGTACCTCGAGAACATCCCGGCTTCGCGCGCACGCAAAGGAGTCGCGCGTCGTCTCTCGCGTGCCGAGCTCGAAGAACGCCTCGAACGCGACTTGAGCACGCGCGGCGAAGCCTACGTCAACACGCTCCGGGACGACGCGCGGAAGCTTGCTCCATCGCTCGGGCTCGTGGAGGAGTCCAAGGAGCTCGAGGCCCTGATCGGCGCGCTCCTCGGAACGCGGGAGGCACGGCTCCGGACGGCGACTGGGAGCGCTCGTGCGGCCGGCAAGCCCTACGACCAGAAGCGACTCGAGCTCTTCGGGCGTCTTCATGGCGACATCCTCAAGGAGGCCCCATCGCAGCGGCTCGATCCATTTCGGCCTGGCGAAGACCGGTACCTCCCATTCTTCGAGGCCTATTTCTCGAACTTCATCGAGGGCACCGAGTTCGAGGTCGACGAAGCCGCAGCGATCGTTTTCGACGGACGAATACCCCAGGATCGTCCCGAGGATGCGCACGACGTCCTCGGGACGTTCCGGGTCGTCGCCGACCGGGCCGAGATGGCACGAATACCGACGACGTTCGAGCAGTTCCTCGAGAGCCTTCGCAGCCGCCATGCACGAGTGATGGAGGGACGCCCCGACAAGTCGCCAGGCACCTTCAAGGCGACGGAGAATCGAGCTGGCGACACGCTCTTCGTCACGCCGGAGCTCGTGCTCGGGACGCTGGCGCGCGGCTTCGAGCTCCTACGTTCGCTGCCGGACGCCTTCCAGCGCGCCGTCTTCATGATGTTCCTCGTGAGCGAGGTGCATCCCTTCGTCGACGGGAACGGGCGCGTCGCACGATCATGATGAATGCAGAGCTCATCGCCGTCGGCGAACGAAGGCTCATCGTCCCCACCGTCTTTCGCTCGAACTACCTCAGCGGCCTGAAGGCGCTCAGTCACAACGCGATCACGCGCACGCTGATCCGATCGCTCGACTTCTTGCAACGCTACACGCTGGCGATCGATTTTTCGTCGCTGGCGGGGGCGCAGGCGCAGCTCGAGGCCACGAACGCCTTTCGCGACGCGCAGCAAGCGGACGCAGAGGGCATCCGGCTCGTCTTGCCGTAGGCGTGTCGGCGTGCGGTTACGGCCAGGCACATGGACGTGATGGCGTCGTCGTCCGAACGCCACGTTGCCTTTGCTGCGCGCACGCCAGAAGTGCACGCCTGGCGTCAACGTCGCGACCGTTGCCGATGTCCCGGAGGGATCGAGGCTCTGCTCGATCGTGGCTCGATCACCACTCCTTCCACGGTCTACGACGGTGCACCATGCGCGCCAAAGCCTGCCACCGACGGGATTCGCGCAAAGCGAGCCCGCATGCGCTGCGGCCTACGACGCACTGTCGTGCTGTCGGTGACCCGGGAGAATTGCGCACGCACAGTCTGCACGCGGTGCGCATCGCTTGCTGCCACTCGCGCGCAGCGAATGCCGCGAACGCGGAGCCGCGAACGCGAAGTGGGATGGCCGTTCGTCGTCACGCCCATGGCCATCGGCGTGATCTTCGTGTTCTAAGTGTGGCCCCCCGACGCTCACAACCCTTCGCCCCCGGGGTGCCACGTGCTCGTCTTTGCGTATGACGGATCGCTCAACGGAGACTGGGTCGCGCACTATGCGGTGCGCTTCGCGGCCAACACGACCGCACGCAAGCTCCGTCTCGTGCACGTCACGGCCGCCTCGCCCGAGTCCAACCTAGACGAGCGCATCACGCGCATCGCCGACGAGTCCAAGGTGCTCGGCGTCGTGCTCGAGACCGAGCTGGTCCCGCGCCACGGAGCCAACGTCGCCGAGACGTTGCTCCAGATCGTTCCGGAACGAGCGACGCTCATCGCTGGCACCCGCGCGAGGCCGCGAAAGCTCGCACTTCTCGCCGGCACCGTCTCGGCGCGTCTACTCGAGGCAGGTCGTTTTTCGGTCATCGCAATGCGTGTCGTGCACCCTGGCGTGCTCGGGCAACCCGGCAGCGTGCTGTTGCCGATCGCGGGTCGTCCGCACCAAGCCGCGCTCGCGCTGCCTCTTCTCCGTCTACTCGGCGAAGACCTCCAGCGCCTGCACTTGCTCTTGGTGCGCGAGGTGTCTGGCATCCGCTCTCGCCTCATGAGCCTCGAAGGCGAGGAGAAGTTGCTGGCCGAAGGTCGCGCCCTGGTGGCTCCCATCGAAGACGAGCTCCGCGCTGGCCTGGCTCCACACAGCTTCGAGCTCGACTCGAGCGTCGTCGTCTCGGGCGATGCACCAAAGGAAGTCGTGCTGTACGCGGGCAAGCACCGCTCGCGCTTGATCGCGCTCGGAGCCTCCAGGCGAACGCTGCCGGAGCGCATGGTCTCCGGCAATGCCGTCGAACGAGTCTTGCGCGACGCGCCGTCGGACGTAGCCGTCTATCGGAGTGTGGATTGACGCAGCGTCAGATTCACAACCTCGAGATCGACGAGGTCTGGTCGCTCTTGCGGAGCCGGACCGAAGGGCTTCGGCCAAACGAGGTCGCGCAGCGCCTCTCCGAGATCGGCCCGAACACACTGACCTCGCCGCCGCGAATGGTATGGGTCCGCACGCTGGTCAAACAGTTCGCGAACCTGTTCAGCCTCCTCCTCGACGTGTCGGCGGCGCTCTGCTTCGTCGCCGATCGCATGCAGCCAGGTGAGGGCATGGCGGTGCTTGGATGGGCCCTCGTCGCCGTCGCGGTCTTGAACGCGCTCTTCACATTTGCCCAGGCGATCCGAGCGGAGCGCGCGATGCAGGCCCTTCGCAACATGCTGCCCCAGCGCATCACCGTGCGACGCGGCGGCGTCGAGCAAGAGGTGCCGATCGAAGATCTCGTTCCGGGAGACGTGCTCTTGCTCTCGGAAGGTGGGCGCGTGCCCGCCGACGCGCGCCTCGTGGAGGGTCACGATCTGCTCGCGAACAACGCTCCGTTGACCGGCGAGTCACGCCACGCGAGCCTCAGCGCTGGCCGGGTCGAAAAAGGGCGAATGGTCGACGCGCCAAACCTCGTGTTCGCCGGGTGCACGCTCTTGCGCGGGTCGGGCACGGCCGTGGTGCACGCCACGGGGCGGCGCACCGAGTTCGGGAAGATCGCGGCACTCAGTGTGGAGGTGAGGAGGCCGCCCACGCCGCTCGAGCGCGAGGTCTCGCGCATGGTGCGCATCTTGACGGTCGTCGCCGTCGTGATGGGCGTCGCCTTCTTCAGCTACGGCGCGGCCATCGGCCGGCCACTCTGGGTCAACGTGGTGTTCATGTTGGGCATCATCGTCGCGAACGTACCCGAGGGTCTGCTTCCCACGCTGACGCTCGCCCTCGCGATGGGAGGTCTACGCCTCGCGAAGAAGAAGGTCTTGGTGAAGAGCCTGAACGCGGTCGAGGCGCTGGGCTCGGTCGAGGTCATCTGCACTGACAAGACCGGAACGTTGACCAAGAACGAGCTGGCCGTGACGAGCGTGGTCGACGCGCCGAGCGGCGAGCCTCTGGGCGATGACGCGTGCCGCAAGCTGCTCGAGGTCGCCGTGGCCGCGTCGGAGATCCACGAACGGGCCGGCGCGCTCACGGGGGATCCGCTCGACGTTGCCGCGGCCGTCCTGCTGAAGAAGATGGGCGGCGATCCACTCGCGTTGTCGCGAGACATCGTGCGCCACATCGCCTTCGACGTTCAGCGCCGGCGCGCAGCGGGTGTGCTGAAGCAAAGCGAATCGTGCCGGTTCGCGATCAAGGGAGCCTGGGAGGTCGTTCGCCCACACGTCGGCGCATCGAACGAAGAACGGGCCCGCTGCGACGAGACGGTGCGCCGCCTCGCATCGCAAGGGCTGCGCATCATCGCGGTCGCATCGCGTCATCTCGGCGCCGAAGAGGTGGCGGCGCCCGAGTCTGCGCTCGAAGAAGGCCTCGTTCTGCACGGCTTCCTATGCCTCTCGGACCCACTCCGCGACGAGGTCCCCGCTGCGGTCGAGCGCTGCTACGCGGCAGGGATTCGCGTGATTCTCGTGACCGGCGATCACCCCGACACGGCTCGCGCGATCGCCGAGCTCGCCGGCATCGTGCCGGCGAACGCGCCCGCCGCCGCGGTGCTGACCGGTGACGTGCTCGAGTCGATGCGCGAAACCGAGCTCGCCCAACGCCTTCGCGAAGGTGTGAGCGTCTTCGCGCGGACGACGCCCGAACAGAAGCTCAAGATCGTGAGCGCACTCAAGCGCATGAGCCTCCTCGTCGCGATGACCGGCGATGGGGTCAACGACGCGCCGGCGCTTCGCGCCGCCGACGTTGGCATCGCCATGGGCCAGGGGGGCACCGACGTGGCGCGCGAGGCTGCGCAGATCGTCCTGCTCGACGACAACTTCGCGAGCATCGTGGACGGTGTCGAAGAGGGGCGGACGGTCTTCGCCAACATTCGCAAGTTCACGAGCTACGTGCTTGCGAGCAACGTGCCGGAGATGGTGCCGTTTCTGGCCTACGTGATGCTGCCGGTGCCCTTGGCGCTCACGGTGATTCAGATCTTGTCGATCGACCTCGGCACCGATCTGGTTCCTGCGATAGGCCTCGGCCAAGAACCGCCGGATGGCGAGGCCATGAGCCGCCCGCCGCGTGGCCGGCGCGGACGCCTGCTCGACACGAAGTTGATCCTGCGAAGCTACTTGTTCCTCGGGCTCGTCGAGGCCGTGTGGGCCATGTTCATGTTCTTCCTCGTGCTGCACCTGGGCGGCTGGCGCTACGGGCACGACCTGGTCGCGAACGCTCCTCTTTACCGCAGCGCTACGGGCGCCACGCTCGTCTCGGTGGTGTTCACGCAGATCGGCAACTTGATCGGGCGACGCTACGAGACTCGTTCTGGTCTCGACGGAGGGCTCGCACGCAATCTGCTCTTCGTCATCGGCGTTGGGCTCGAGCTCGCTTTCGCAGTTGCGGTCGTATACCTCCCGCCTCTCGGCCGCGCGCTCGGCACGGGCCCGATATCGCCGTGGCTCTTTGGGCTCGCGGCGCTCGGGGCGCCGGTGCTGTTTCTCGCGGACTGGCTGCGCAAGCGCATCTCCGCCCGTCGCCGCGCACAGTGAGCGCGCATCGCGTTCGCGCCGGCGCACGCCCTGCGCGGAGTCGAGCGCCGCGTGGCGGCCCGAGCAGCAAGAGAGGACGGCGGAGTTATTGCAGCGGACGCCGCCATGCTCGAGACCGCGGAGCTGGGTCAGTCACTCAGCAAGGAGGCGTTCGGCAAGCAGAGCAAGGCTCTGCGCGTCGAGCTCCTGAAGGTGCAGCGAGAGCTCCTCGGCGCGGACTGGCCTGTCATCATCGTGATCGGCGGCGTGGGGGCCGCGGGCAAAGGCGAAGTGATGAACCGCCTGTTCGACTGGATGGACGCGAAGGGCCTCACGAGCCATGTGGTCGATGCTCCGACGCAGGACGAGCGCGAGCGACCGGAGTACTGGCGTTACTGGATGGGGCTGCCCCCGAAGGGCATGATCGGCATCTTCCTCGGCGGCTGGTACGCGCCCGCGATCGGCGCCCACGTGTCCGGCGAGCTGGACGACGATGCCTTTGGCATGGCGCTTCGGCGCGCGACCATGTTCGAGCGCGACCTCGCCGACGACGGAGCGCTCATCATCAAGATCTGGCTGCACGTCAGCAAGAGGGTGCAGAAGAGGCGCTTGGTCAAGCTCGGGAGATCCGCCGCGACACGCTGGCGCGTGACCAAAGACGACTGGGCACGCCATGCGCGATACGACGTCTACCGCAAGACCTGCGAACGGGCTTTGCGCGAGACGAGCACCGGCTCCGCGCCATGGACGGTCATCGATGGCGGCAACGCGCGCTTTCGCGATCTGAGCGCGGCACGCACGGTGCTCGAACGCATTCGCGAGAGGCTGGGCGCGCCCGTGCGGCGCGAGCGGGGTCACGCCGAGTCCACCGACCTGGCGAATCCCGTCACCATCCTCGACTCACTCGATCTGACGAGGAAGGCGAGCGACGCCGACTACGCGAAGGAGCTCGAGCACTGGCAGGGCGAGATGCACGAGCTCGGGCAGAGTGTGAAGAAGAAGGCGCGCGCCGTCATCGTGCTCTTCGAGGGCTGGGACGCGTCCGGCAAGGGGGGCGCGATCCGGCGCGTGACGCAGGCGCTCGACGCTCGGCAGTTTCGGGTCATTCCCATCTCCGCACCCACGGACGAGGAGCTCGCGCGCCATTACCTCTGGCGTTTCTGGCGTCAACTGGGTCGGAGCGGGAGGTTCACGTTCTATGATCGCAGCTGGTACGGACGCGTGCTGGTCGAGCGCGTGGAGGGCCTCGCCAGCGTGCGCGCGTGGCAGCGCGCGTACAAGGAGATCAACGACTTCGAGGAGCAGCTGGTCGAGGACGGCATCATCCTCTTGAAGTTCTGGCTCCACATCAGCCGCGCGGAACAGCTGCGCCGATTCAAGGCGCGAGAGCGTGAACCTTGGAAGAACTACAAGATCAGTGACGACGACTATCGTAACCGCACGTTGACGAACGCGTACGAAGCCGCCGCCAGCGACATGGTTGGCCGCACGTCGACCGAGTATGCGCCGTGGGTCCTGATCGAGGCCGAAGACAAGCACTTCGCACGCATCAAGGTGCTGCGCGAAGCGTGCAAGCGCATCGCCGCGAAGCTGTGAGCCCTGCACGGTGTCGCCGCGTGTCGCCGACCCTCTCGATTCAATTGCGAGAGGCCGTCAGCCTTGGGGTGGCCGCATGACGGCACGCGCTGGCAGTCCGGCGAGGAGGGCCTTGACCTCCGCGGCATCGACGGGTTTGGTGAGGTGATAGTCGAACCCAGCCTCTGCGCTCCTTCGCTTGTCATCCTCTCCGCCCCATCCGGTCAGAGCAACGAGCACCGCCTGTCCGTGCTCGGGGGCGCTCCTCAGTCGCCGGGCGAGCTCGTAGCCATCCATCCCGGGAAGCCCGATGTCGAGGAATGCGACTTCCGGACGGAGCGCATGCGCCGCGGAGAGCGCTTCGGTGCCCGAATACGCCGTCGCTGTTTCGTGCCCCGAAAGCTCGAGCAACGTGGCGAGCATATCGGCTCCGTCCACGTTGTCGTCGACCACGAGGATTCGCCGCCCCTGTTGCTGGGCCATGTTCTTTTCGACCCGGCCCGTGCCGTCGCCCGGCTGGGCGTCGGCGGAGTGAAGCGGCAGTCGCACGGTGAAGCGGCTGCCGTGGCCAACGCCGGCGCTCTCCGCGGTCACGCTCCCGCCGTGCAGCGCGACCAAGGTTTTGACCAGCGAGAGCCCGATGCCAAGCCCTCCCTGCGCGCGCTCGACGGTGCGGTGCACCTGCGCGAACAGGTCGAAGACCTTCGGCAGATCGTCTGCCGAGATTCCCGCGCCGCTGTCGGAGACCTCCACGACGGCTCGGTCGGCCTCCACGCGAGCCGTCAGCGCGATGCGGCCGCCCGGGCGGGTGTACTTCGCGGCATTGTTGAGGAGGTTGCTCACGACCTGCGCCAAACGCGTGAGGTCACCGTTGATCCAGATGGGCTCGCTCGGGAGCTCCACGACGAGTGCGTGGCCTCCAGCGTCGATGAGCGTGCGGCTCGCTTCCACGGCGTCGCGAACGATGACGCTCATTGCGACGCGCTCCTTCCTGAGCTCGATCTTTCCTCGGCTGACGCGAGAGACGTCCATGAGGTCGTCGATGAGGCGCACCATGTGGCGGAGCTGCCGCTCCATCATCTCACGGGCTTTGTCGGCGGCGCTCCCCACGGGTGACAATCTCGCCACCTCCAGACCGGTCCGCAGCGGCGCGAGAGGATTGCGGAGCTCGTGGGCCAGGGTTGCCAAGAACTCGTCCTTCCTCTTGTCCGACTCGCTCAGCGCTTCTTCGAACCGCTTCCGGTCGGTGATATCGAGGTTGATGCCACCCATGCGCACGGGTTTCTCGGAAGCGTCGAATTCGACCTGACCGCAGCCGAGCAGCCACCGGATCGTTCCGTCGTGCGGATGGACGACCCGGAACTCGGCGCGGAATTCGGGCGTCCGCCTCTCGACGGCATCCCTGACCGCGGCATGTGCCCGCGCGCGGTCATCCGGGTGAATTCGAGCCTCCCACTCGGCGTAGGTCGTGGACCCGGCCGCAGGACCGAAGCCGTACAGCTCGTCGTTTTCGGGAGACAAGGTCATCTCGCCGGTCGAGAGTTGCCAGTCCCATGCGCCGGCCCCCGCGGCCGAGAGCGCCATGCGCAGCCGCTCCTCGCCGAGCCGCCGTTGCTCCTCGGCCCGCGTCTGCTCGGTCACGTCGTGCGTGACGCCGAGGACGTATTGCACCAGGCCGTCCGGACCGCGCTCGGGAACGAGGCGCGCGGTGTAGTGTCGAGGCTCGCCGGAGCCTTCGGATGTGAACGCGATCGACGTCGGCTGGCCGGTGTCGAAGACGCGACGCACCGCCGCGTCCGAAGCGTCGCTCTGCGCGGTGGGCATCCCCATCTCGCGATTGGTCTTGCCGATGAACTCCTCGCGCTTGCGCCCGGTCGCCTTTTCGACCGCGACGTTCACGAACCTGTGCCGGAGCTCCGTGTCGAAGCGACTGAGGATGTCCGGAGTGTTGTCGGCGAGCGTCTGGAGCTCCCGCGAGCGCGCTTCGAGGGCGCCCTCGACCTGCTTGAGGTCGTCGACGTTCATCGCCGTTCCGAACCACCGAGCGACGTCCCCGGCAGCGTTCCGGATCCCTCTGCCGCTCAGCTTGAACCATTCGTGCGCGCCGTCGGCACGACGGACCCGCACCTCGAGATCACATTCCCCGCGGCTCTCCACGGCGGCGCGCCAGCTCGCGAGCGCACGGGGTCGGTCTTCCGCGTGAAGGAGGTCGAGCCAGCCGTCGCCGTGGTGGGCGGCCGCCGCCGCTCCCGTGAAGTTCAACCACGCCTGGCTCACGTAGTCCCACGCGCCCGCCGGGGTGCTCGTGAAGACCATGCCGGGGATCGATTCCAGCGTCTGACGGTAGAACGACTCGCTCTCGGTGAGCCTCGCGAGCCAGCGCTGCCGCTCGCTCAGATCGTAGAAGTAGCAGACCACCCCGGGACGCCCGTCCGGGAGGCTCACCCGTTCGATGCGCCAATCGTAGGCCTCGACTTGACCGATGTCGGCGCGATGCTCAGAGGTGCTCGGCGCGGCGTACGCCTCGCCCGTGTCGAGCGTGTGGCGGAAGCGGGCGATGACCTCGGTCGCAAACGGGTCAGGCCAGACGATACGCATCACCTCGTCGAAGTCGCGCCCGAGGAGCGGCCGGACGTTCTCGAAGACCTTCTGCGCTCCCTGGCTCACCTGCCAGAGCCGGAAGTCGGCATCCACCACGTAGATCCCGAACGGATCGTTCTGCACGAGGTTCGAGAGGGTGTCGTGGTTGCGGCGGAGCTGCGCGTCGACGGCACGCAAGCGTGCCTCCCGATCGCGGAGCTCGCTGGCCAGCACCCAGCGCTCGATTGCGTTCTCGACCGCCCGCGTGAGCCCGGGCGCGGTGAGCCGATCTTTGCTGATGTAGTCCTGCGCTCCGGCGCGCAGCACGAGGCGACCTCGCTCCGCGCTGGAGCTTCCCGTCAACACCACCACGGGGCACACGGACACGCCGGTAGCTGCGCAGAGAGCCGCGAGCACCTCCGGCGCCTCCATGTCCGGCAGGTTGTAGTCGACCACCATGCAGTCTGGAGCCACGCCGCCGAGGGCCATCCGAACCGCCTCGGCTCCTGTCTCGGCTTCTTCGAACGAGTAGCGCATGTCCGATCCCAGAAGGAGCAACCGCCGCGCCTCGGCGCGGTCGTCCGGGCTGTCGTCCACCACCAGCACTCGCCACGGCTTCTGGCTCATGAATGGGCTGCCCTCGGAACATCGACGACGGGGAGCGCGACGTGACGGAGCCAGTACGTCATCACGTCGACCAGCAGATTCACGTGGTCGGGGTAGCGGACCGGCTTGACGTGATAGGCGTTGGCACCGCTCGCGTAGCAGAACGCGATGTCCTTCGCGCTCCCCGAAGTGCTGAAGACGACCACGGGGATGGCCTCGAGCGTGGGATCGGCCTTCAGCTCGGCGAGCGCATCCCGGCCGTCGGTCCCCGGGGTCTTGAGGTCCATGATGACGAGCGCGGGGCGGAGAGGGCGTTCGGTTCCGTCTCCTCGCAACAGGGCCCGGCACTCATCGCCGGTCATGGCGCGATGGACTTCGTGGGCGACGCCAATCTTTAGGAGGGCTTCGCAGGCGGTATCGAAGTCCTCGTCTGCATCCTCCACGATGAGGATGACGCGCGGGATCGCGGCGTCGGCCGACAGCTTCATGGCGTCGTCGCCTCGTTGGACGGAAGAGTGAAGTAGAACGTCGTGCCCTCGCCGAGCGTCGAATCTACCCAGATGCGTCCGTGATGGCGCTCGACGAGCCGCTTGACGATCGAAAGCCCCGCGCCGGTTCCGCCGCCATATGCGTCGCGGGCGTGAAGCCGTTTGAACATCTTGAACAGCTGCTGGTAGTGCTGCGGACGGATGCCGATACCGTTGTCTCTGACGTAGTAGACCGTGCTGGAGACGGCTTCCTTCGGACAATTCGGACGCGGATGCTCTTCCTCAGGGCCAACGTAACCGACCTCGATCCGCTTCTCGGGCTTGTCGTTGTACTTGAGAGCGTTCGACAGAAGATTGACCAAGATCTCCCGCACTCTCATCCGGTCGCACCGTGCATGCGGCAGCGGCCTTGGGGTGGTGATCTCGGTTTTGCCCTCGGCCCGCCGCGCGTCCACCATCTCGAGCGCTTCTCCGAGCACCTCGTTCAGGTCGACGTCCTCGAGCTCGATGGCCGCCCGTCCCACGCGCGAGAAATGCAGGAGAGAGTCGAGGAGGCTATCCATGCGCGTGGTGAGCCGCATGAGACTCTCGAGCTTGTGGCGGTTCTGTTCGTCCGCGACGGCGGCCACCTCGAGGAGTTGGTGGGCATACTTGTGAATCCCGCGGAGGGGCTCCTTGAGGTCGTGGCTGGCCACGTACGCGAACGCGTCGAGCTCTTCGTTGCTTCGCGAGAGATCGGCGTTGAGCTCGGCAAGCTCCTCGGCCCGATGGACCACGAGCTCCATGAGCAAGACGCGCATCTGGGCGGCCGCTTCGACCTCCACCGCTCTCCACGGCAAGGACCGCTCGCGGACCGACTCGGCAAACAGCTCGAAGCTCGCCCGCGGGGTGAGCCGAGGACCGTGAGGTCCGACGACCGTGGGCTTGTCGTGCGGGTTGCCACCCCAGTTCACAGTGCGGAGCGTCTCGGGCCGGAACCACAGCAGCATGTCGCGGCGGCTCCGCGACAGCGGAACCGCGAGCACCCCGCTCGCCACCGCGGCGAAGGCAGCGCCTGGCGGGTAGGCGGCGGACAGCGCGTCGGTCGCGTACACCGCTCGCGCCGACGATGCGAGCTCGGGTCGCGTGCCCAGCCACTTGGCGAGCCCGTCGAGCTCGTCGTCGGCCGGCGTCTCCCCGACGCGCCACCACCGGTCGTGGTGGAAGAGCGCCGCCCCCCCCGCCTTTACGCCGTCGAGCAGGCTGAGGGCGCCGTTCGTGATCGCCGAGAGGTCGCCCTCTCGAGACGCGGCGGCAACCAGCCGATGGTGCACGTCGTCGATCGCCGCGCGATACGCGGCATGCTCTCGATCTTCGGCGGCCTGGTGCTGCAGCGAGACGACCTGGGCGAGAAATTCACACGCTGCCCGCACTTGATAGGGCAGGTGTTTTGGTCCTGCATAGTGGTGGCCCGCGATGAGGCCCCAGAGCTGGTCGCCGCGTCGGATCGGAAGGGTCAGGCACGCCGTGACCCCCATGTTCTTCAGGTACTCGGTGTACATGATCGACGGTCCGCGCAGCGAGCAGTGGGTCATCGTCAGCGGAGCGCCCGTGTCGGGGTTGGCGAGCGGCACCAGCTCTGCCAGGTCGCCAGACACGTCCGGTACCGGACGAATCCAGACCTGCTTGAAGATCTCCCGCGCCGGCGCGGGAATGTCCTCCGCCGGATAGTGCAACCCGAGCCACGGTGGCAGATCGTCGCGGCGGCTCTCGGCGACGACCTCGCCGTGTCCGTCGGCGTGGAATCGGTACACCATCACGCGGTCGAGCCCGGAGAGGGAGCGGAGCTCCTCGGCGGTCACGTCGCAGAACTGACGGAGGGTCGAAGCCGTCTGTAGCCGCGCGACCGTCTTCTTGACGAGCGTGTAGTAGTCGGGCTCGACGCCGGTGCTCCGCCCGGTCGCTTCGAGCTCCACCAGAACGGTGCCGTTCACGGTGTGGACGGTCATGTCGAGCGGCGGCGAGCCCTCGCGGGCGGGCAGGGTCATGACGTAGAGCGGATTTCGATCGGTGGGCTGCGTGGCCACGAGCTCTTCGAGGCGCGCATGGACCTCTGCTCCGAGAGCGACTCCGATCGGGCGGCCCAGCAGCTCGGCGGGCCCGTGACCCAGCAGTGCGCCGGTGTTTTCGCTGGCCTGGAGGACGACGAGATCGGCGGGCCGCAGCACGAGCAACGCCCCGTGAGCCTGGACGCACCCGGGCGTTTGCACCGGCTCCGAATCGCAGTTGGTGATCGCGACCCCGTGCCGCTTGATGCTGTACGGCGTGCCCTCCCAGGGAAGGGGGGAAGTGGAAGATTGGCTATGACTCATGATGAGCTCCTGCGCACCAGACCCGCAGCCGTCGGAATGTGGCATTGGCCGCGCCGACCACCTCTTCCTGCGGGAAGAGTGACGACGAGGAAGCTGCAAGGGGTCCGCTTCGTGTGGCGAACGCGTCTCGGAACGCGCACCACATCAAGCCGGTGCAGTCACCATAGCCATGAAAAAAGCGGCCTCCTAGCTCGGGGGTAACGCCGAGCACCTGGCGCACGTGACGACTGATGACCTGTCCTCCAAGGGTCGCCCCCTCCATGACGTAGAGGCATCCGAAGCATGCGGCGACGGTGTCGTGTGGCGGAAGGTCGCTGCAGAGCGGCAGGGACGCGGCTCCGGCGCCTCCCGTGAGACTCTCGAGGTCCGCGCGCAAGAGCGGAGTCTTGCGTCGCCCCGCGAGGTCGAAGGTCCGCGTTGTCGCGATGACTCCCCAGAGATGATCTTCGAGCGGCGCATAGAAGCCGTAGAAACGCTCGAGGATCCCGCGATACCTCTCCAGCGTCAGGCCTTCGTCGATGAGACCGAGAGCGCGTTCGATGGCCTCGTGCTCGAACCGCGTCTCGGATTTCAGACGGGCCAGGATGGGCACGTCGATCGCAAGGGCCGCGAAGGTCATCGTGCAGACTTCGCGCGACGGAGGGCCGGAGTAAAGACGTCCGGCGCGTCTTCCAGCGGTCGCTCTCGGCGTGGCAATCGATCGCATCGACGGCACTCATCCGCGCGCGCCGCTCGATGCGCGAGGTCGCGCTCGCGGCGCGCGCTCCTGCAGGTCGCACGAACCCTGGAGCACCTCTCGGCCGCGGCGACACGCTCGTCCAGACGGTGCACGCCGCGAGGAAGACGACCGCCGTGATGGTGCCCGCGACGCCGAGCCGGGTGAGGGAGGACAGCTGCATGTGGGCGGCCCGAGAAGCTCGTGGTCCTCACCGAGCTTCCCCGTACGTCGATCGGAAAAGCGCACAAGGCCGTGCTCCGCGACATCGCGGTGCGCGCCCTCGCCAAGCAGAGCTAGCCGACCAGCTCGTCGAGGAGCTCGTCGAGGTGTCGCTGCGCGATCGAGAGGTGTCCCTCGCCCTCGAGCAGGTGGGCGCGTACGCCGGGAATGTGTCTGGAGAGCCATTGCCCGTGCGCGATCGGGATCGTCGTGTCGGCCGAGCCGTGCCAGAGCGACACGGGGACGCCTGCAAGCGATGCGAGATCGAAGCCCCACGGGCGTATGAACGAGAGGTCGTCGTCGATCCATCCGTCGGCGTTCTCCGCGAGCCCGTCGAGCATCCCGCGCGCGACGTCGGCCGCGAGGAGGCTCGTCAGGCAGGCCGCGTCGACGGGCGGTAGGAGGCCCGCCTTCTTCGCGCGCATTCGCTCGGGGCTCGCGCACGCTCCGAGGAGCGTCGGTCGCACCGCGTCGTAGTACGCGCGGAGGGCCGCCTCTCCTTCGCGCGCGACGACGAAGCTCTCCGCGTTGTCGGGCGACATCCCGGCGATGAAGTCGAAGTCGACGAGCTCGCTCGGGGCCGGACAGCCGTGCACGGCGACACCGCGCACGCGCTCGCGGAGGAGCGCGCCGCACGCCAGCGCCGCCGGAGCGCCGCCCGAAGAGCCGGAGACGAACACCTTGCCGACCCCCAGCGCATCGAGAACGGCCTCGCTGTCGCGGGCGACGTCGGCCGCCGTCCGGGCTGGCTTTCGCGTCGAGCGCGCGTACCCCGGCCGGGCGATGGTCACCATGCGGAGGCCCCGTGCGAGCGCGCCGCGCGCCCAGGCGGTCTGCGGCTCGGCGCTGCCGGGCGTGATGTGATGGTGAAGCAGAACCGTTCCGTTCGCCGGCCCGCAAGAGGCCCACTCGAGCGATCTCCCGTCGGCGAGGGTGAGCACGTGTCGGCTGAGAGCGAGGTCAGAGTCGTGTGTCATAGAGGCCACATCGTCTCACGCAGGCGCGCGAGAGACACGCGTAGGCAACGTCTAGCACCGGGTTCGTGCGCCGATAGCGCAACGACTCGCGCCACTCGCGCAAAGCGCACGTGCCCACGCGCGCGTGGTCGACACTGTGCGCATCGCAAGGTAAACGCACGTCCGCTTCGGACGAGCTGCGATGCGCATCGATCGAATGCGGGACATGGCAACTTCGCTTTCGACTTCCGTGACGACCTCCGTCGAGGGCCTCGCGAAACACGCCACAATTGCCGTCTGTCCCAGGGATATGGCCAAGGAAACTCACCAGCTCCATGCCAGCGCCGCCGCGTGCTCCCGGGATGGTGCCCGCGATGAGCAACGCGCTCGAGCTCCCGACGGATCGCCCGCGCTCTGCGACCATGATGTGGTTCCAAGACACACCCGATCTGGTGCTTGCGAGATGTCCCTCCCGACAGGCAGGATGTACCGACTCATGCTCGTCGATCCGTCGGACGTCGCCAGCTTCGAGGAAGACGGGCTTCTCGTCTGGTCGCGAGCGCGTGGCGCAGTTCTCGAGCGCGATGGATCGAGTCTACGCCGGTGAGTCTCGCGCGGCCGTGCGCCCCCCCGGCGCTGCGCAAGAGAGTCACCGCTCTCGGCGACACATCGAGCGTGCACTGGATCCTCAACGCGAGCGGCAGCCATCGCCGCGCCGTGTCGCTCCACTGGGCGTCCGACGCGTGCCGCATCGATCTCTCGAAGACGCGGGAACACGACCATCCGTTCATGTTCGCTCGTCTCGTCGACGGCGGGCCGTTCGTCCATAAGCAGATGGTTCGCACCACGTGACAGCGCACGCGATCTTCGAGAGGCAGGCCCGCGCGACGCCGTCAGCGATCGCGGTCACGATCGGGGACGAGGCGGTCACCTACGCGGAGCTCGAACAGCGCGCCAACCGCCTGGCGCGTCATCTGCGTGCGTCGGGGGTGACCGCCGCCTCGCGCGTCGCGCTCAGCGTCTCACGAGGCGTGGAGGCGATGGTGAGCGTTCTCGGCATCCTCAAGGCCGGCGCCGCATACGTGCCCATCGACCCTACGTACCCGCCGGCGCGCATTCGTTTCATGCTCGACGACTCGCGACCCTCGGCGGTCGTCACCGAGAGGGAATTCGAAGTCGCCTGCACCGCGCCCGGCCTCTGCATCGTCTCGGTCGACGGTGACGCCGCCGCGATCGCGGCGCAGAGCAGCGATCCGCTCCATCTCCCCGTCGACGAACGAGACCTCTGCTACGTCATCTACACCTCTGGCTCGACGGGGCGTCCGAAGGCGGTGGCGATGCCGCATGGCCCCCTCGTCAACCTCGTCACCTGGCAGCACGAGCAATCGAGCGTGATGCGAGGTGGGTTGACGCTGCAGTTCAGTCCGCTCTCGTTCGACGTCTCGTTCCAGGAGCTGTTCACGACCTGGCGTGGCGGTGGCTCGCTCGTGCTCGTCGCCGAGGACACCCGACGCGATGCGCGCGCTCTGATCGATGTCCTCGAGGATCAGGGGGTCGAGCGCATCTTCCTGCCCTTCATCGCGCTGCGCAGCCTCGCGGAGGTGGTGGCCGCCGGAGCACGCGCGCCGCGACGGCTGCGGTGCGTGGTCACTGCGGGCGAGCAACTGGTCGTCACACCGGACGTCGTCGCGTTCTTCGAGCGCCTCGACGGCGCCGTGCTGCACAACCACTACGGGCCGTCGGAGGCGCACGTCGTCAGCAGCTTCACGCTCGAGGGGCCGCCCGCGAGCTGGCCGAGGCTTCCTCCGATCGGGCGCGCCATCGCGAACACCACGCTGCACGTGCTCGACGAGCAATTCGCGCGCGTCGCGCCCGGAACCGAGGGCGAGCTCTACATCGGCGGCGCGTGCCTGGCGGACGGGTACTTGGGGCGTCCGGACCTGACGGCGACGCGCTTCGTCCCCGACCCGTTTGCGACGGACGGAGGTCGTCTCTATCGCACCGGCGATCTCGCACGCGTCAACGCGGATGGCGAGCTCGAGTACATCGGTCGCGCCGACGACCAGGTGAAGGTGCGTGGCTACCGGATCGAGCTCGGCGAGATCGAGGCCGCGCTCGGTGCGGCAGCAGGCGTGCGCAAGTCGGTCGTCGTCGTGCGCGACGACGGCGGCGACAAGCGGCTTGTCGCCTACGTCGTGGCCGCGCGCGGCGCGACGCTGACGGCGGATCTTCATGCGGCGCTGAAGCGGGTGCTCCCCGACTACATGGTGCCGAGCGCGATCGTGGTGCTCGATGCCATGCCGCTCACCCCCAGCGGCAAGCTCGATCGCAAGGCGCTCCCCGCGCCGGACTTCGCTTCTGCTGCTGCGGAATACGTGCCGCCGCGTGACGCGACGGAAGACGGGCTCGCCGCGATCTTTCGTGACGTCCTCCGGCTCGAGCGCGTGGGGATCCACGACGACTTCTTCGCGCTCGGCGGACACTCGTTGCGCGCGACGCAGGTGGTCGCACGCATTCGCTCCGCGTTCGAGACGGACCTCGCGGTTCGCGCCCTGTTCGAGGCTCCGACCATCGCGCGGCTCGCCGGGCACGTGCGTTCGTCGTCGCGCGCGCCGAGCCAGCACGCGATGGCGCGCGTCGATCGCGCGGCGCCCCAGCCGGCCTCGTTCGCCCAGGCGCGCCTCTGGTTCCTCGACCAGCTCGATCCGAACGCGGCGACTTACAACATCGCGTCGGCGCATCGCCTCGAGGGCGCGCTGGATTTCGCCGCGCTCGAGCGCTCGCTCCGGGAGCTCGTGGTGCGCCACGAGGCGCTGCGCACGACGTTCGCCGTCGTCGACGGCGAGCCGCACCAGGTCGTTCACGCCTCCGCGGAGCTCACCCTCCGGCGCGTCGATGCGGTCTCCGAGGAGGATGCGCGCGCGCAGATCTCGCAGGCGGTCCACGCGCCGTTCGATCTCGCGACGGGGCCCGTCTTCCGCGCGACGCTGGTGCGCCTCGGCCCGGCCACGCACGTGCTCGTCCTCTGCATTCATCACGTCGCGACCGACGGCTGGTCGATGGAGGTGCTCGTGCGCGAGCTCTCCGCGCTCTATCGCGCCTTCACGGCCGGAGAGCCCTCGCCGCTTGCGCCCGTCGCGATCGACTACGTCGACTTCTCCGCGTGGCAGCGCTCCTGGCTGAGCGGCGACACGCTCGCGAAGCAGCTCGCCTTCTGGAAGGCGCATCTCGCCGGAGCGCCCGTCGCGCTCGAGCTCCCCACGGATCGCCCGCGTCCTGCGATGAAGCAGTATCGCGGAGGCAACGTGAAGCTCGCGGTTCCGCAGGAGGTCGCGGACCGTCTCTACGCGCTCTGCCGTCGCGAAGGCACGACGCCGTTCATGGTGCTCCTGGCGGCGTACCAGGCGGTGCTGTCGCGGTGGTCCAGACAACAGGACATCGTCGTCGGTACGCCCATCGCCAATCGTACGCGGCGCGACGCCGAGGATGTCGTCGGCTTCTTCGTCAATACGCTTCCGCTGCGCACGTCGTTCGAGGGGGACAGCCTCACGTTTCGCGACGTCGTCGGTCGCGTCAAGCGAGCGTCGCTCGACGCCTACGAACATCAGGACGTCCCGTTCGAGAAGATCGTCGACGAGCTGCGGGTACCTCGCGACACGACGCGCACGCCTGTCTTCCAGGCGATGTTCGTGATGCAGAACACGTTCCAGGAGACGCGCGCGCTCGGAGACCTGGTCGTCCGGGCCGAGCCGGCGGACGTCGACGTCGCGAAGTTCGACCTGACGCTCGTCGTCAGCGAGCGAGAGGGCAAGCTGAGCGGCGTCCTCGAGTACGACGTCGCGCTCTTCGACCGCGCGACGATGGAGCGCTTCGCGACGCACTTCGTCGTCCTGCTCGACGCGGCGCTCTCGGCGCCCGACGAGTCCGTCGCGAAGCTGCCGCTGCTC
>Ga0105047_10001034_pt1 | contig 49147 bp, 56 predicted proteins | sample MAT04_FD_78384 | JGI IMG/M metagenome (GOLD analysis project Ga0105047, IMG submission 78384) | Freshwater microbial communities from Lake Fryxell liftoff mats and glacier meltwater in Antarctica - MAT-04 (megahit assembly) | ecosystem: Environmental > Aquatic > Freshwater > Ice > Liftoff...
AGCCGCAGTCCCCACGTACCGCACCATCCCGGCCCCGCCGTACCGGGCAACACCGGTGCACAGCACTGCCGCTCCGGGGTAGGCCTTGGACCCCGCGACCACTCCCACAACTCCGCGGGAGTACTTGTTGTCACGCACTCCAGGCAGCGGCAAGTGGCTCGCCGCCCGATCCTGCGAGACGACACGCAGTACCGGATCGAAACCCTCCAGCGCGGAGTCAATCCCAACATCCACGAGCTGAATCTCACCTGCGTGTTCAGCTCCAGGAGCCACAACCAGGCCTGGCTTGTCACACCCGAATGTGACTGTGAGGTCGGCGTAGATCGCTGCTGCGTGATCGGCCACGGCGCCTGTATCGGCGTCAATCCCACTTGGCACATCCACCGAAATCGTCAACGCTTCCGACTGCCAGGCAGCCTGCGCCAGCTGATCAGCCGGCGAGCGCAACGCGCCCCTTCCCCCGATTCCAAGAATTCCGTCGACAATCAGATCGGCGTTAGCTATCAAGCCCCGATGGCGATCGAGCTGGACCCGCTCGATCTTGCCTCCTGAGCTGAGCAACGCCCGTCCGCCACCTTCGTGCCAGGTAGCGCCCACGGCGATGGCCGTCACCGAGACGCCGCGTGCGGCAAGTCTGGCCCCAGCCCAAAGCGCATCGCCGCCATTGGACCCGGTGCCCACCAGCAGTACGGCTCGAGAGCCGACGATCTTCTTGCAACGCAGCTTGAGTTGCTCCACACAGATGGTGGCAAGCGCGAATGCCGCGCGTTGCATCAACGTGTCCTCGGGCATGCCCACGAGCGCCATTCGTTCGGCCCCTCGGCTGTCATCAGTTCGAAAAGCTGCGTCCACAGATCCATCGTGGCGTAATCGAGTGCTCACGGCCATATGAGCACACCCCTTCCGCTACGGGCGTCGCTGGGCAATCACAGTAGCGAAAGCAAAATCACCGTCATGGCTCAGTGACACGAACCAATCGTCGATCCCGAGTTCAGCAGCGCGAGCGGCAGCCTCACCTGTGAGTGCGATCCTCGCAGCACCGTTGGGCTCGGTCACGATTTCACACTGATCCCACTGCAGGTCATGAGTATTACCCAATGCTTTCGCGACGGCTTCTTTGGCAGCAAACCGAGCTGCCAGGGATTCCGCGGGCAACCCACGACCTTGCCGATCGACCTGCTCTGACAGGCGCAGCATTCGATTCAGAGAACCCGGTGACTTGCGCGCGAGCCACTTGAAACGCTCGACATCGACTAGGTCGACCCCTAGTCCAACAATCATTCGACGGTGACGGACTTGGCCAGATTCCGAGGCTGGTCAACATCGTGACCTTTGACAGTAGCTAACTCGCAAGCGAATACCTGCAGGGGCACAGTCGCCACGATTGGCTGCATAAGCGTCGGACAAGCCGGAACGCGGATCAGATGATCGGCGTACGGCACCACGGCCTCGTCACCTTCCTCAGCGATGACAATCGTTCGCGCGCCCCTGGCACGAACTTCTTGAATGTTGGAGATGATCTTCTCGTGTAAGACGTCACGACCCGTCGGCGAGGGCACAATGACCACCACGGGAACTCCCTGTTCAAGGAGTGCGATCGGTCCGTGCTTGAGCTCTCCGGCCGCGAACCCCTCAGCATGCATGTACGCAAGTTCTTTGAGCTTCAGGGCGCCTTCGAGCGCGACTGGGTAGCCAACGTGGCGGCCGATGAACAGCACGCTCGTCGCACCCGCAAACTCTCGCGCAAGCTCGCGAACGCCATCAGTCGTGTCTAGCACGAGGTCGACTTTTCCTGGCATATCGGCGAGCTCGTTGACGATGGAGCGAATCTCATCGGCGAACTTGTCACCGCGCACTTGTGCTAAGTACAGAGCAACCAAATAGCAGGCGACGACCTGCGTTAGAAACGCCTTGGTTGACGCAACTGCGATCTCGGGTCCCGCGTGTGTATAGAGCGCCGCATCGGACTCGCGCGGAATCGTTGAACCCTGGGTGTTGCAGATTGCCAACACCTTTGAGCCTTGGTCTCGTGCGTGGCGAAGCGCCATCAACGTGTCCATCGTCTCGCCTGATTGCGAAATGGCAATGACAAGTGTTTGCCGATCCAATATCGGATCGCGGTAGCGGAACTCACTGGCAAGCTCAACCTCGCACGGGATCCGGGTCCAGTGCTCAATCGCGTACTTGGAGATCATCCCGGAGTGATACGCAGTTCCACATGCGATGATCACAATCTTGTCAATATCGCGAAGCTCTTCGTCTGACAGCGTGATCGTGTCAAGCTGCAGACGCCCGCCCTCGCCAATACGGCCGAGCAGAGTGTCGGCCACCGCCTTGGGCTGCTCAGCGATCTCCTTGAGCATGAAGAGGTCGTAGCCGCCCTTCTCGGCAGCCGAAGCATCCCAGGTCACTGTAAATGGCTTGACCTCAGCGGGTTCACCATAGAAATCAGTAACCTCGACGGCCTCCGGTGTCAGAATCACGATTTGGTCCTGGCCAAGTTCGATCGCTTCACGAGTGTGAGCGATGAATGCAGCGACATCGGAAGCGAGGAAATTCTCTCCCTCGCCCACACCGACGACCAGCGGGCTGTTGCGTCGAGCACCGACTACCAAGTGCGGGAAGTCAGCGTGGGTGATCACCAAAGTGAAGGCGCCGCTGAGCCGCTGCACAGTTCGACGAACCGCTGCGGCGAGGTCATCGGGCGCTGCAGCCAGTTCTCCGGCAACAAGATGCGCTACCACCTCAGAATCGGTCTCGGAAAGCAGCGTCACTCCCCGTTCAAGGAGTTCCTCGCGCAATTCGGCGAAGTTCTCGATGATCCCGTTGTGGATAATCGCCGCGCGACCATCCTCACTGATATGGGGGTGAGCATTGACGTCGTTGGGCGCACCATGGGTTGCCCACCTTGTGTGACCAATCCCAGTGGAGCTCTGCGGAAGTGGGTTCTCTCCGAGCAGGCTCTCCAGATTGGCTAGCTTGCCCGCCCGCTTGCGGCTCTCAAGTCGACCATCGCTGAGGACTGCAATCCCCGATGAATCGTACCCACGGTATTCAAGACGCCGTAATCCTTCAACGATGACTTCAAGGGCTTGGTTCTGTCCAACGTATCCGACGATGCCACACATGCGCCCTACCCTATTCCCCTAGCCGGGCAATATTGGTCAGCGCCGCAGGGCCGCTGTCTAGGAAGGCGAATTGAGCACAGACTAGGCGAGCGAAATATTGTCGCGGACTACCTGCGCCAGGCCCTCAGCAACGCGTCGGGCATCGAGTTCGGTTGGGGCTTCGACCATGACGCGAACTAGGGCTTCAGTTCCTGAGGGGCGCAGTAGCACTCGGCCGGTGTGGCCGAGTTCGGCCTCTGCTCGGGCCAGCGCAGCAGTGAGGACCTCGCTGTAGCCCACCAACGTTCGGTCAACCCCACTGACGTTGATAAGAACCTGCGGAAGCTTCGTCATAACAGCAGCGAGCTCAGATAGAGAAGAACCGCTGCGCGCCATGCGACTCGCGAGATTCAAACCGGTCAAGACACCATCACCAGTTGTCGCGTAGTCGGAAAGAATCACATGCCCACTCTGCTCGCCGCCGAGTGTGCAATTGCCCTCCCGCATTGCTTCCAAGACATAGCGATCGCCAACCGCAGTTTCCACAACGTTGATGTCTTGCGCTTCCATCGCCAATTTGAAGCCCAAATTGGACATCACCGTGACGACAACTGTGTCCTGGGCCAAGGCCCCACGATCTCGCATGGCCACAGCCAGGACAGCTAGGATCTCGTCACCGTCAACAACATTTCCTTCGCTGTCAATGGCGAGGCAACGATCGGCATCACCATCATGAGCAAGACCAAGGTCTGCTTTGTGCAACTTGACAGCCGCGATGGTGTCTTCGAGGTGCGTCGAGCCGCACTTGTCATTGATGTTCAGACCCGTCGGGTTTGCGTGCAACTCCACAACCTCGGCGCCGGCTTGCCGGTAGGCCGCGGGGCCGACTTCAGACGCCGCGCCGTTGGCACAGTCCACAACGATCTTCAGCCCAGCCAACGACGTATCGAGTGCCTTTGCCAAGTGCTCAAGGTATGGGTCGGCGGGCGCCTCGAGGTCGCGGATTCGGCCGACCCCGGCCCCGACCGGACGCTTCCAATGTTGGTCAATTGCAGCTTCTATCGACTCTTCGAGCTCATCTGGCAGCTTGGTGCCGCCACGAGCGAAAATCTTGATCCCGTTGTCTGGCATGGGATTGTGCGACGCCGAAAGCATCACGCCAAAGTCGACGTCGAGATCGGCAGTCAGAAATGCCACCGCTGGGGTCGGAAGCACACCAACTCGGATGACATCTACGCCCGCACTTGCAATACCAGCGCAGATCGCCGCGTCGAGAAATTCACCGCTGGCCCGAGGGTCGCGTCCGACGACTGCGCGCGGGCGCTCGCCATCCTGCTTATGGACTGCGTTGCCCAAGACCCGGGCCGCAGCAACACCGATCGCTACAGCAAGTTCGACAGTGACCTCGGAATTAGCGAGGCCACGCACGCCGTCAGTTCCAAATAGCTTTCCCACGGCAGAGGCGATTTAGCGCTTGCTGTATTGCGGAGCCTTGCGGGCCTTCTTGAGGCCGTACTTCTTGCGCTCCTTGGCCCGTGGGTCGCGGGTCAGGTAACCGGCCTTCTTCAGCGATGGGCGGTTGGCCTCTTCGTCGATCTCGTTCAACGAGCGGGCGATTCCCAGGCGCAGCGCACCGGCCTGGCCGCCGACCCCGCCGCCGTTGAGCGTGGCGATGACGTCGTACTCATCAGCTGCATCGACGGCTACGAAGGGCTCGTTGACGATCTGCTGGTGGACACGGTTGGGAAAGTAGTCCTCCAGTGTCCGGCCGTTGACCGTCCACTTGCCAGAACCAGGAACGATGCGCACGCGGGCGATGGCCTGCTTACGGCGCCCAGTAGCCGCGCCTGGTGCAGTGCGGGCGGGACGGTCAGCCGTGGCTACCTTCTCAGGAGCTGACTCGGAGGTGTATGTCTCAAATTCGGTGGCTTCATCGACTTCGGTCACTGCCAGCGATTCCTTTCAAGAAAAGTGAGGTGGGCGCCAGGAAGGCGTTAGGACTTCGCCTTAGCACGGGCGACCGCGGGCTGTGCAACCTGCGAGATTTCGAACTCAACTGGCAACTGTGCAGCATGGGGGTGCTCTGGGCCTGCGTAAACCTTGAGCTTCTTGATCAACTGGGCACCAAGCCGGTTGTGCGGCAGCATGCCGCCGACGGCCTTTTCGATTGCGCGACGCGGGTTGCGCTCGAGCAAATCGCCGTAAGACGTGGCAGACAAACCACCTGGGAAACCCGAGTGGTGGTAAGCCATCTTGTCAGTCAGCTTAGCTCCGCTGAGCGCGACCTTCTCGGCGTTAATCACGATGACGAAGTCGCCACCGTCAACGTGGGGAGCGAAAGTGGGCTTGTGCTTGCCACGCAACAAAGTCGCTGCCTGGGAAGCGAGGCGGCCGAGAACAACGTCGGTCGCATCGATGACATGCCACTGGCGCTCAATCTCGCCGGGCTTGGGGCTGTACGTACGCACGGAACAACCTTCGCTAAATCTTGATCACGGACTGTGGTCGCGGAGCCATAGTGTTAACGAGTCATTCGAGAGGAACGAACCATCTATAACACCGCAGGAGGCGGCGCACTGCGCCAACCTCGGAGTCCTAGACTACCTGCCCCTAATCGCGCGGGTCAATGCAGCCCGGCCTAAGTCACATTCCCTCACTACGAACCAAGATCCTCGAATCTAGGTTGGGCAGATCTTGACGCTAGCGTCGTGGATTGCCCAACCTGTCCAGGTGTTTTCCCCACCTGTCCGCCGAGTCGGTCGGCCTGTGGATGATTTCGGGGCAGTTGACGATAGTCAGTGACCATGTGGCATGAGTCAATCTGCGGCACGCAACCGAGTCTTCCGTGAGGCTCTCAGCCAACGAGCGGGGGTCTTCACGCGAGCCGAGGCATTCTCGGCAGGCCTCACCGAGCGGGACTTCGCCCGAGGGCGCGTACCGAATCGGAACTGCGAATGGTCCGACTACTGCGGAGTCGCGGTCTGCGCGACTGGCACGCAAACCTGCCATCTACACCCATGAGCGACTCTTGGGTGTTGCGGACATCGCCTTCGAAGCCGCTCGAATCATCGTCGAAATCGACGGGCAAGCCTGGCACTTCAGGCCCGGACACTTCCAGCGAGACCGAACCCGCCGAAACGATCTAGTCAACGCAGGTTGGACCGTCCTGCGATTCACCTGGGCAGACCTCACTGAACGCGCCGACTACGTCCTCGACTGCATCACTGAAGCCCTGCTTCACTCCACGTTGGGCAGATCTTGACGCCACCGTCGTGGATTGACCAATCTGCCTCAAGCGTCATTTCGGGTAGAGGGTCACTTCGGCTGCTTTTACGGCTAGGTGGACGTTAATGCCTGGGGCAAGGTCGAGTTCGGCGACCGAAATCGGTGTCAGGTCAGCACTCAAGTTCCCGACGTGGACGCGGATGAGGTGTGCCAGTGGCTCAATACGGGTGATGGCACCGGTGAACAGATTGCGCGAACTACCCGTTGGCGGGGTTCGATGCACAGTCACTGCGTTCGGCCTGAAAACAGCGACAGCAGCGGAGCCGGGAGTCAGGGCGCTTTCCGGAACTCCAGTCACAGTCCTGCCTTGCTCGTCGACCAAAGTCATCGCAGCCGTAGCACTGCCAGCGATCATGTTGAGTCCGCACAGTCGCGCCGCGAACGCACTACGAGGCTGACCAATAACCTGGGCGGTCGGGCCCTCCTCGACGATCCGTCCGGCATCAATGACGGCGATCCGGTCAGCTAGCAGTACCGCGTCGAGGATCTCGTGGGTGACAACGACCGCAGTCCGCCCTCGCAGAACCTCACGCAAGGTCTGGCGTACCTCTGCCGCGCTGTCGACATCGAGAGCGGCCAGCGGTTCATCGAGTAATAGCAATTCGGGCTCGGCCGCTAGTGCCCGCGCTAAAGCGACTCTTTGAGCCTGCCCACCCGACAGCGAAACGGGCTTACGCCCGATGAATTCTTCAGCACCCACCGCGGCCAGCCATTTTTCGGCAAGCTGGCGGGCATCAGCACGAGCGCTCCCGCGGCTTCGCGGACCGAACTCCACGTTCGCCTCGACGCTCAAATGCGGGAACAGCAAGGCCTCCTGCGCGAGCAACGCAACACAACGCTGGTGCGGGCGTAACCACCGATCCGCGACTCCACGTTTACCCACTCGAAAGAGTTCCTTGTCGTCGAGCCGGGCCTCACCGGCGTCCGGTCGCAGCAGCCCGGCAAGGATATTGAGGACGGTGCTCTTGCCCGAGCCGTTGTGTCCGATCAGCGCCAGGGTCTGGCCGGTTGGCACAGAGAGGTTCACGTCGACATCTCGCTCGGCGAGAACTGCCGTCAATTGCAGGCTCATGCGGTCCGCCCGCTGAGGCCACGGGTGAGGCCCATGATGAGGACAGCGACGACGATGAGTACGACCGACAGCGCGATCGCGGCTGCGGAGTCGGTCTCACGCTGAAGATAGATCTCCAACGGCAGCGTTCGGGTCGCGCCCTGCAGACTGCCGGCGAAGGTGATAGTCGCTCCGAATTCCCCGAGAGCCCGAGCGAAAGACAAGACCAGTCCGGAGATAAGTGCCGGCAAAACAACAGGCAGCGTGACCCTGCGCAGAACAATGGTGGGTGGCGCACCTAACGTCGCTGCGACGGACTCGTAACGAGTCCCGACTGTGCGCAACGCAGCCTCCACGCTGATGACCAAGAACGGCAATGCGACAAACGTCTGGGCCATGACCACTGCGGTAGTCGAGAATGCGACCTGGACTCCAGCGACCTCTAGCGAATGCCCGAGCAGGCCTCGTCGACCGAAGGTATAGAGCAACGCGATACCCGCGACGACCGGTGGCAGCACGAGCGGTAGCAAGACGAGAGCTCGCAGGAGGTCTCGGCCGCGAAACCGCGCGCGGGCGAGCACGACTGCCATCGGCACCCCGAGCAGGAAGCACAAACCAGTAGCGATGAGCGATGTCCGCAGGCTGAGCACCAAGGCGTCCCGCGATGCCTCTGACGTGATGAGGGCAGGGAAATTCGCCCACTCCACGCGGGTAAGCATCGCCGCCAGCGGCATCACAATGAACAAGCCGCCGAATACGGCCGGAATGAACAGCCACCCCGGCAATCCCAAACGAGATGCCCCCGATCGAATCATCACGCGGGCCCGAAGCCAGCCTCAGCAAGTACCTGCTGCCCGTTTGTTCCGAGGACGAAAGCTTGGAAGTCTGCGGCCAACCGCGGTGAGTGACTGCTGGTGGTCACGGCGATCGGATACCTGTTCGTCACGTTGAGTTTGCCTGCGATCGCGATACCAACGACCTTGCCAGCAGACCCCATAGCCTCAGTGACGTAGACGACCCCAGCATCGGCTTCACCAGTGGCAACCTTGTTACGAACGTCGACAACGGAGGACTCTTCGCTCACCGGTGCCAGGGTCACGCCGGTGTTCGACTCGACCTTCTTGGTCGCCGCTCCGCACGGCACTGTGGGGGCACAGATGACCACCTCTACTCCCGGCTTTGCTAAGTCCGCGAACGTCGTGATGTGGGCCGGGTTGTTAGGCGGGACAGCGATGATCATCGAGTTGGTCGCGAACGCGGTTGCTGACCCCGCGAGTAGCTTGTCGGCGGCGGCCTTGTCCATGTTCGCGGCATCAGCCGAGGCAAACACGTCACCCGGCGCACCTTGCTGAAGTTGCGAGACCAGATCGGCTGAGCCAGCGAAGTTGAATCTCACGCTCGTACCGGGGTGCTCGGCCTCGAACTTCTTGCCCAGCTCGGTAAATGTGGATCTCAGCGACGAAGCAGCGAAGACGGTCAACCTGGATGCTGGCGGCGTGCTTGCCGCCTCCTCACTTGACCCACAGGAAGCCAGAGCCAGCATTGCGCAGGCACCGACCAGTGCTCGAGTGTTGGTCGTCATCCGCCTCACTCAGTGGCCCCACTCGTCTCGACGATGACGTTGGTCGACTTAATGACAGCCACGGCGACTGATCCCAGTTCGAGCCCAAGATCCCGCACAGCTTCTGAACTCATGAGCGAGACGACCCGATAGGGCCCACACTGGAGTTCGACCTGTGCCATCACGGTGTCGAGCTGAAGATTAGTGACAAGGCCGACGAATCGGTTACGGGCCGAGCTCGCGACCCCCGACGGGTCGGGCATGGTCGCTGCGTGCTCCCGGGCGTACAAAGCCACTTGGTAGCCGGAGATGACCTTGCGGCCGCTGTCGTCGTTGGTCGCCGCAAGCGATCCCGACTCGATGAGTCGCCTAACAGTGTCCTCGCTCGTGCCAAGAAAGACTGCGACGTCCCTAATGCGCAAATGAGGCATATCCGTGATCCTACACCCGCATATGCGGGTGTAGATTTTCCCGTCAAGCCGCAGGTTGGGCAGATCTCGACGCCAGCGTCGTCGATTGCCCAACGTGTACTAGGCCCGACGAGCCCTAGTGGCCAGGGCTTGGGCGGCTAGGTCGGCAGGGGGCGGATAGGTGATCTCTTCTAGGACCAGGCCGTGAGGTGGGGCGACGCGGACGTCACCGCGCCTGCGGGTGTTGGCGTGAGTGAGCAACCAACCAACCTCTCTGCGCCCGTCCCCGACCATCAACATGGCGCCAACCAGCGCGCGGACCATCGAGTGGCAAAATGCGTCGGCCCGGATTTCCAGCACCGCAAGTTCATGAGTATCTCGGTGCCAATGCAGGTTGAGCAAGGTCCGAGTCGTCGTCGCGCGGGGACGCTTGCGACAGAAAGCCGCGAAGTCCCGCAGCCCGACCAACTTCGATGCAGCCTCGTTCATCGCATCGAGATCCAGTGGGGCCCGATGAGCAACGACCTCATGACGACGCAAGGGATCGATCCAATGGCGATCATCGGCGACGCGGTAACTGTAGCGCCGAGACAGCGCCGAGAACCGGGCATTGAAGCCAGGGTCAGCTCGCTCGGCCCGACTCACAACGATATCTCTGCCTGTCAGAGCATTTAGGCGATGATCAAGGCGGGGACCAACTCGATCCCACACTGCCGACGACACGTCCACGTGCACCACCTGGCCACGAGCGTGCACACCGGCATCCGTGCGACCGGCCACGGTTGTGGAGACCGAGTCGAGTCTGGTGATCATCTCTAGCGCGGCATCGAGTTCGCCTTGTACTGAGCGCAGGCCAGGCTGCTTGGCCCATCCAACGAAGTCGGTCCCGTCGTAGGCCAGGTCTATTCGGATACGAACGAGCCCGCCGTCCTGGGCAGGACTGGCGGGCTCGTCGGAAAATAGATCGTTCGACACTGGCTACTTGTCGGTGTCGCCTTCGGCGACTTTCGCCCCGTCTTCGGGGTCAGCCGACGTATCGGCGTCAGAGTCAGCAGATTCGCTCGGCGTAGGAGTCACGCCGTCATTGTCCTCAGCCTCATCAGAGTCAGTCCCACCTGCGGAATCAACTTCTCCTTGGGCGCCCTCGACTACCTCGTCGACTGCTGGCGCAGCTGTAGCAGCGGCAGCCTTCTCGCGCGCTTCGCGCTCCTTGGCGCCACGCTTGGCCGCAGCTTCGGCCTCGGCAACTGCCTGCTCGCTCAACGGCTCGACCAATTCGATCAACGCCATGGGCGCATTGTCACCCTTGCGCGGGCCGAGCTTGGTGATGCGCGTGTAACCACCGGGTCGGTTAGCGTAACGCGGCCCGATCTCGGTGAAGAGCTCGTGAACGACACCCTTGTCGCGAACGACGGTGAGCACCCGACGGCGAGCGTTCAGGTCGCCACGCTTGGCGAAAGTGATCATCCGCTCGGCGAGGGGCTGAACACGCTTTGCTTTTGCCTGCGTGGTCTTGATGCGACCGTGCTCGAACAGCGCTGTGGCGAGATTCGCCAGCATGAGCCGTTCGTGCGCGGGGCCGCCCCCGAGACGCGGGCCCTTAGTGGGCGTAGGCATGTCTTCTCCTAGTTGATTCTGTGCGCGGAAGTTCTCCCGCGCTGGGAGTGCTTAGAGCTGTTCGTCCTCGGCGTAGCTGGCATCGTTCTCGTCGTAGGCAAAGACCGCTGCGGAAGGATCGAACCCGGGAGGGCTGTCCTTGAGCGACATTCCCAGCGACACGAGCTTGGCCTTGACTTCATCGATGGACTTTTGACCGAAGTTTCGGATGTCCATCAGATCGGCTTCGCTGCGACCAAGCAGCTCACCAACTGTGTGAACACCTTCGCGCTTAAGGCAGTTGTACGAGCGAACCGTCAGGTCAAGCTGTTCGATCGGCATCGACATCTGCTCTGCCATGAAGGTGTCGGCCGGTGACGGTCCGATATCGATTCCCTCAGCCTCAACGTTGAGCTCGCGCGCCAGACCGAACAGTTCAACGAGAGTCTTGCCCGCAGAAGCAACAGCATCACGTGGAGCCATTGCCGACTTGGTCTCAACGTCGATAACCAGGCGGTCGAAGTCGGTGCGCTGTTCTACTCGCGTGGCCTCAACCTTGTAAGTCACCTTGAGCACTGGTGAGTAGATCGAGTCGACAGGGATACGACCGATTTCTTGGCCGGCAGCGTTGTTCTGGGCAGCCGAGACGTAGCCGCGGCCACGCTCAACTACCAATTCGATCTCCAGCTTGCCCTTGCCGTTGACAGTGGCGATGTGTAGATCTGGGTTGTGCACCTCGACACCAGCAGGTGGTGTGATGTCAGCAGCGGTAACCGCTCCTGGACCCTGCTTGCGCAGGTACATCACAACGGGCTCGTCGTGTTCGGAAGAGACAACGAGTTCCTTGATATTCAAGATGATTTCGACTGCATCCTCAGTGACACCGGGGATTGTCGAGAACTCGTGCAGGACGCCGTCAATCCGAACGCTGGTAACAGCGGCTCCCGGAATCGACGACAACAGGGTACGACGCATCGAGTTACCGAGCGTATAACCGAACCCTGGCTCGAGTGGCTCCAGGACAAAGCGCGACCGGTTGTCGGCGAGCTTCTCCTCGATCAAGCTTGGACGTTGTGCAATAAGCACGGCATTTCCTCCCCGCGGCGCCCTCTATTTGACGCCGAGATTTCGTGGTGGGACTGTGAAAGTTTGCTGGTGGTGCGTCCTACTTCGAGTACAGCTCGACGATCAGCTGTTCTTGAACCTGCGTGTCGATCTGTTCGCGGACCGGCAACTTGTGGACCAGAACGCGCATCCGATTGGGGATGACCTCGAGCCATGCCGGCACGGTGCGCTCGCCCTGCTCGGCGTGAGCAACGACGAACGGTGTCATTTCCCGCGACTTCGCACGAACCTCGACGATGTCGTTCGGGCTGACCCGGTACGAGGGGATGTCGACCTTCTTGCCGTTGACGGTGATGTGGCCGTGGCGCACCAACTGGCGTGACATGTCACGACTCTTACCGAATCCAGCGCGGAACACGACGTTGTCCAGGCGGCTCTCCAGGATGGTAAGAAGGTTCTCACCGGTCTTGCCCTGGTGGCGGTTAGCCTCGTCGTAGTAGTTACGGAACTGCTTCTCGAGCACACCGTAAATACGCGCGCACTTCTGCTTCTCGCGCATCTGCAGGAGGTACTCGCTCTCCTTGGTACGGGCGCGCCCGTGATCGCCGGGCGGGTAAGGCCGCTTCTCGATCGGGCACTTGGTGGTCTCGCACTTGGCGCCCTTAAGGAAGAGTTTGGTCTTCTCTCGGCGGCAGCGCTTGCAATCGGGGCCGGTATAGCGGGCCATGTTCTAACTCCTCAGACTCGACGCCGCTTTGGCGGGCGGCATCCGTTGTGCGGGACAGGGGTCACGTCAGCGATGGCGCCGACCTCTAGGCCAGTGGCCTGCAGTGAACGGATCGCGGTCTCGCGGCCTGAGCCGGGACCCTTGACGAACACATCCACCTTGCGCATGCCGTGCTCCATCGCGCGACGAGCGGCAGCCTCAGCTGCGAGCTGGGCGGCGAATGGAGTCGACTTACGTGAGCCCTTGAAGCCAACTTGGCCCGAGGATGCCCACGCGATCACAGCACCGCTGGGGTCTGTGATCGACACAATGGTGTTGTTGAACGTGCTTTTGATGTGAGCGTGTCCGTGCGACACGTTCTTCTTCTCTTTGCGCCGAACTTTCTTAGCGCCTTTAGCTGGAGGCATTCGCCAATTTCTCCTGATGTTAGGTGATCGGTCCGCCGGTCGGCTTGGGTGAAAACACCCAGATGTGGACCTAACGGACTACTTGGTGACTTTCTTCTTACCTGCAACGGTCTTGCGTGGACCCTTACGAGTCCTTGCGTTGGTACGTGTGCGCTGTCCGCGCACGGGCAGGCCTCGGCGGTGCCGAATGCCTTGATACGAACCGATTTCGACCTTGCGGCGAATGTCACCCTGCACCTCACGGCGCAGGTCACCCTCGGTCTGGAAGTTGGCTTCGATGTAATCACGAAGCTTGATCAGATCAACTTCGGGAAGGTCATTGACGCGGATATTGCCGTCTACGCCGGTCGCTTCAAGCGCCTCACGTGAACGCGAACGTCCGACGCCGTAGATAGCCGTCAAGGCGATCTCAAGCCGCTTCTCGCGGGGGAGATCAACTCCTACTAAACGTGCCATTGTTTGGCAGTTCCTACTTTCTGTTGCATGGGCGAAGGTGTGGATACGTCATCATTCTTAGGAGTGACCTAAGTCCTCGGCCTTCGCGCCGAGGGTGTCGTCCTGCCCGGATGGCAGGGGTCGTATGACGCTCTTGCGTATTGAGTTGTGCAGTTTGAAGCAACTGGGTCGCTTGCGTTAGCCCTGGCGCTGCTTATGGCGCGGGTTCTCACAAATAACCATGACTGTGCCGTGGCGACGAATCACCTTGCACTTGTCACAAATCTTCTTAACGCTTGGATTGACCTTCATCGTCGTTCCTTCGTACGTATTACTTGTACCGGTAGACGATGCGTCCCCGGGTGAGGTCATAGGGCGAAAGCTCCACAACCACGCGATCATCGGGAAGGATTCGGATGTAGTGCATCCGCATCTTTCCGGAGATGTGAGCAAGTACCTTGTGTCCATTCTCGAGCTCAACCCGGAACATCGCGTTCGGGAGGGACTCGACAATGGTGCCCTCTAGCTCAATGGCACCTTCTTTTTTGGCCATGCTGGTACTCGTGCTCCTTAGTGACTGCTTTGATTCCGATCGATCACACTTCGCGCCGGCCAGTTTGCCCACGAGGCTCAAGCGACTGCTTGGACATCCATTAGGACATGGCATCGTGAGGACACGAAGAACCGATCGGGATTTAGTCTACGGGATGACTCCCTCGACGGGAAGCCCGGGTCGACATAACCCAGGTCACATCTGGCCATTTGAGCCGAGCCTAGCCGCTCCCCCGTCGTGGGCGGTCAGGACCCACGGTCCACCTTGGGTTATCGCAACTGTGTGTTCCCAGTGGGCTGCGGGCTTGTGATCCTGGGTCACAACGGTCCAGTCATCAGCGAGCACCTCGGATTCGGCAGTGCCAAGGGTAATCATAGGCTCGATAGCAATGGCCATCCCGACTTGCAGAATAGGACCCTTGCCCGCCTTGCCGATATTCGGAACATTGGGCGGCATGTGCATAGCCGTACCGATGCCGTGACCCACGTAGTCGACTACGTTGCCGTACCCAGCCCCAGATGCCTCGACCGTGGCTTGTACCGCTGCCCCAACATCGCCAAGGGTTGCGCCGGGCTTGCTGGCAGCGATACCGGCCCAGAGGCCCGCTTGGGCAATGTTGCTGAGTCTCTCGAGTTCGGGACTTATCTGTCCCACACCGACGCTCAGGGCTGCGTCGCCGTGCCAGCCCGAGATGATGGCGCCGCAGTCGATGGAAACGAGGTCCCCCTCTTCAAGAACACGACTGCCGGGAATCCCGTGCACAATCTCTTCATTGACTGAGACACAGATGGAACCCGGAAATCCGTGGTAACCAAGGAACGACGGGATCGCGCCGGCATCACGAATACTCGCCTCGGCAATCGCGTCAAGCTCGAGGGTAGTGATACCTGGACGCACAGCCTCGGCACAGCGAGTGAGCGTATCTGCGACAACTAGTCCTGCCAGGCGCATGAGTTGGAACTGCTCTGGAGTCTTAATCTCGTACTTGGGCTTTCGAAGCATGTGCTCAGCCGTTCAGGCCTGCAAAGCGCCGAGGAGGCGGCCGGAAACTTCCTCAACATCGCCCATACCGTCGACCTTGAGCAGTAGACCTTTCTCCTCGTACACGGCCACTAGGGGTTCAGTCTGCTCTGCGTAGACCTCCATGCGGCGGCGGATGACTTCTTCGGTGTCATCCGCGCGACCGTCGAGCTTCGCGCGGTTTAACAGGCGCGCAACAACCTCATCGGTATTTGCCGTGATCTCAACAACGTGATCGAGTGGGGTGCCAAGGTCATCGAGGATTCGCTCGAGCTCGCCGACCTGCTCCAGGGTGCGCGGGTAACCATCAAGTAGGAAACCATTCTCAGTGTCCGGCTCTGCCAGCCGAGCGGCGACCATCTTGTTGGTAACGGCGTCGGGGACATACTCGCCCTTGTCCATATACTTCTTGGCCTCAATTCCTAGCTCAGTTCCCTGGCCGACATTCGCACGGAAGATCTCACCTGTGGAGATGTGTGGAATCTTGAACTGCTCGGCGATGATTGCGGCTTGGGTGCCCTTGCCTGCACCGGGTGGGCCCATAAGAACGATGCGCATCAGAATTCCTTCACTTCAGTGAGGTGGTGGAACTGAAGTCAATCCGTTTTGCAGCCCACGCGCAACCCCAGGCGCGAGATGCACTGCACGCGATCGCTTTAAGGGAAGATAAAAGTCGCGCCACTACGCCGGACATGATCAACCATTACGTCAGTCGGCCTATTTCAAAAGGAAAGTGTCCCTGCCTAGGCACTAAAGTCGGGGAGCGATGTAGGGGTTTGCGCGCTTGACGCAGGCCACCTTCCCAGGCAAGCGTCCCAGACGCACCCAGAGAAAAGGAATTACCGATGTCGAATAAGACGAATGGAAAGATCGCCATTTCCGCCACCCCCGAGCAGATTATGGACGTCCTCGCGGATCTTGAGAACTACTCAGCGTGGACAGAAGGCATCAAGTCCTGCGAGATCACTGAGACCAATGACGACGGTCGCCCTGTTAAGGCTGACTGGTCATTTTCCGCGAGTGTACTCAAGGACGACTACACCTTGGCATACACCTGGACAGATACTTCCATCGCATGGACGCTGGTCGAAGGCAATGTACTCAAACTGCAGGACGGCAGCTACGAGCTGACCGATCAGGGTAACGGCAAAGTGGAGGTGTATTACGAACTTGAGGTGGAAGCCAACATCCCGATGCCCGGTTTGCTCAAGAAGAGGGCCGAGAAGAAGATCGTCAATACCGCGCTGAAGGGCCTCAAGCAGCGCGTCGAGAGCCTGAACTAGCCTCTTCTAATTTGCAATAACCGCTACCAAAGAGGGCGGCGCGGGTAACCGCGCCGCCCTCTTTGGTTTTTTGAGCTTGTATCTTCAGCCATCAAAGGCAGATGAATGTGAAAAGACGACGCTTCTGACTGGTCCTTGACATGCAAGTGGCGGGCGACCCGTAGGTCACCCGCCACTTGCATGTCGTCCTAATGCTGTTTAGCTACTTCACATGGACTGTGTAGACCTTCTTGAATGAGTGGAACGGGTGCGCTCCACCGTTGGCATGTGCAGTGAAGGTGAGCTTGAAGCTACCCTTCTTGCCCTTGCCAGTGAAGGTGACCTTGCCCTTGTGAATCTTGACTGTTCCCAATGTCTTCTTGATCGTTGCCTTGATCGTGGCTGTGTGACCAGCGTTGGTCTTCGGGGTGCGAGTGACGACGACGGTCTTCTTCTTGTTCTTCTTTGCCGCTGTCTTCTTGACCGTGACCTTTAGCGTCTGGGCCTTCGGCTTGGGCGGAACAACTGGGTTCTTCGACAGGTCGAAGCGGGCGACCAAGTTGCCGTTGAGTCCCACGTAGGTACCGTCACCTGGGGTGTGGAAGGTTCCCACGAACAGCGTCGAACCGAGAATCGCCAACCCGCCAGGTCCCGAATCCTTCGGGAAGGTGATCTTCTTAGCCGCAGTCGTGGTGACTGCACCTGCCTTGATATTCGCCGCGTCGACATATTCAATGCTATTGCCGTATACAGGCGGAATCCCGATCGGTGGGGTGCCCTTGGCAGAACGGGAGGCGTACATGCCTCCGCTAGAGTCGAATGCGACGTCAAGAATTCCCATGTCGCCGCCGAACTGCATGGTGGCTGTCGGTGCAGCATCTCCGGTCGTGGGCAACGTCCAGAACTTGACCACCTTGGAGGCCGGGACGAGTGGGCCAGCAATCGACGCGAAGAGCTTCCCGCCGTGAATTTTCAAACCCGCGGGACCGTTATTTCCACCAGTGTTGAGGGTCGCCGAGGCAGTGGTAGCCGAAGGTGCGAACACCCTGATGCCACCCTTGTCGAACAGGCCGAACTGGCTAACATAGACCGTGCCGTCGCCAGCTACTGCCACTCCCCCAGGTTGAACTAATCCAGCGAGGGTGCGGGTCGGTGTCGAAGCAGTTGCCGCGGTCTTAGGTAGCACGAGAACGTTGCCTGCACCCCATTGGGAGACAAACAAGTCATCACCACTTATGGCAAGGCCGAACGGGCGGTCGAAGCCGGTGATCTCGCGCAACTTAGCGCCCGTGTTGGCGTCGAAAACGAGGACCTTGGTACCTTTGGAGCCAGCTGGATTGTCCAGAGGGTTGCCGAACTGCGCAACATAGAGGGTCGATCCGTCGAGCGCCATGGTCGCCGGTACGGCTGGCTTGGCGTTGGTTCCCCCGAGCGGGATACTTGGCAACGGCACGACTGCATTAGCCGGGGCTGCTGCGATCACCGTTCCGGCTGCTAATGCGATCGTCGCGACACCCGCGAACGAGCGCTTGATGACTGAATTCTTCACTAGGTTCCACCTTCTATTGTCGACGTATGTTGGTCTCGTGCAGAGTCAATATCTATTGTTGAGTGATGTCTCGCCGGAATCGTCGAGTTACGCCAAACGGGCTCACTCGACCGTTCGCAACTACTTCACCTTGACGGTGAAAGCCTTAGTTAATGCCTTGAATCCGGTCTTAGCCTTCGCCGAGAAGGTCAGCTTGATGGTGCCCTTCTTGCCATTGGACTTGAGGCTGACCTTCCCCCCCTTGATCGTCACCTTGCCAACCTTGGACTTGCTCGACTTGATCGTGACTGCTTGATTCGCGTTGGTCTTCGGTGTCTTGGCCACCAGCACGTACGTCTTATTTTTGCTACGTTTCACTGCAGTCTTGACTGTGACTCTTAGCGTTTGAGGCTTAGACACGACCGGCTTGGGGGTTGTCTTGCAAAATGAAGTCGTCTTCGCCCACGATGCGAATCGTGCGGGGTAGTCGGTGCTGATCCATGTTGCGCCCGCCTTGGCAGCTGCCGTCCAGTAGGTCGGGTTGTCAACGGTGTCTGGTGCGAACGCACCAGCGTTGTACCAGAAGTTGACGAACTTGCCAGCACTACGCATCTGGTTCACGAAGAGGGGATTCGGGCCGAGAGCCCCAAGCTGGTTGACACCGGCGAACGCATTCGCGGGAACTCCGGCCGGTGCTAGGCCATAACCTATGTCGAACCACATCAGACCCTTAAAGCCCGAGTCAGACTTGGCGTTCGCCCACGCCATGAGAGGACGAGAGAACCCGGAAACGAAGAACTTGGCACCTGATGCAGCGAGGCTGTCGTAGTAGATCCCGTAATTCGTCGGATCTTCCTTGTCCTTGTACTCGGCCACCAAGAGCATGTCGTTGTCTTTGACGAACGTCGTGACGTCGTCCAGGGTCGGAATAGACTCCGAGTTGTTGTATAGCTTGAGGTTCTTCACTGGAGGGTAGGCGACACCTTCGATCGTCGTGTCGGTGTTCCAATTGAGGTCGCCAACATCGATGGTCCCCATCGTGTCGGCATGGGGCCCCTCAATAAACACTGTCCGGAAAAGCGTCCGGTCGTGCATGATGTAGGGCACGCCGTCTTTGCTGATCACGATATCGGTCTCGACCAGCGGGGCCTTTTCCGCCTTCGCTAACGCAAGTCCGCTCATCGAGTTCTCTACTGGAGTCTGCGGCTCCAGCTGAAGAGGAGGCAGCGGCGGTACCCCAAAGCGGTGGGCGATTTCCACCGGAATGACGCACCCATGGGCGTTTCCGGCCTTGGACGGCCCCGGACTCGGAGTGAACGATGCTGCTGATGCCGCAGGAGCGATGCCGACGAGGGCAACGGCGCCGATCGCGCCAACAGAGATGATTTTCTTGCGCATTTGAGAGTCCTCACGATTCGGTCTTGCCCACATCGATGTTGAAACGGAAACTATCCGAGATCTCGTGAGGTGTCAGATCGAACGTCAAGAATCACCCGAACGGGCCGCGGCTTCAACCAAGAACTACAGAGCGTAGCCACGCCCTCGGGCCCAATACCTTGGCGAGTGCGAGGTAGGACTGCGCGAACTGCTACTTGAGGAAGCCCTCGTAATTGCGCTGCTGAAGCTGAGCTTCGATCTGCTTGACTGTATCCAGACCGACGCCGACCATAATCAGCAAGCTGGTACCACCAAAGAGGAAGGACTGGCCAAGGCCAAGTCCACCGAAAGCGATGAACGGGATGATCGCGATGATTCCCAGATAGATCGAACCCGGGAAGGTCAGTCGAGTCAGCACGTAGTCGAGGTACTCTGCAGTTGGCTTCCCTGCGCGGATACCGGGAATGAATCCGCCGTACTTCTTCATGTTGTCGGCGACCTCAACGGGGTTGAAGGTAATCGCGACGTAGAAGTAGGCGAAGAATACGATGAGCAGGAAGTAGACAAGTAGGTACAGCGGCTCACTACCAGAGCTGAGGTTTCGCGAGACCCACTGTGCCCAACCGGCTTGGCTCGCCGACAGCGACACGACCAATTGCGGAATGTAGAGCAAGGACGAGGCAAAGATGACCGGGATAACACCGGCCATATTGACCTTCAACGGGATGTAGGTGGAGGCACCGCCATACATCTTGGAGCCCACCATGCGTTTGGCGTATTGAACTGGGATCCGCCGTTGCGCTTGTTCGACATAGACAACCCCGGCTACCACCAGTAGCCCGACGAGGGCCACGATCGCGAGGGTAAAGGCACCCTTGGTCTGGTAGACGGTGAAGAATTGACCGGGCATCGTAGCGATGATCGAGCAGAAGATCAGCAGCGACATACCGTTGCCGATGCCGCGATCGGTGATGAGTTCACCGAACCACATGATCATTCCTGTACCTGCGGTCAGAGTCATAATCATGACCAGGATCAAGGCGATCGACTGATTGGGGATCAGTTGTTCGTTGCAGCCGCTAAACAATCGGCCCGGGACACGTGCCAGGGTCAAGATGGTCGTCGACTGCAGAATCGCGAGAGCGATCGTCAGGTAACGGGTGTACTGAGTGAGCTTCGCCTGGCCGCTTTGCCCCTCTTGTTTGAGGGCGTCAAGTCGGGGAATCACGACAACGAGCAATTGAATGATGATGCTCGCCGTGATGTAAGGCATGATGCCCAGCGCAAACACGCTGAGCCTAAGCAGCGCACCACCGCTGAACAAGTTGATCAGGCCGTAGAGGCTGTTGTCCTGAACAACGGCGACGCACTTCGTAATCGCGCCGTAGTCAACACCCGGGGTAGGAACCACCGCTCCTAAGCGATAAAGCCCAAGCAGAAACAGAGTGAAGAGGATCTTCTTCCTCAAATCGGGCGTGCGGAAGGCCGCTCCGAATGCACTCAACACGATGCGATCAGACCTCGACCGCGGAACCACCCGCGGAGCTGAGCTTGTCCTTCGCGCTGGCAGAGAACGCATTAACGCTCACCTGCAGTGCTACAGACAACTCGCCGTCGCCAAGAATCTTCACAGGTTGATTCTTGCGCACCGCGCCCGCTTCGACGAGGTCATTCACGCTCACGTCGCCACCATTTGGAAAAAGCTCGGCAAGTTGGCCGATGCTGACGACCTGAAAGACGACCTTGTTGCGGTTGGTGAAGCCCTTGAGCTTCGGGAGGCGCATGTGCAACGGCATCTGCCCACCCTCGAAGCCTGCGGGTACTTGGTAACGAGCCTTCGTTCCCTTGGTACCGCGACCTGCGGTCTTACCGCGACGGCCTGCTTCACCGCGACCCACACGGGTCTTGGCTGATTTTGAACCTGGCGCTGGGCGCAGGTGATGAACCTTGAGCGTCATGCTTGCTCACCTTCTTCAACGGATACCAAGTGCGCCACGGCGCGTAGCATCCCACGAGTCTCGGGGCGATCCTCACGAACGGAGGTATCGCCGATACGACGTAGGCCCAGAGTATGCAGGGTCGCCCGCTGAGAAGCGGTGCCACCGATACCGGACCTGGTCTGGGTAACTGTCAATTCAGCCATTACGCACCGGTCCCAGCTGCCTGAGCGCGAAGAAGCGCAGCGGGAGCGACGTCCTCAAGTGGCAGACCACGACGGGCTGCAACCTGCTCGGGACGCTCAAGACCCTTGAGCGCGGCAACCGTGGCATGCACGATGTTGATCGCGTTGTCAGATCCGAGCGACTTGCTCAGAACGTCATGCACGCCAGCACACTCGAGCACGGCGCGCACTGGCCCGCCGGCGATAACGCCGGTACCCGGGGATGCCGGTCGCAACAGCACTATGCCTGCGGCCTTTTCTCCAGTGATCGGGTGCGGGATGGTTCCCTGGATGCGGGGAACGCGGAAGAAATTCTTCTTCGCTTCCTCAACACCCTTGGCGATCGCCGCGGGAACTTCCTTGGCCTTGCCGTAACCGACACCGACCTGCCCGTCGCCGTCTCCAACCACCACGAGTGCAGTAAAGCTGAAGCGACGGCCACCCTTAACGACCTTTGATACACGATTAATGGCAACCACACGTTCGATGTAGTTGCTCTTCTCAGCGCCACCGCGACCGTTGTCGCGGCGCCCTGGGCGCTGTGCTGCCATGTGTCCTACTTCCTTTTACTTCGCGAGTTCTTAGAAGGTCAGTCCGCTATCGCGAGCAGCATCAGCTACTGCAGCGATTCGGCCGTGGTAGCGGTATCCGCCTCGATCAAACACAACAGTGTCGACTCCGGCACTCTTGGCCCGGTCGGCAACGAGCTCGCCGACGCGGGTTGCTTGTGCCGTCTTGTCGCCATCGATACTGCGAACATCTGACTCCATCGTAGAAGCAGAGGCCAGCGTGGTTCCCACCGTGTCGTCGATAACCTGCGCTTCGATGTGACGCGCAGAGCGGAAGACGACTAGACGTGGACGAGTTGACGTTCCAGACACATTCTTGCGAACGCGTGCGTGGCGACGAATGCGACCGGTGGAACGACGAGTACCAGAGCCGATCTTTTTGCTAATAGCCATGGTTGTTACTTGCCAGCCTTTCCGGCCTTGCGGCGAATGACTTCGCCTTCGTAGCGAACGCCCTTGCCCTTGTACGGGTCAGGCTTACGCAGTTTGCGGATGTTGGCAGCAACTTCGCCAACCTTCTGCTTATCGATGCCTTCAACAGCGAACTTGGTGGGCGTCTCGACGGCGAATTTGATGCCCTCGGGAGCGTCGACCTGAACGGGGTGACTGAAGCCAAGTTGTAGTTCCAGGCCGGCACCCTTGTTCGCTACACGGTAACCAGTTCCGGAAACCTCGAGCTTCTTGGTATAGCCCTCCGTGACACCGATGACCATATTGTTGATCAACGTGCGGGAAAGACCGTGCAATGCCTTGTTCATCCGCTCATCGTTGGGACGCTTGACGACGTAGGTGCCGTCCTCGTCCTTTTCGATCGTGATGGGTGCGGCAATCATGTGGGTCAATGTGCCCTTAGGCCCGGTGACTTTGACTTCTTGGCCATCGATGTCGACTTTGACACCGGTAGGCAAGGTGATGGGAAGGCGTCCGATACGTGACACTGCCGACCACCTACCAGACGTAGGCGAGGACTTCTCCACCTACGCCCTTCTTTGCGGCTTGACGGTCAGTCAGCAGTCCGGTCGACGTCGAGATGATCGCGATTCCGAGTCCGCCAAGGACCTTGGGCATATTGGTGCTCTTTGCGTAGACGCGAAGCCCGGGCTTACTCACCCGACGTAGTCCAGCGACGGAGCGCTCACGATTGGGGCCGTACTTCAGGGTGATGACGAGGTTCTTGCCGACTTCGGCTTCCTCAGTGGAGAAGCTTGCGACATAACCTTGCTCGACGAGGATCTTAGCTACGCCCTCTTTGAGCTTGGAGTACGGCATGCTCACGGAATCGTGATATGCCGAGCTCCCGTTACGCACACGCGTCAGCATGTCTGCGATCGGATCTGTCATGGTCATGTCGAATACCGACTGGCCCTTCTCGCCGGGGTTTCCGCTGTTGCGGACCTACGGCGTTGATTGCGGATGTTGCGAAAGTCGTACAGTGCTGCGGTGGTTCGGTCTACCAGCTGCTCTTCTTGACTCCGGGGAGCTCACCGCGGTGCGCCATCTCGCGTAGGCAGATTCGGCACAGGCCGAACTTGCGGTACACCGAGTGCGGACGACCGCAACGGTTACAGCGGGTGTATGCGCGAACCGCGAACTTGGGCTTGCGCTTTGCCTTCTCGACGAGGGCTGTTTTTGCCATGCGTCAGATCTCCTATGCCTGCTTGAACGGGAAGCCCAGAGCACGCAGGAGCGCCCGACCTTCGTCGTCGTTCTTGGCCGTCGTTACGACGGTGATGTCCATACCCCTGACCCGATCAATCGAGTCCTGGTTGATCTCGGCGAACATTGCCTGCTCGCTAAGACCAAACGTGTAGTTGCCGCGACCGTCGAATTGCTTGGCCGACAGACCGCGGAAGTCGCGGATGCGAGGCAAAGCCACCGACAGCAAACGATCTAGGAACTCCCACATGCGGTCGCCGCGAAGCGTTGAGTGGGCACCGATCGGCTGGCCCTCACGCAACTTGAACTGGGCAATCGACTTGCGAGCCTTGGTGATCTGCGGCTTCTGACCGGTGATCGTCGATAGGTCCCGAACTGCGCCATCCATCAGCTTGGAGTCTCGAGCTGCGTCGCCGACACCCATGTTAACGATGATCTTCGTGAGTCCGGGAACCTGCATGACGTTCGGCAGTTCGAGCTCGGTCTGCAGTGCAGGCCGAATCTCATCGAGATAGCGCTGCTTGAGGCGCGGAAACGCCTGCTCTGCAGTTGTGTTGTCAGTGTCTGTTGCAGTCATTAGATGTCCTTGCCTGAGCGCACGGAGGTGCGTACGCCGCGAGTACCGGTGTAGGTCGACCCGTCGGTACGGTTCTTGTCGACCGTGTCACGACGTTTACCTACGCGTGTTGCCTTGCCGTCGCCGTCAACCAACATGACATTGGAGACGTGGACGGGGGCTTCTTGGACAATGATCCCACCTGACTTCGCGCCGCGCGGACCCTGGCCGACCTTGGTGTGACGCTTGATGCGGTTCACACCTTCAACGATGACCTTGTTGTCCTCGCTGATGGTCTTGATGACCTTGCCCTTGACGCCTTTGTCTTTGCCGGTAATAACCAGCACTGTGTCACCCTTGCGAATCTTCAAGCCTGCCATCAGAGCACCTCCGGTGCCAGCGAGATGATCTTCATGAACTTCTTGTCGCGCAACTCGCGACCCACCGGGCCGAAGATGCGGGTTCCGCGTGGCTCACCGTCGGCCTTGAGAACAACAGCTGCGTTCTCATCGAACCGGATGTATGAGCCATCGGGGCGACGACGTTCCTTCTTGGTACGCACGATAACGGCCTTGACGACTTCACCCTTTTTGACGTTTCCGCCTGGGATGGCGTCCTTAACCGTGGCCACGATCGTGTCGCCGATACCGGCGTAACGACGACCCGAGCCGCCGAGGACACGGATGCAGAGCAGTTCCTTTGCACCTGTGTTGTCGGCCACGCGAACACGCGACTCCTGCTGAATCACTTTGCCTTCTCCAGAATCTCAACCACGCGCCAGCGCTTGGTGGCCGACAAAGGTCGGGTCTCCATAAGCAGAACGCGGTCGCCTGTGCCACAACTGTTGTCTTCGTCGTGTGCCTTGTACCGACTCGTGCGCCGTACGACCTTGCCGTACATGGCGTGCTTGAACCGGTCTTCGACAGCGACCACAACGGTCTTGTCCATTTTGTCGCTGACTACGAGTCCTTCGCGAACCTTACGTTCGCCGCGGACTGTGTCAGTCTCGGTCGCCTCACTCATGCGGCGCCCTCCTCATCAGTTGCAGTAATGCCAAGCTCGCGCTCGCGCATGATCGTGTACAGCCGGGCGATTTCTCGACGGACTGCGCGGAGCCGACCATGACTTTCCAGCTGGCCGGTGGCCGACTGGAACCGCAGATTGAATAGCTCTTCTTTGGATTCGAGCAACTTGGTCTTGAGACCTTCGTCGTCGAGTCCTCGAAGTTCAGAGGTTGGAGTCAACGCTGCCATTAGTCCTCCACCACCTCTCGCCGAACAATGCGGCATTTCATCGGCAGCTTGTGCATTGCGCGGGTGAGCGCTTCACGAGCTGTTACTTCGTCTGGGTAAGTCAGTTCGAACATGACACGGCCGGGCTTGACGTTCGCGACCCACCATTCCGGCGAACCCTTACCAGAACCCATGCGGGTCTCAGCAGGCTTCTTCGTGAGCGGACGGTCTGGGTAGATCGTGATCCAAACCTTCCCGCCACGGCGAATGTGTCGGTTGATGGCGATACGCGCGGATTCGATCTGACGGTTGGTGACGTACGCAGGTTCCAACGCCTGCAGTCCCCAGTCGCCAAATGTCACGGCAGTCCCGCCCTTAGCAGCGCCCGAGCGACCCGGGTGGTGTTGCTTACGGTGCTTGACCTTGCGAGGAATCAACATGTCAATCAGGCTCCCGTCTGCGCAGGCGCGTCAGTTGCTGCTGTGGTCTCGGTGGCCGGCGCAGCTGTGGGTGCAGAAGCCTCAACGGCTGCCGGCGCATCGCTGCGTCCACGTCCACCGCCAGCGCCACCAGCACCGCCGCGTCCACCACGGTCTCCACCGCGATCGTCGCGTCCACGTCCACCGCCGCCGTCGCGTCCACGCCCGCCGCCGCCGGCGCCTGGACGAGCCAGACGCGCAGCTTGCTGCTTCTCACGTTCAGCGCGGTCGCTGGATACTTCGCCGTGGTAGATCCAGACCTTTACGCCAATGCGGCCGAAGGTCGTCCGGGCTTCATAGAAGCCGTAGTCGATGTCCGCACGCAGGGTATGCAGCGGAACACGGCCATCGCGGTAAGTCTCGTCGCGGCTCATTTCTGCGCCACCGAGGCGACCACCGACACGAATACGAATGCCCTTCGCACCAGACTTCATGGCGCTTTGCATGGCCTTTCGCATTGCGCGACGGAAAGCCACGCGGCTAGCGAGCTGCTCGGCAACTCCCTGTGCAACAAGCTGCGCATCAACCTCGGGGTTCTTCACCTCGAGGATGTTCAGCTGAACTTGCTTGCCAGTCAGCGTCTCGAGCTCGCCACGAATACGGTCAGCTTCCGCGCCACGACGACCAATAACGATGCCGGGGCGCGCCGTGTGAATGTCGATACGAACGCGCTCACGCGTGCGCTCGATCTCTACCTTGCTAATCCCCGCACGCTCCAGGCCTGTGCCCATCAGCTTTCGGATTGCGACGTCCTCATTCACGTAGTCGCGGTAACGCTGACCCTCTTTGGAGGAGTCTGCGAACCACCGTGACGTGAAGTCACTGGAGATGCCCAGGCGGAAGCCGTGCGGGTTTACCTTCTGTCCCACCGCTTTACCTCTTCTTTCCGGCCGGGGCGTCTTCGCGCGCCTCGACGACGATTGTGATGTGGCTAGTGCGCTTGCGAATTCGGTAAGCCCGACCCTGCGCACGGGGACGGAATCGCTTCATCGTCGGACCTTCGTCAACGCGGGCTTCGCTGATAAACAGCTCAGCCTCGTTGAGTCCAGCGTTGTTGGTCGCATTGGCGATGGCGCTGTTGAGCACCTTGCCAACCGGTTCGCTTGCTGCCTGCGGGGCGTAATGCAGGATCGCCTGCGCCTCGGCTGCCGATCGCCCACGAATAAGGTCCACCACACGGCGGGCCTTCATGGGCGTCACGCGGACGTACCGCGCCTGGGCCCTGGCTTCCATCGCTAATCCCTACCTCTTGGTTCGAACTTCTTGAGAATGTCTCGTTGGTCTTCAGTGTTGCTCTTCGCCGCCTGAGCGGTGACTAACGGCGTACTGACTTACGGTCGTCCTTGATATGTCCCTTGAAGGTTCGCGTCGGTGCGAACTCTCCGAGTTTGTGGCCGACCATGTCTTCGGTGATAAACACAGGCACATGCTTGCGTCCGTCATGCACGGCCAGCGTGTGGCCGAGCATTGCGGGCACGATCATCGAGCGACGTGACCACGTCTTGATAACAGTATGAGTGCCTGCCTCGTTTTGGACTTCCACCTTTTTCATCAGGTGATCGTCGACGAAGGGACCCTTCTTCAAACTACGTGGCATGAGCTATCGCTTCTTTCCGGACTTGCGGCGGCGGATGATGAACTTGTCGCTTGCCTTGTTCTTTGAACGGGTGCGGCCCTCGGCCTTACCGTTCGGGTTGACTGGGTGACGGCCACCTGAGGTCTTACCTTCACCACCACCGTGCGGGTGATCGACCGGGTTCATAGCGACACCGCGAACGGTCGGGCGCTTGCCCTTCCAGCGCATACGCCCGGCCTTACCCCAGTTGATGTTCGACTGCTCGGCGTTGCCAACCTCGCCGACCGTTGCGCGGCAGCGCAGGTCAACGTTGCGGATCTCACCGGAGGGCAGACGAAGCTGTGCGTACGGTCCGTCCTTAGCTACGAGCTGGATCTTGGTTCCAGCCGAGCGGCCCATTTTAGCGCCGCCACCTGGGCGAAGCTCAACACAGTGGATAACGGTACCCGTCGGGATGTTGCGCAGTGGAAGGCTGTTGCCAGGCTTGATATCAGCGCTGGCACCAGTCTCCACGCGATCGCCCTGCTTGAGACGATCTGGAGCAACGATGTAGCGCTTCTCGCCGTCGGCGTAGTGAAGTAGCGCGATACGTGCTGTGCGGTTGGGGTCGTACTCGATGTGAGCGACCTTGGCCGGCACGCCATCTTTGTCGGCCCGACGGAAGTCGATAACACGGTACGCACGCTTGTGACCGCCACCTTGGTGACGAGTCATGATGCGACCCGAGTTGTTACGTCCGCCCTTCTTGTGCAGTGGCCGTACCAGTGACTTCTCCGGCGTCGAGCGGGTGACTTCAGCGAAGTCAGCCACGCTGGAGCCACGGCGCGACTGCGTCGTTGGCTTGTACTTACGGATACCCATAGTCTTCTCGCGTCCCTATTCGATCCGGCCGCCTAAGCGACCGGGCCCCCGAAGATGTCAATACGATCGCCTTGTTTGACCGACACGATGGCTCGCTTCGTGTCAGGTCGCTTACCGAAACCGGCCCGCGTGCGGACGCGCTTTCCGTTGCGATTGTTGGTGTTGACACCAGTAACCGATACGCCGAAAGTCTCCTCAACGGCGATCTTGATCTGCGTCTTGTTGGCATCTGGATGCACCAAGAACGTGTATTTGTTCTCGTCTAGCAATCCGTAGCTCTTCTCAGAGACCACTGGTGCTAGCAAGATGTCTCGTGGATCGGCGATACGCATCAGGCGACCTCTTTCGTATCTGTGTCGGCGGTACCAGCAGCTTGTGCAGCGGCTGCAGCCTTGCGCTTGGACAATGTTGCGCTCGCGCGCTCAACGAACGCCTCAAGTGCATCCTTGGTGAACACAACTTCGTCACTGATCAGAACGTCGTAGGTATTGAGCTGCTCAGGAGTGAGGAGGTGAACGTCAGCTGCGTTGCGCAGTGACATCCACGTCAGCTCATCGCTTGAGGTAGCAACAACAAGGAACTTGGAACGATCGCTGAGCTTGCGCAGGTTCACGACTGCCGACTTCGTCGAGGGAGCTTCCTGCGTGACAAATCCGGTAGCGACGTGAATGCGTTCGTTGCGAGCACGATCGGACAATGCACCACGCAAAGCAGCAGCCTTCATCTTCTTAGGCGTCCGCTGCGAGTAGTCGCGAGGTGTGGGCCCGTGAACGATGCCACCACCAACAAACTGCGGAGCACGCGTCGAGCCCTGACGGGCGCGACCTGTGCCCTTCTGCTTGTAGGGCTTTGCGCCACCGCCTCGAACTTCAGCGCGAGTCTTGACCTTGTGTGTACCTTGACGAGCTGCCGCGAGTTGGGCAACGACGACCTGGTGGATCAACGCGATGTTCGCGTCCACGTCGAAGATTGCCTCGGGAAGATCGGCCGAGCCATCGGTTCCGCCCGCGGGCGTGTGGATGTCTACAGAAGTCATTTGTTGACAACTCCCTTCGCTGCGCTGCGGATAAGCACGAGGCTGCCCTTGGGACCGGGAATGGCGCCCTTGACAAGCAGCAAACCCTTCTCGACATCAACAGCCTGTATCTGCAGGTTCTGTGTGGTCTGGCGCGCGTTACCCATGCGTCCGGCCATTCGCGTGCCCTTGAAAACGCGACCTGGAGTCGCGCAGGCACCGATTGATCCGGGCTTGCGGTGGTTGCGGTGAGCACCGTGGGAGGCACCGACGCCGTGGAAGCCGTGCCGCTTCATGACACCGGCGTAGCCCTTGCCCTTGGTGGTTCCAGTCACGTCGACCGACTGACCTGCCTCGAAGATGTCGGGGCCGATCTCTTGGCCGAGGGTGTACTCGGAAGCATCGTCGGTGCGAAGCTCGACAAGGAATCGACGAGGACCAGCGCCAGCTTTGGCGAAGTGGCCCGCGTCGGGCTTGTTGACCTTGCGCGGTTCAATGGATCCAAAGCCGAGTTGCACTGCCGAGTAACCGTCGATCTCTGGGGAGCGCACCTGCGTCACGACGCAGGGCCCTGCCTTGATCACGGTTACTGGCACGACGCGGTTCGCCTCGTCCCAGACCTGGGTCATGCCAAGCTTTTCGCCCAGCACTCCCGTTGCGTTCTTACTCATGATGTCGTTCCCTGCCCTACAGCTTGATTTCGATGTCAACGCCAGCCGGGAGATCGAGGCGCATAAGCGAATCGACCGTCTTCGGCGTGGGATCGAGAATGTCAATGAGTCGCTTGTGCGTACGCATCTCAAAGTGCTCGCGGCTGTCCTTGTACTTGTGCGGCGAGCGGATAACGCAGTACACGTTCTTCTCAGTCGGCAACGGCACGGGCCCGGCCACTTGGGCGCCCGTACGAGTCACAGTTTCGACGATTTTGCGCGCCGAAGTATCAATGACCTCGTGGTCATAGGCCTTGAGCCTAATGCGGATCTTTTGTCCGGCCATTGCCGTGTATTCCTCACTCTGGATTTAACAACATGCTTTAAGTTGGTGAGCTGCCCAGTCCGAGGACCGCACAACCGTTCTTATCTATTCAAAAATGTATTCATCACTTGTCTTGCACTTACCGAGCTTGCGTTTTTGGGTGTTGGGCCAACGCTGGCTAGGCGGAAGGCTGCGCCGCCTACTTTTAGGTAGGCAAGCAGCCGACAACGACGCCAGCGTTGAACCCAACTCCCAAAAAAAACTACTTGATGATTTTGGTGACGGTTCCTGCCCCGACAGTCCGGCCACCCTCACGGATGGCGAACTTGAGTCCGTCTTCCATGGCGACTGGCTGGATCAGCACGACCGTCATCTCGGTGTTGTCCCCTGGCATGACCATCTCGGTGCCTTCTGGCAGCGTGACGACGCCGGTGACGTCCGTGGTGCGGAAGTAGAACTGTGGGCGGTAGTTGTTGAAGAACGGTGTGTGACGACCACCCTCGTCCTTGGACAGGATGTATGCCTGTGCCTCGAAGTCAGTGTGTGGAGTCGTGGTGCCTGGCTTGACGATGACCATGCCGCGCTCGATGTCTTCGCGCTTGGTGCCACGAAGGAGCAGTCCGACGTTCTCGCCGGCGCGCCCCTCATCGAGCAGCTTGCGGAACATCTCGATGCCAGTGACTGTGGTCTTGGTGGAACCCTCACGGATGCCGACCATCTCGACCTCTTCATTGACCTTGACGATGCCGCGCTCGATACGACCCGTGACAACGGTTCCACGACCAGTGATCGTGAAGACGTCCTCGACGGGCATCAAGAAGGGCTTGTCAACGTCGCGCTCTGGCGTCGGAATGTACTCATCCACGGCATCCATGAGCTTGATGATCGACTCGCCCCACTTCTCGTCGCCTTGCAGCGCCGGGAAGGCAGCAACCTGAACCACTGGAACGTCGTCGCCTGGGAAGTCATAAGAGCTAAGAAGTTCGCGAACCTCGAGCTCAACGAGCTCCAGGATCTCTTCGTCATCAACCATGTCGCACTTGTTGAGAGCAACAACGATCGACGGGACGCCGACCTGGCGAGCAAGGATGACATGCTCCTTGGTCTGGGGCATCGGGCCGTCAGTGGCGGCAACCACGAGGATTGCACCGTCCATCTGCGCAGCACCGGTGATCATGTTCTTGATGTAGTCAGCGTGACCGGGGCAGTCAACGTGCGCGTAGTGACGCTGTTCGGTCTGGTATTCCACGTGCGCGATCGAGATGGTGATACCGCGCTGACGCTCTTCAGGCGCCTTGTCGATCTGATCGAACGCTGATGCCTCGTTCAGATCTGGGTACTTGTCGTGCAGCACCTTGGTGATTGCTGCCGTCAGAGTCGTCTTTCCGTGGTCAATGTGACCAACGGTGCCGATGTTGACGTGCGGTTTGGTCCGCTCGAACTTCGCCTTCGCCACGGGGGCTCTCCTTCTATCGTCTTTTCCGGTAGGGCCGGAGTTTGTGGGTGTACTGGGTTATTCCCTGAATTGCTGGTCTTGAATCGTCTTACTCGCCGCGAGCCTTGGAGATGATCTCTTCAGCCACGTTGTTCGGAACCTGTGCATACGAATCGAACTGCATCGAGTAGCTTGCGCGACCCTGTGTCCGGCTGCGCAGGTCTCCCACGTATCCGAACATTTCGCTCAGCGGTACGACGGCCTTGACGACCCGAGCACCACTGCGCTCCTCCATGGCTTGAATCTGACCACGGCGTGAATTCAAGTCACCGATCACGTCGCCCATGAAGTCTTCCGGTGTGTACACCTCGACTGCCATGACTGGCTCGAGCAGCACCGGTGCAGCGCGACGTGCGCCGTCCTTGAACGCCATCGAACCCGCGATCTTGAACGCAAGCTCCGAGGAGTCAACGTCATGGTAGGCACCATCAAGCAGTGTGACCTTGACATCGACCATCGGATAGCCGGCTAGAACACCATTCTGCATGGCGTCTTGGCAGCCCGCGTCGGCGGAGGGGATGTATTCGCGAGGAATACGTCCACCAGTGACCTTATTGACAAATTCGTAGCCTGCATCGGTGCGCTTCTCAGCCGCCTCTTCACCTGGTGCCAGCGTGTTCGGCTCTACCGAGATGATCACACGAGCAAATTGACCAGAACCACCGGTCTGCTTCTTATGCGTGTATTCGACCTTGTCGACCTTCTTGGTGATGGTCTCGCGGTAGGCGACCTGCGGCTTACCCACGTTGGCCTCGACGCCGAATTCCCGGCGCATTCGGTCAACGAGGACCTCAAGGTGAAGCTCGCCCATTCCAGCGATGATGGTCTGGCCGGTCTCTTCGTCGGTGTGCACGCGGAACGTCGGATCCTCATCGGATAGACGCTGGATCGCTACACCAAGCTTGTCCTGGTCGCCCTTGGTCTTGGGCTCAATCGCCACCGAGATCACTGGTGCTGGGAAAGTCATCGACTCAAGCACCACCGGATTCTGGGGATCACAGAGCGTCTCTCCAGTCGTGGTGTCTTTCAGACCCATCACGGCCACAATCTCGCCCGCGCCGACCGAATCGATCTCTTCGCGCTTGTTCGCGTGCATTCGGTAGATCTTGCCGATTCGCTCTTTGCGATCCTTCACGCTGTTGAGAACTGCGGTACCCGCTGTCAGCGTGCCGGAGTAGATCCGAATGTAGGTCAGCTTGCCGAGGTGCGGGTCAGCGGCGATCTTGAAAGCCAGCGCTGCGAACGGCTCGGAGGAATCGGGTTGGCGATCAATCTCGACAGTCTCATCACCGGGCTTGTGACCCTTGATGGCGTCGATGTCCAACGGCGATGGCAAGTAAGCAACAACGGCGTCAAGCATGGGCTGAACGCCCTTGTTCTTGAATGCCGAGCCGGTGAGAATTGGAGTAATCGACCCTGCCAGGGTCGCACGTCGGATCGCAGCTTGCAGCTCGTCGAACGTTGGCTCCTGCTCTTCGAGGAACTTCTCCATCATCTCGTCGTCAGCTTCAGAGATGGTCTCGATGAGCTTGGCGCGCCATTCGTTGGCCTGGTCGAGGAGGTCAGCAGCAATCTCTTGGATCTCGTAGTCTTCGCCGAGCTTGGTGTCTTCTGGCCAGACCAGCGCCTTCATCTGCACGAGGTCGACGACTCCGCGTAGTTCAGCTTCTGCACCGATAGGAATCTGCATAACAAGCGGGTTCGCGCCCAGGCGGCTGATGATCGTGTCGACACACATGTAGAAGTCAGCACCGGTGCGGTCGAGCTTGTTAATGAAGCACATACGCGGAACGCTGTACTTGTCAGCTTGGCGCCACACAGTCTCGGACTGCGGCTCGACACCGGCAACTCCGTCGAAAACGGCCACTGCACCGTCGAGGACGCGCAATGACCGCTCAACCTCGACTGTGAAGTCCACGTGCCCAGGGGTATCGATGATGTTGATCTGGTGATCGAGCCAATGACAGGTTGTCGCGGCGGACGTGATCGTAATGCCGCGCTCCTGCTCCTGCTCCATCCAGTCCATCGTCGCTGCGCCGTCGTGAACTTCACCGATCTTGTAGTTAATACCGGTGTAGAACAGGATGCGCTCGGTCGTGGTGGTTTTGCCCGCGTCGATATGCGCCATGATCCCGATATTGCGGACCTTGGCGAGGTCGGTTGCGGTTTGCGTTGCCACGATTTCTCCTGATGACTACGAGTGGATGGTGTTGGTTTTGGGACTGAGTTACCAGCGGTAATGAGCGAATGCCTTGTTGGCTTCGGCCATCTTGTGGGTGTCCTCGCGCTTCTTAACAGCGGCACCGAGGCCGTTGTTAGCGTCGAGAATCTCGTTCATGAGGCGCTCAGTCATGGTCTTCTCGCGACGACCACGGGAGTAACCGATCAACCAGCGCAGTGCCAAAGTGTTGGCGCGGGCGGGCTTAACTTCGATCGGAACCTGGTAAGTCGCACCACCTACGCGGCGACTCTTGACCTCCAGCGTTGGCTTGACGTTGTCAAGTGCGCGCTTGAGCGTGGTGACTGGGTCTGTCCCGGTCTTCTCGCGGCAGCCTTCTAGCGCGCCGTAGACGATCGCTTCAGCTGTCGACTTCTTGCCGTCAAGCAGGACCTTGTTGACCAGCTGCGTAACCAGTGGTGACTGGTACACCGGGTCAACGATGATCGGCCGCTTCGGGGCTGGGCCTTTACGTGGCATTAGCTCTTCTCTTTCTTCGCGCCGTAGCGGCTACGTGCCTGCTTGCGGTTCTTAACGCCTTGGGTGTCTAGGGAGCCGCGAACGACCTTGTAGCGCACACCTGGCAGGTCCTTCACACGACCGCCACGCACGAGCACGATCGAGTGCTCCTGAAGGTTGTGTCCGACACCTGGGATGTAGGCCGTGACCTCGATGCCGCTAGAGAGGCGAACGCGCGCAACCTTGCGCAATGCCGAGTTCGGCTTCTTGGGAGTCGTTGTGTACACACGGGTGCATACACCGCGACGCTGCGGGCTTCCCTTGAGAGCAGGGGTCTTGTTTTTCGAGACCTTGTCCTGCCGGCCCTTGCGGACCAACTGTTGGATCGTGGGCACCGAGTCTCCGTACATGCGTGGGTGGATATGAGGTCGTTTGGGCTTGCTGGTGGTGCTGGTATTGCTGACTTTCTTCCGACCCACGCGGACGGCGTGTCGCAGTCGGCGGGCAGATTGCTCCCCAACCGATTGACGGCCGTTCGACATGGAGTAGTCGAAACACTGGTATCACCCGGCGGCGAGCGGCGCTAGAGGAATTGAATCCATCAGCACTCGAACCCACGGGCAGCCATTCCAGGTTTTTCTTAGTCGGAATGAACTGCAGTGAAACCTAGCGGCGCCGGAGAATACCAACCCGTAAGGGCTGTTCCCAGGCACGAAGCTCAAGGTTACCCGACGCCCTTGGTCCAGGTAAAGGCAGTACCCCAACTATCTACCCAACTGTGACCCAACCGACTCCGTTGGCAACCAAAATCGAGCAAACGCCTGTGGCTAGGGCAGTTTGGGCGGTCTAGATCGCCTAGAAGGTGTTAAACGATGGCGCGGAGCTTGCTGGGTAGCTCGGCGGGTTGCCGGGAGAGTTGTCGAACTTGTCCGGGTTGGCCGCTATGAAGACGCCAGCTACGATCACGATCACGGCCACCACCGCAACGACACCAATATTGATCCACGACAGCACCTTGGCTGCAGTGACAAAACCGAGCCCAGTCTTCCACCCACCGCTGGCAATAATCTCCTTCTTCGCCATGCTGGCAAAGACGAGGGCCACGATCGCCAATATGACGCCGATCCCGTAGAAGGCGCATAGCAGCCAACTGACCAAGCTCAAGACAAACGCCACGATGGCATTACTCGAGGTGTCGGGCACCGGTCCAACCGGGCTGCCCGCGTAGCCGGGTACGTAGCCGTAGTTGCCTTGCGGGGTCATCGGTCCCGCTGCATACCCTGGCGGCGGGGCGGGCGCTGCGGGTTGCTGGGCATAGCCGGGCGCCTGCGGTGGGTACACCGGCGGTACCGATGGAGCAGTCAGCTCCGGCGTGGGGTAGGCCTGGGTCGGCGAAGTAGGTGCCTGGAACACCTCGGTTGGCGCCGCCGGAGCTTGGATTACCTCCGTGGGGTGCTGCAAAATCGGCACGACCTGCGTCGGGTGGTCGGTCACCTGATTCTCACCGCCGGCTCCTGTAGCTACGGAGTCCGCGCTAACTGGATTTGCGGAACTTTCGTCCGCATTCGAGCCGGGAGGGTTCGAGTCATCTGCCATGTGTTCGGACCTTCCAAAGAGTCTTGGGGCTGCGAAGAAATGCCCAACGAGTCTGTAACGTGAAACTACGATCCCACGACTGGCGGTCATTCGCACCTAGACATGACTTCAGGCCAAGATCGACTCTAGTCGCAGGTAGGAAGTCTCCATACCGTCGGTCATCCCCGTCGCCAGCACGATGTCGCGCAGTTCCTTGTTGGGATAGGTGATGAGCAGCGCAAGCAACGTCCCGTCGGCGACTGGCGTCAGGGTGAGTTCGTTGACTGTTTCATCACCAGGCATGCCAATCATCCGTTCGGTAGTGACAGCTCGGTGAGGGGACATGTCATATGCGCTGGCCAGTCCGGAGACCGATGTCTCGCCGACGAGGGTGCGCCGGATGATGTCACGACCCGTCGTATCGGCCAAGGCACGGAAGATCCGGTCCGCCTCGGCGTCGCTCAATTCCCGACACACAACCATTTGGTTGTATATCAGCGCTTCGCTCCACTCGCGTCAAACCGCCGTAGGAAACGCAACAGCGCCTGCCCTCGTCGTGAGGGCAGGCGCTGTTACGTTTGTCGTGATGTGGCGCAAGGACTAGCGGTAGTCCGAGCCGCCGTAGTTGAAATCTTCGAGCGGAACTGCTGGTCCGGAAACATCTCCAAACGAGCCGTAGTCGACGTCGTCGTAAGCGGTTAGCTGCGCATACATTGCAGCCTTTGCCTCTTCGGTCGGCTCAACCTTGACGTTGCGGTAACGGCTTAGACCGGTTCCCGCAGGGATGAGCTTACCGATGATCACGTTCTCCTTGAGGCCCAATAGCGGGTCGCTCTTGGCGTGAATCGCGGCATCGGTCAGCACGCGAGTGGTCTCCTGGAACGAAGCCGCAGACAACCACGACTCAGTGGCCAGTGAGGCCTTGGTGATACCCATGAGCTCTGGGCGACCGGAGGCCGGCGCCTTCTTCTCAGTGAGGATCGCCCGGTTGCGCGACTGGAACGTGGCCTGTTCGATGAGGTCACCGGTGATGAACTCCGAGTCGCCCGACTCGATGATCGTGATCCGCTTGAGCATCTGGCGCACGATCACCTCGATGTGCTTGTCGTGGATCGACACACCCTGTGAGCGGTAGACCTGCTGAACCTGGTCGACCAAGTGCAGTTGCACCTGACGCGGACCGAGGATCCGAAGCACCTGCTTGGGATCAACAGCACCAACCACGAGTTGGTCACCAACCTCGACCCGACCGCCGTCTTCAACCAGCAGACGAGTTCGCTTAGAGACCGGGTATGCGATCTCCTCGGAACCGTCGTCAGGAACGATGACGATCTTGCGGGTCTTCTCAGTGTCATCGATGCGGACCTTGCCAGGCATCTCAGTGATCGGCGCCACACCCTTGGGCGTACGAGCTTCGAAGAGCTCGACCACGCGGGGTAGACCGTGCGTGATGTCCTCACCAGCAACACCACCGGTGTGGAAAGTGCGCATGGTCAGCTGGGTGCCGGGCTCACCGATCGACTGAGCGGCGACGATACCGATTGCCTCACCCACATCGACGAGCAAGCCGGTAGCCAGCGAACGACCGTAGCAAGCGGCACATGCGCCGACCTTGCTCTCACAGATGAGAACCGACCGAGCCTTGACAGTCTCGACACCCGCAGCCACCAGTTCCTCGATCAATGCGACCGACAACTCATCTCCACGCAACGCCAGCTTCTTACGTCCGACCGAAACGTCTTCGGAAAGAACGCGGGAAGCCGCAGAGGTGTCTGCGTTAGCCAACGGACGAAGCACACCTTGGGAATCAACCGACCCCAACGGTGTGGGCAGTCCACGCTCAGTACCGCAATCTTCCTCACGGATGATGACGTCCTGGCTGACGTCGACGAGGCGACGCGTCAGGTAGCCCGAGTCAGCCGTACGCAGCGCCGTGTCAGCAAGTCCCTTACGAGCACCGTGAGTGGAGATGAAGTACTCCAAGACCGAGAGGCCTTCACGGAAGTTGGACTTGATCGGCCGCGGGATGATCTCGCCCTTCGGGTTGGCAACGAGTCCACGCATACCGGCGATCTGACGCACCTGCATCATGTTCCCGCGAGCACCGGAGTCAACCATCATGAAGACCGGGTTGGTCTTCGGGAAGTTCTCGTTCATCGCAGCCGACACCTCGTCGGTAGCTGTGTTCCAGATCTCGATCAGAGTCTGACGCCGCTCAGCCTCAGTGATGAGCCCGCGCTCGTACTGCTTCTGAACCTTCTCATCGCGCGCTTCTGCCGCCTTGATGATTCCAGCTTTGGCAGGAGGAGCGATGACGTCGGAGATCGAGATCGTCACACCGGAGCGGGTTGCCCAGTAGAAGCCAAGGGCCTTGAGCGCATCGAGCGTCGCAGCTACCTGAACCTTCGGCTCCTTCTCAGCAAGGTCATTGACCAAGGCGCCGAGTTGCTTCTTGTCGATCTGTTTGTTGACGAACGGGTAACCCGCAGGCATGGCCTCGTTGAACAGGGCCCGACCCAGCGTGGTCTGGACGATGAACGGCTTACCAGCTTCGAAACCAGCAGCGGCTTCGTAGCCATCGGGAGGAGTTGACCCACCGTCGAGGCGGATCTTCACGGGTGCACGCAGCGAGAGCTGCCCTGCATCGAACGCCATCATTCCCTCAGCGATCGAGGAGAACGCGCGGCCTTCGCCAGCGCCACCCTCTTCGTCACCAGTCAGGAAGTAGATGCCAAGCACCATGTCCTGAGTCGGTGTCGTGATCGGGCGCCCGTTGGCAGGCGAGAGGATGTTGTTCGCCGAGAGCATCAGGATGCGGGCTTCGGCTTGCGCCTCTGCCGACAGCGGCAGGTGCACTGCCATCTGGTCACCATCGAAGTCTGCGTTGAATGCAGTACAGACCAACGGGTGGATCTGAATGGCCTTGCCCTCAATGAGCTGAGGCTCGAACGCCTGGATACCCAACCGGTGCAGGGTAGGTGCACGGTTCAGCATGACCGGGTGCTCAGCAATGACCTCTTCGAGAACGTCCCACACGACCGAGCGAGAACGCTCAACCATGCGCTTGGCGCTCTTGATGTTCTGCGCGTGGTTGAGATCAACCAGGCGCTTCATCACGAACGGCTTGAACAGTTCCAAAGCCATCTGCTTGGGCAGACCACACTGGTGCAGCTTGAGCTGCGGACCGACCACGATGACCGAACGACCTGAGTAGTCCACGCGCTTGCCGAGCAGGTTCTGACGGAAACGACCCTGCTTGCCCTTGAGCATGTCCGACAGCGACTTCAACGGACGGTTACCAGGTCCTGTGACCGGGCGTCCACGACGACCGTTGTCGAACAACGCGTCGACGGCTTCCTGGAGCATCCGCTTCTCGTTGTTCACGATGATCTCGGGGGCGCCGAGGTCAAGCAGTCGCTTGAGGCGGTTGTTCCTGTTGATCACGCGACGGTAGAGGTCGTTGAGATCGGAGGTCGCGAAGCGGCCACCGTCCAACTGCACCATCGGGCGCAGATCCGGGGGAATGACTGGGACACAGTCCAAGACCATTCCGTCAGGAGAGTTGGTGGTCGACAGGAAGGCGTTGACAACCTTTAGTCGCTTGAGGGAACGGGTCTTCTTCTGACCCTTACCCGTAGCAATGATCTCCTTGAGAATTTTAGCTTCTGCTTCGAGGTCGAAGGTCTGCAGTCGCTTCTGGATCGCTGCAGCACCCATCGAACCGGAGAAGTAGCGCCCGTAGCGATCGCGCATTTCGCGGTAGAGGATCTCGTTACCTTCCAGATCCTGAACCTTCAGCGTGCGGAAGCGGTCGAAGACCTCATCCAACGCAGCGATCTGGGCATCGGCACGACGACGGATACCCGCCATCTCACGCTCGCCGGCCTCGCGCACCTTGCGGCGTTGGTCGCTCTTAGCGCCTTCAGCCTCAAGAACACCGAGATCTTCCTCGAGCTTGGCCTGTCGCTTGTTGACCTCGTCGTCACGCTTTCCAGCGATCGTCTGACGCTCGACATCAAGCTTGGCCTCAAGGTTGGGGAGGTCGCGTTGGCGAGCCTCATCATCAACCTCAGTGATCATGTAGGCAGCGAAGTAGATGACCTTTTCGAGGTCCTTCGGTGCTAGATCAAGGAGGTAGCCCAAACGGCTCGGGACACCCTTGAAGTACCAGATGTGGGTGACCGGAGCGGCCAATTCAATGTGGCCCATCCGCTCACGTCGCACCTTGGCACGAGTGACCTCGACACCACAGCGCTCACAGATGATGCCCTTGAAGCGCACACGCTTGTACTTGCCGCAGTAGCACTCCCAGTCGCGAGTCGGTCCGAAGATCTTCTCGCAGAACAGGCCGTCCTTCTCAGGCTTGAGCGTGCGGTAGTTGATTGTCTCTGGCTTCTTAACCTCGCCGTGTGACCACGTACGGATGTGATCCGCGGTAGCCAAGCCGATCCGAAGCTCATCGAAGAAGTTCACATCAAGCATGGGTTAGACCTCCTCAACGCTGCTGGGCTCGCGACGAGATAGGTCAATACCTAGCTCTTCTGCCGCTCTGAATACATCTTCGTCAGAGTCCTTCAACTCGATCGCCTGGCCATCGCTGGCAAGTACCTCGACGTTTAGACACAGTGACTGCATTTCCTTGATCAATACCTTGAAGGACTCGGGGATACCGGGTTCAGGGATGTTCTCGCCCTTGACGATGGCCTCGTACAGCTTCACGCGGCCGGTGACGTCGTCGGATTTAATGGTGAGCAACTCCTGCAGTGCGTAGGAGGCGCCATAGGCCTCAAGTGCCCAGACCTCCATCTCACCGAAGCGCTGGCCACCGAACTGGGCCTTACCACCAAGCGGCTGCTGAGTGATCATCGAGTACGGACCCGTCGAACGAGCGTGGATCTTGTCGTCTACCAAGTGGTGCAACTTGAGCACGTAGAGGTAGCCGACCGAGACCGGAGCCGGGAACGGCTCACCCGAACGACCATCGATCAGTCGGCCCTTGCCGTCGCCGTTAACTAGACGCTCGCCATCGCGAGTAGGCAAAGTCGAGCCGAGCAGACCAGTGATCTCTTCTTCACGCGCACCGTCAAAGACCGGAGTCGCGACGCGTGTGCCTGCCGGAGCCGCGTGAGCTTCCTCAGAAAGCTTGCTGGCCCACTCAGGAGATCCCTCAACCTGCCAACCGCGGCTGGCAACCCAACCGAGGTGGGTCTCCAGAACCTGACCGACGTTCATACGGCCAGGTACACCGAGCGGGTTGAGCACGACATCGACGGGCGTTCCGTCGGCAAGGAATGGCATGTCCTCGACCGGAAGGATCTTGGAGATAACACCCTTGTTGCCGTGCCGACCTGCGAGCTTGTCGCCAACGTTGATCTTGCGCTTCTGGGCAACGTAGACGCGAACCAGGCGATTGACGCCCGGGGGCAACTCATCGCCTTCGTCACGATCGAATACCCGCACGCCAATGACCACACCGGCTTCACCGTGGGGAACCTTGAGCGAGGTGTCGCGAACTTCGCGCGACTTCTCACCGAAGATCGCCCGCAGCAAACGCTCTTCCGGAGTCAGCTCGGTCTCGCCCTTGGGCGTGACCTTTCCGACCAGGATGTCACCGGTGACGACTTCGGCACCGATACGGATGATGCCGCGCTCGTCGAGATCAGCGAGGACCTCTTCGGAGACATTCGGGATGTCCCGAGTGATCTCCTCCGGACCGAGCTTGGTGTCGCGGGCATCGACTTCGTGCTCTTCGATGTGAATCGAGGAGAGGATGTCGTCTTGAACCAAACGCTGGCTGAGGATGATCGCGTCTTCGTAGTTGTGACCTTCCCACGACATGAACGCGACGAGCAGGTTAGTGCCTAATGCCATGTCACCACCGTCGGTGCAAGGACCGTCGGCAATGACCTGGCCAGCAAGCAACTTCTGACCTTCCTCGACCAGCGGACGCTGGTTGAAGCAGGTGCCTTGATTGGAGCGGCTGAACTTGCGGACACGATAGACCTTCTCGGTGCCGTCTTCTTGGGCAACCTCGATGGTGTCGGCACTGACCTCAGAAACCGTTCCACCCTGCGTGGTGAGGATGACGTCACCGGCGTCGACAGCGGCGCGGTACTCCATTCCGGTGCCCACGAAAGGAGCATCAGAGCGGATGAGCGGCACAGCTTGGCGCTGCATGTTCGAGCCCATGAGCGCGCGGTTGGCGTCATCGTGCTCGAGGAACGGAATCATCGCCGTAGCAACAGACACCATCTGACGTGGCGACACGTCCATGTAGTCGACGTCGTCAGGTGCGACGTAGTCCACCTCGCCGCCCTTACGACGGATGAGGACGCGTTGTTCAGCGAATGCGCCATCGTCGTGCAGCGCAGAGTTGGCCTGCGCCTTGACGTAGAGGTCCTCTTCGTCAGCTGTCAGGTAGTCGATCTGGTCTGTGACCACACCGTCAACGACCTTGCGGTAAGGCGTCTCGACGAACCCGAACGGATTGATACGCGCGAAGGTCGACAGGGATCCGATCAGACCGATGTTGGGGCCTTCTGGGGTCTCAATTGGACACATGCGCCCGTAGTGCGACGGGTGAACGTCGCGAACTTCGAAGCCGGCCCGCTCACGTGAGAGGCCACCAGGTCCAAGTGCGGACAGACGACGCTTGTGCGTAAGGCCGGCAAGCGGGTTGGTCTGGTCCATGAACTGCGAAAGCTGGGAAGTCCCGAAGAACTCCTTCAACGAAGCCACAACCGGTCGGATGTTGATCAACGTCTGCGGCGTGATCGCCTCAACGTCTTGGGTCGTCATCCGCTCGCGAACAACGCGCTCCATCCGGGACAGACCCGTACGGATCTGGTTCTGGATCAGCTCGCCTACGCTACGCAGACGACGATTGCCGAAGTGATCGATGTCATCGGTCTCGACACGAATCGTGCCGCGCGCTGAGTCCTTCTCGGTCTCGCCTGCATGCAGACGAATGAGGTACTCAATCGTGTCGACAATGTCATCAACCGACAGCACGCTGTCAGTCAGATCAGCATCGCGACCGAGCTTTTTGTTGATCTTGTAACGACCAACCTTGGCCAGGTCGTAGCGCTTCGGGTTGAAGTAGTAGTTATTCAGCAGCGTGCGAGCTGCGTCGACTGTGGGCGGTTCGCCTGGTCGCAGCTTGCGGTAGATGTCAAGCAGAGCATCATCTTCGCCAACGGTGGTGTCCTTCTCCAGCGTCAGGTTCATTGACTCGTAAGCACCAAAGCGCTCAACGATCTGCTCGGTGGTTAGGCCCAGTGCCTTGAGGAACACACTGACCGGCTGCTTGCGCTTGCGGTCAACACGGACCGAAACCATGTCCTTCTTGTCGATCTCGAATTCGATCCAGGCACCACGGCTTGGGATGATCTTCGCAACGAAGATGTCCTTGTCCGAGACCTTGTCGAGGTTCGCTTCGAAATACACACCTGGTGAGCGGACCAACTGGGAGACAACGACACGCTCAGTGCCGTTGATGATGAAGGTTCCCTTTTCGGTCATGATCGGGAAGTCACCCATGAACACGGTCTGGGACTTGATTTCCCCAGTCTCGTTGTTCATGAACTCAGCAGTCACGAACAGCGGCTGGGAGTAGGTGAAGTCCTTGTCACGACACTGGTCGGTCGTGTACTTGGGCGGCTCGAACCGGTGATTGTTAAACGACAGCGACATCGTGCCGCTGAAGTCCTCAATGGGACTGATCTCCTCGAAGATCTCTTCGAGGCCTGACTTGGTGGGGACATCCTTGTCACCACGGTCTAGGGCAGCCGCGATTCGCGCTTTCCACAGGTCGTTACCCAAAAGGGTGTCAAACGACGCGGTTTGGAGAGCAAGAAGGTTCGGAACCTCAAGAGGTTCACGAATCTTCGCGAAATTAACGCGATGCGTGATGGGCGGGGCGGGCTTAACGGGCGTGCTAGGTGCAGCCAACTTTTCCAGATCCTTCCGAACTGCGCGATTCGGGAATAAGCGCAACCCCAACCGATGTCTTGCTCCAGGTTCCCCCCGGGTCCCACGTCCTGCTTCGAAGGTGACGGCTTCGAGCGGACCTCTGGACACACGGTTCTTAAATCTGGGCAGCGATGTAAAGGGCAGCGCAAAAAAACAGCGTATCCCACGCAGGCAGACCTGCCAAGACCCCCTCACCGAAATTGAGCGTGTTGTGACAGGCCTCACACAACTCAGGCCTCAACGCCGCCCTGGAAGGGGTAACACCTGATGGTCGCCCGAAACCGCTAATCACGTCAAGTCGAACGCGCCCAAGTTGGGGATAACTCAGCAGGAGGCGGCGAGTGCCAACTCGCCGGATGCGGTCTACCTCGACGAGGTGGTCGACGGTGCGCAGATGTCAACTCGGACCTCACGCGAACCTGCGCGGATGGGGCCAACTGTGATGGGTCCGGCATAGGCGAGAACGTGGAGGGCGGCCTCGTTGTCGCTAGCGACCTCAGTCACGATTTCGTCGATGCCGGTCAGGCGGTGGCGCATTAGCGCATCCATCAACACCCGCGAGGCCCCTCTACCTCGAAAATCCTCCATGACAGTGAACGCCACATCGGCTTCATGCGGGGCATCCCTGTAACGAATCATGCGAACGTCGCCGACTGGGGCTTGCGCTTTATCGTCGACAGCCGCGACCAATGCAACTTGATCGATACCGTCGACAGCATCAACGAGTTGGCGTTCAATAGTTCCTGACCATTCACTAACAGCCGAGAGGAATCGGCGGCGCAAGGATTCTGCGCCAACCTGCTCGAAGGCATCTCTGAAGCGGTCTCGCACGGCATCATCGAGGGGGACAATGACGATTCGGGTGCCATCGTCAAGCTCACGGCGCTCGTGCTCACGCCAGTTGGGTGCCTCGGCGCGGAGTTCCTCACCGGGCATGAGCCGATCTCGGATCGGGGCGACGGCCGAATCAACCGCCACGGCAATGCCTGGCAGCGGATTGGGCACCTTGATGTTTCGCTTGAACAAGTTCATCGGAAGTAATGCTGACATCACCGACACCTCCATGTGCAGATCAGCGTTCGACTAGCTTGCCTGTGCGTTGGCGAATCCAGCCCGAGTGGACTGATTCCGATCCTGAAGATCGATTGAGACAACGACACTCTCACTGATGGTCGCTACGGCCCCACGGTCATTGGTCAAGAATCCGTTGGGCAGCGACAATCGCAGCACCTTGTGCCAAGCCGAGGCGACTTGATGCGGCAGCGACCCTTCCACGTAGGTCAGCCCGTAGCGGTCGAAAATGTCCCGGACTTGCGGCGCGATCTCTTGGTAACGATTGCTTGGCAGGTCAGGAAACAGGTGATGTTCGATTTGGAAAGAAAGGTTGCCAGTCATCACGTGCATGAATGGGCTCCCAGAAATATTGGCCGAGCCCAGCATCTGGCGCAGATACCATTCGCCCCTGGTCTCGCCTTCGATCGAGTTCGTCGTGAACGTTTCGACCCCTTCTGGGAAGTGCCCACACATGATGACCGAGTGCGTCCACACATTTCGAACGACATTTGCTGTCACGTTCGCTGTGAAGGTAGTGACAGCGGAGGGCCCTGACAATAGCGGATGAACGACGTAGTCCTTCGTCATCTGCTTGCGAATCTTGGTCAGGACGCTCTTGGCCTTGCGGCGGAACTCGGTCTTGTCACCCTTGCCAAAAAGGTGAGTCCGGGCTTCGAGGTCGTAACTGGCGATCCCATATTCGAAGATCAACGCATTGACGAAGTTCCACAACGGTTGACCGAGGTAGATCGGCTTCCATGGTTGATCCTCATCGACGCGCATGATGCCGTAGCCCAGGTCGTTGTCCTTGCCAAGGACGTTCGTGTAGGTGTGATGGAGCTCGTTATGCGAGTGCTTCCACAGCTCCGCTGTCGAGGCGTGATCCCACTCCCACGAGGTGGAGTGAATCTTCGGATCGCGCATCCAGTCCCATTGGCCATGCATGACGTTGTGGCCGATCTCCATGTTCTCGAGGATCTTGGCGATGGAAAGCCCGGCCGTTCCCAATAGCCAAGCCGGCGGGAAAAGGGACACCAGCAATAGTCCCCGACTGGCAACTTCGAGCTTGCGCTGATTGTCGATGACCGTCCTGATGTAGGCGGCGTCCTCTTCGCCTCGCGTGGCGATGATTTGTTCGCGAATGGCGTCGAGTTCCTTGCCGATGTTCTCGATATCGGCATCGGTGAGGTGCGCGATCGGATTGTCAGGTTTGGCTTGAATGGCTGTCATGTGAACTCCTTGAAGCAGATATTGAAGGGGGTAGTGGTCTGGTCCTTGGACTGATTACAGGTCAATCTCGCAACGGCCGGCAGCTGCGGAAATACAGGTCTGGATGAGTACCCCGTCACCGGGCGCAGCAGTTGTGACCTCACCGTTTCTCAGGTCTCGGACCGCGCCTTCTGCCAGCGGCACCACGCATCCGAAACAGATGCCCATTCGGCAGCCTGAGGGCATCAGCACGTCGGCAGCCTCGCCGGCATCGAGCAGCGGCGTCGAGCCGTCGGCATCAACGCTGACACCAGATCGCGCGAAGCTCACCCGCCCGCCCTCGCCGGTGACCAAGACGTTCGGTCGGAACCGTTCAGTTGTGAGTTGTTCGGCGATGTCGGCCTGGTTCCAATGAGCTTCAATCGCATCCAGCATTCCTGCAGGTCCGCATGCCCAGGTGTTGCGTTCGGTGTAGTCGGGCACCAAGGCAGCGATCTGGGCCACATTGAGCATTCCGTCGCGATCAGTGTGCTGTTCAATCAGCCGGATTTGTCCCCGCTTGGCCATCGACCGCAGCTCGCTGCCGAAAATAACCTCGCGCGCCGATGGCGCACTATGAACAACCACGGTTTCTTCTAGTCCATCGCCCAGGTTGCGAAGGATTCCCATGACTGGGGTGATCCCGCTGCCCGCTGTCACGAATAGCGTCTTGGTCGTGAGCTTGGGCTCCACAACAAATTCACCAGCAGCCTGGTCAAGCATGACGAGGGTTCCGATTTGAGCCTGCCGCACCAGGTGATTGCTCACGAGCCCTCCCGGGATCGCTTTCACTGTGATTGCTATGAGGCCTCGGGCGCTATCGGGTCCGTTAGTGAGCGAGTAGGCGCGCCACTGGCGAATTCCCTCGATGTCGATCCCGATCCGAATGTATTGACCTGGAGTATGGCCCTGCCATTGATGACCGGGCCGAATCGCAATCGTTACGGCATCGGCAGTCTCGACGTGGATCGCCACAATTCGGCCTCGCAACTGGCCGGCGGCTCGCAATGGGTCAAAGAGCTCCACATAGTCCGCGGGCAGCAGCGGCGTCGTGGCTCTCTCAGCGAAGCGAATAACTTGCTGGAGAAGCGACTTGTGGCGGCCACGCCCGGTGGGGGATGAGCTTTGGAGGAAGATTGCCATGTATTAACCATGATTCACGCCAAGGTATAAAGTCCTGACCCGCAAGAGTGAAGTTCAGGGCACTAAACTGTTTCCTGAGAACAATCTGGGACCAACTAACGCAAGGGAGTCTGGATGGGCAACGATGAGACAACGGACCTCCCCTACCTTCGGCCCATCAACGTCGTCGATCTCGACCTGCGGCCTAAGATCATATCTGCATTGCGTGGCCAACTGCCCGACGTTGCACTACATACCATTGCCGCCATAATCGTCGAAGTTCCTAGCTACGCCGATGCCCTTTCCGGGCCAATGGGCGAAGTCATTGAAGGTGCCGTCCGGCTTGCTCTTGGCGGATTCCTCGACCTAGCATCGCGCCCCACTGGGGCCGGTCCGGCGGCGGCCGACCAAAGTGCACCCCACACATCCGTAGTCAAGGCCGCATACGACCTCGGTAGAGGAGAGGTTCGTTCCGGTCGATCGATGGATGCGCTGCTAGCCGCGTACCGGGTTGGGGCACGGACGTCGTGGCGGGACTTCTCCACCACTGCAGTCGAAAATGGCCTCAGCCCATCGAAAGTCGCAATATTCGCCGAATTGGTGTTCGCCTACATCGACGAGTTGTCAGCGGCAAGTGCTGCTGGGCACACAGATGAGTTAGCCAAGACCGGAGTGGCCAGGGCGCGGGCGCTAGAACATCTGAGTCACGAGCTGCTGACCGATGCTTCGCCAGAGATCATCATTGCCGCAGCCGAGCGTGCCGACTGGACCGCACCAGCTGCGTTGAGCGCTGTCATCCTCCCCCGCGATCAAGTGCGTGCTGCGCTGCCGACTTTGGACGCGAGCACTCTGCAGCCAGTTGATGAACTGCCTGGGCTGGCCAGCGCAGATGGAATGGCAGTTCTCCTCGTGCCCCATGTCGGGGCTCATTCGCGCGACATCCTGCTCAAGGCGCTCGCCGAGACAGACGCCGTGGTGGGCCCGGTGCGTCCGTGGCAGCAGGTGTCGTCGTCCTACAGGCGCGCCTTGCGCGCCCGCGAACTCCAGCCACACGGGGCCGGCCGACCGTTCGACACCGACGATCATCTGACCTCCCTTGTGCTACAAGCCGACCCAGAAGCTTTGGAAGACCTTCGTAGCCGGGTGCTGACACCCATCCGAACACAGCGCGAGAGCACTGCGGACAAACTGACAGAAACCCTGCGATCTTGGCTCCTGCATCAGGGCCGACGCGACGACGTTGCCAGCGAGTTGTTCATTCATGCCCAGACAGTTCGCTATCGCATGGGACAGATCCGCGAGCTCTACGGCGACCGGTTAGAGGATCCACAGGTTGTGCTTGATCTGACAGTGGCCCTAGGTCTGAGTAATCCGGTCGATCAACGAACAAAGCGCTCGGTTCAACCACCTGATAGGTGATTGAACCGAGCGCTCGCTCACTCACGCGACCCTGCCTTCGCTACGCTCAGGCGCACGGGACGCTTCGTTCGTTCGTTACTTGACGCTGACCTGGTCAAGGAAACTCGCTCACTCACGCGACCC